>SDBU01002349.1_pt1 | contig 25304 bp, 19 predicted proteins | sample 2277071 | NCBI WGS metagenome assembly SDBU01 (sample SAMN10397929, study PRJNA504765) | marine sediment metagenome | isolation source: marine sediment core GS08_GC12, 126 cmbsf | place: Arctic Ocean: Gakkel Ridge, Loki's castle | collected 2008
AGAGGCAAAATGAAAATCAAAGCTGAGGAGCTAAAAACTTATGTTGAGTGAACAGTTGCTAACAAGACGAGAATTGAATTTACCGTTGAGCGCCAACCACGTTTTTGGATATTGACGCTAAGACGTTTAATCTTGATGTCAACATGCTCGCATCCTATTTGGATGCAAAAGCGCTCCCAAGGCGCAGCCGGAATGCCGTTGATGAGCTCCGTCCACGTGCAGTCATACCGGTTCACTTTGCAGGGCTTCCCTGCGATATGCCGGCGATTCAAAGCATCGCCCAAAAGCACGGGTTGGTTGTGATTGAAGACGCCTGCCATGCTTTAGGAGCAACCTATCGGCAACAAGAAACCGATAACGGCGCACAGAGATCAAAAGGGAACAAATGGATCAAGGTGGGTAGTTGCAAGCATTCCGACATGACCGTTTTCAGCTTTCACCCGGTCAAGCACATTACTACAGGTGAAGGCGGCATGGTAACAACTAACAACGCAGAATTTTATCAGAGACTTGTTCTTTTCAGAAACCACGGCATCGCCCGCGACCCTGAGTGCTTTAGCCATCTGACCTCAGACCTCCGCCCTCTGACCTCTGGTTTTCCCTGGTATTACGAAATGCAGGGGCTGGGCTTCAATTACCGCATCAATGATATTCAATGTGCACTGGGAATATCGCAGCTTAAAAAAATTGATAGGTTCGTCCGGCGCCGGCGCGATATTGCCGAACACTATAGTAATTTTTTAGAAACCATTTCCGGTTTTTACCGTCAAAAAGAACCAAAGGGGTACAGATCTTCGTATCATCTGTATGTGTTGTGTCTTGATAGCCGGGCACATGTTGCAAGAAATGAGGTCATGAACATCCTGCATCAGATGGGTATCGGCACCCAGGTCCATTACATTCCGGTATACCGGCATCCGTATTACCGGCAATTGGGATGGCCGCAAAACAACTGCAAACAGGCCGAAAGCTATTTTAAAAACTGTTTATCTATTCCCATATGTCCGGCAATGTCGGATGAGGAAATGAATCGAGTCATGAATGCTATAGAAGGTATCGGGAGGATGCTTTAAATGAATTTGACGATTGTAGCTCTCGACTCGGAGCGCACTAAACGTTTTGCCGAAACATTACCGGGGCTCCCGGCTTTAGCGGCTGAGGAAAGTTCAGCATGAAGGTTTTATTTTTTCATTATTCGGATTACCTGGAAATCGGTATCCCCGGCGGCATTGCCGTTCTGAGCGCGCTTTTGAAAGGACACGGCCACCAGGTCGGGCTTTTTGACACCACCTTTCTCAAGCCGGCCGCTTACCGGAGAAGCCAGAATGCGGGCTCTGCAATTTTCAAGGAAACCCCGTACACGCTCGAAGACCTGGTCGAAGATGATCCTATTGTCGATCTGAAGGAAGCATTTTTAAAAACGCTAAAAGAGTTCCAGCCGGACCTTTTGGCTGTTTCGGCCATGACGACAAATCTTGATGAAATACTGGATGTGTTGAGGCAGGTACATCCGGAGTGTCTGGTAGTGATCGGCGGCGTGCACGCTACACTCGAACCTGAAGAAATCCTCTGTGAAAAAGTCATCGATGTGCTCTGTGTCGGTGAAGGGGAAGGCGCGCTTGTAGATCTTTGCAATGCTTTAGAAGCCGATAAAGACACAAAAGAAATCCCGAACCTGTGGTTAAAAAACAACGGCCAGGTAATAAAAAATCCTCTTCGTCATTTTCAAGATCTCGATTCTTTGCCGGCTCCGGACTGGTTAATTTTTGACAAAAGGCACCTTTTCCGGCCTTTCGAAGGCAAGGTTTATAAAGGATCCTTTATAACCAATTCCCGTGGCTGCCCTGAACGGTGCACCTATTGTGTTAATAAGGTGATCCGCAAAATCCACAGCGGATGCGGCAGCTATTTTCGCCGCCAGTCCCCTCAAAAAACCATTCATAACCTCAAAACGTTAAAAGAACAACATGGCGCCACCTGGTTTAAATTGGCGGACGATACATTTTTGCTCCACAAAGTTTCCGAACTGGAAGCTTTACGAGACGGTGTTAAGGATCTTGCCATAAACTTCGGCTGCTCCGTGCAGCCCTTGACCATTAATGCAGAAAAAGTGGGGCTTGCAAAGGAGATGGGCTGTGTCGCCATGACCGTGGGCATAGAAAGCGGCAACCAGGAAATAAGAAGAAAAATTCTCAACCGTAGCATCTCAAACCAAAAGCTGGAGCGTGGCATCCGGACAATAGTCGATGCCGGCATCAGAATTTCAACGTTCAACATGATAGGGTTGCCGGGAGAAACCCGAGAAAATGTTTTCGAAACCATTAAGTTTAACAAAAAGCTGGGGATCAAGGCCGCCAATGTTTATATCATTTATCCTTTTCCAGGAACAGAAATCGCTAGGATTCACGGAACAAATTTTCGTGATGCCAACGGCAAGATGATTCCGATGAACGAAGCAGCCGTATTCAATCTTTCCCGAATGTCCCCGGTAGAATTGGAAGGGTTGCGTAAGACCTTTAATCTTTATCTGGTCCTGCCGGAAGCATACTGGGGGCAGGTCAAGGAAGCTGAAGGGCGCGATGAACGGTCACAACAGATATTGCACGAACTTGAATCTTTGGCAAATACTTATGTATAGGTTGAGCGGTTCAACGTTCAAGGTTCAGGGTTCAGGGTTCAGAGGTTAACCCAGAACGTTGAACCTTTGAACGGGGAACCTATTGGGTGATATTTGGATTTGAGATTAGAATATTAACAACAATTAATTATAAAGAAAAACCAAACATGAAAATTGCAGTCATCGGTTGCGGTTCCATCGGCAAACGACATATTCGCAACCTTCTTTCTCTTCAAGCACATTATATTGTTGCTTATGATAAAGACGCGGGAAGGCTGTCTGAAGTGAATGCCGATTTTGGCATCGAAACATTTGATTCGCTGCCGGCGATTCTATCTCACAGGCCCGATGCCGTCCTTGTTTGTACACCGAACAGTTTGCATGTTTCAATCGCTCATGAGGCTGCCCAAATCGGTTCGCATCTCTTTATTGAAAAGCCCTTATCCCACAATTTAAACGGCGTGGATCAACTGCTCGCAGAAGTGAACAAACAAAAAATTACAACCATGGTCGGTTGCAACTTCAAGTTCCAGCCCAGTTTTATAAAAATGAAAACAATTCTTGAATCCGGCGTGCTGGGCAAGGTGCTCTCTGCTCGCTGCCAATTCGGTCAATATCTTCCGGACTGGCACCCATGGGAAGATTACCGCACAGGCTATAGCGCCCGATCTGATCTTGGCGGTGGAATCCTTTTAGATTCGCACGAATTCGATTACATGCAATGGTTTTTAGGAGACGTTGCGGAAGTGTTTTGTATGTCCGGGAAAGTAAGTGATCTTGAAATTGATACCGAAGATACGGCCGAAGTTTTGCTTAAATTCCAAAGCGGCGTGATTGGCGAGATTCATCTGGACTATACCCAGCGAGCCTATCAGCGCAATTACGAATTCTTCGGCGAAAACGGAACCTTGAAATGGGATTTTAACGACCGCAATGTCCGGCTCTACCTGGCGAGCGAAAATAAATGGGAGGTTTTTGTGGAGCCGACAAATTATGACTTAAATGCAATGTACAAAGAACAAATGAAGCATTTTTTAGATTCGATTGTGAATAAAAAAGAGACTATTACGGACATTCTCTCCGGTTTGAAAACGCTGAAACTTATCATGGCTGCCAAGGCATCGGCCAAGGATGGTAAAATGATAAAGCTTGAGGAGGTTTGCTGAAATGGTGCTAGCGATTATCCAGGCGCGAATGGGATCCACGCGACTTCCGGGCAAAGTCCTGGCCGATATTAATGGAAAGCCGATGCTTTGGCATGTGGCACATCGGGTGCAAAACGCTCTATCTATCGATCAGGTTGCCGTCGCCACGTCGGTTAACCGAGTAGATGATCCTGTCGGTGCTTTTTGTGCCGACAATGATATCCTGTGTTTCCGCGGCAGTGAAACCGACGTCCTGGATCGCTTTTACCAGGCGGCTAAACAATTCGAGGCGCAAACGGTCGTTCGGATTACCGCCGACTGCCCGCTTATGGATCCTTTGGTGATCGACAAGGTTGTCAAGACTTTTCTCAAAGGCGATTACGACTATGTTACCAACACCCTGCGCTATACCTTCCCGGACGGTGTTGACGTGGAAGTGTTTTCCTTTGCGGCGCTGCAAACAGCCTGGCAGGAGGCTAAGTTACCGCTTGAACGGGAACATGTAACCCCCTACCTACGACACTCAGAATCCTTTAGGATACACAATGTTGAAAACGAGACGGATCTTTCCAATCGGTACCTGCGCTGGACAGTAGACGAGCCTTGTGATTTGGAATTCATTCGGGCGCTATACAGTAAAAACGGCTCCGGAGGCTTAGCTCTTAGTATGGACGCCATCTTGCGATTGCTTGATCAAGACCCCGAACTCACTAATATCAATAACAGCATCATTTGTAATCATGGTTATTATAAATCAATCGCTGACGAACCGCCTGTTGCACCCATAAACCGAAAACTGACTCAATCGTATCAACTCAAAGCCAAGGCTGAAAAGCTTATACCTTCCGGCACCCAGACTTTCAGCAAGGCACCCACGCAGTTTGTCCAGGGTGTTGCGCCGGTCTTTTTAAAGCGAGGCCAAGGCAGCCATGTCTGGGATGTGGATGGTAACGAGTACATCGATTATCCCATGGGGTTGGGACCCATAATTTTGGGACACAACTACCCTGCCGTGACTGAAATCGTTACCCGTCAGATCCATGACGGAACGACGTTTTCTTTGCCGCATCCGCTGGAAGTAGCAGTGGCTGAAATGCTTGTTGAAGTCATACCGTGCGCCCAGATGGTCCGTTTCGGGAAGAACGGCTCTGACGCTACTGCCGGAGCGATCCGGGCAGCCAGGGCCTATACCGGAAAAGATATTATTGCCTGCTGCGGATATCATGGCTGGCAGGACTGGTATATTGGAACCACAACTCGAAATAAAGGTGTGCCCGAAACCGTCGAGAAACTGACTGTTAGCTTTGATTATAACAACACTTCCAGCCTGGAACTCATATTTTCCGAGCATCCCGGCCAGGTGGCTGCGGTAATAATGGAGCCTGTCGGTGTAATTGAGCCTGAAGAAGGCTTCTTGCAGCATGTACGAGAGATAACAAATAAGAATGGAGCACTTTTGATCTTTGATGAAGTAATCACCGGCTTTCGCCTGGCTTTAGGTGGTGCCCAGGACTACTACGGAGTCACGCCTGACCTGGCGTGTTTCGGCAAGGCCATGGCCAACGGTTATCCGCTTTCAGCAATCGTCGGACGGCGGGACGTTATGGAATGGTTCGACGAGGTGTTTTTCTCCTTTACGTTTGGCGGTGAAACGCTTTCTTTGGCGGCAGCAAAGGCAACCATCTCCGAGATGAAAGGAAAAAGTGTCATCAGCCACCTCTGGGAACAGGGTCGAAAATTGAAAGACGGCTATAATGTCCTTGCCAAAGAATTTGGAGTAAATGACTTTACCGAATGCATCGGCTTATCTCCGCGAACGGTGATTGCCTTTAAGGATGATGCCGGAGAGGAATCCTTAATATTAAAAAGCCTGTTTCAGCAGGAATGCTTGAAACGGGGGATCCTCTTTTCAGGGGGCCAAAACATCTGTTTCAGCCATAGCAATGCCGACATTGATCAGACGCTTCGGGTTTACCGCTCTGCCATGGAAATTCTGGCTGAAGCCATCAATCATAAAGATGCCCTACAAAGACTCGAAGGCCAGCCTATCAGCCCGGTCTTCAGAAAACCATAAACATGAAAACAGGTGAAATTTATAGCAATCAAATTGTGATCCGGGCCGACGCCGGTACCCGTATGGGCACCGGTCACCTAATGCGCTGCCTGGCTTTAGCCCAGGCATGGCGGAATGCCGGTGGCCAAGCAACGTTTCTGACAGTATCAGACTCCTTATTACTCAAAGATCGGCTGCAATCGGAAGATATGACTGTCACTTCGCTCTCAGCTACCCCGGGAAGTGTTGATGATGCCCGACAAACGACCGCACTTGCAAAAAAAATACATGCATCCTGGATTGTATTGGACGGATACCAATTTGGCAGTGCCTATCAAAAAATTTTAAAAGACGGCGGCAGATCTCTTCTATTTATAGATGATTTCTGCCATGCCGGTCACTATTATGCCGATATTGTGCTGAATCAAGGCATATCTGCCGTCCCAACTTTATATCCGCACAAAGAAGCGTACACCCAACTTTTGCTCGGCCCCTGCTATGCGCTATTGCGGCGGGAATTTTTAAGCTACCTGGATTGGAAACGGGAACATCCGGACACAGCTAAAAAAATACTAGTGACAATGGGCGGCAGTGATCCGGATAACGCAACCGGCAAGGTGATCCGGGCGATACAACATCTTGAACAAGATCCGGAAGTCGTCGTTGTAGTCGGCAGCAGCAATCCGCATTATCAAAAACTAAAAGCTATGGTTGACAATTCACCAGCGCCTATTCGTTTATTGCAAAACGTGACGGACATGCCGGCTCTGATGGCCTGGGCGGATATGGCTGTTTCGGCCGGAGGGAGCACCTGCCTGGAAATGGCATATATGGGGCTGCCAAACGTGATCCTGGTGTTGGCGGAAAATCAGCAGGCCAACGCCGACAGCTTTAACGTTGCTGGTATTTCCGTAAACTTAGGGTGGCATGATAAAATTGATGCACCTGCCCTTACAAGGGGCCTAAACAAGCTGATTTGCGACCAGAAGCTTCGCACAAGAATGAGCGCCAAGGCCAGAAAACTGGTGAACGGAACCGGAACGAATCATATCCTGTCATCCATTGACCAACGAGTCCGGCAATTCCAGGCTACAGACGATATAAGCGTGCGCCGGGCCTGCATTCAGGATGGCGAACTGCTTTGGAAATGGGCAAATGATCAAAGCGTTCGCGCCAACGCATTTCATGTCGATACGATTGCCCTAAAAGAACATCTCCGGTGGTATCAAAATAAGCTGAACTCCCCGGATACACTCATTTGGATCCTGGAACTTGGCAGCCAACCCGTTGCTCAAATACGATACGATCGAGTGGACTCGGCTACGGCCGAAATAGATATTTCAGTGGCGGCCAATTGCCGCGGCATGGGATTGGGCACCAAAGCACTGGCTTTGACTTCAAACATTGCGGGCCGGAAACTGGGTGTTAAACACATAAAGGGAACGGTGTTCGTTTCCAACAAAGCATCTGCACGCGTATTTACGAAAGCCGGTTTTAAGATAGCTGGCCGGGAACGAGTTTCCGACCAGATTTGCGATATATTTATTCGAGAATGTGCTGGAACAGCAAAGGAGGCCTGTTGATGAGTTTTATTGAAATAAACGGTCGCCGCATAGGAGCGAGCCATCCGACCTATATTGTTGCGGAGATGTCTGCAAATCATGATCAGGACTTTGAAAAAGCGGTCAAGATTATTGAGGCAGCCAAAGAAGCAGGGGCTGACGCGATCAAGATTCAGACCTACACACCGGATACACTGACCATTAACTGCAATAATGAATACTTTCAAATCGGTAAAGGAACACTTTGGGAAGGCCGGAATTTTTATGATCTCTACGGCGAAGCTTGCTCTCCTTGGGATTGGCAACCCAAACTCAAAAAGATCGCCAATCAACTGGGATTGGACTTATTCTCAACACCATTCGATGAAACAGCGGTTGATTTCCTCGAAGAAACGAATATGCCAGCATACAAGATTGCATCCTTCGAGCTTGTAGATTTGCAGCTTCTGCGCAAGATTGCAATAACCGGCAAGCCGATTATTATGTCCACCGGCATGGCGACATTGGCCGAGATAGACGAGGCCGTGCAGACAATCCGGGGGACGGGCGGCGACAAACTGATCCTTCTCAAATGCACGAGCGCCTATCCCGCGCCGTCTGAAGAGATGAACATACGCACTATACCACATTTGGCGGAAGCGTTTGGTCTGCCCGTGGGGTTGTCGGATCACACGCTGAGTATCGCCGTACCGGTAGCAGCGGTAGCGCTGGGGGCATGCGTCATCGAGAAACACTTTACCTTGTCCCGGACCACGCCTGGTCCGGACACGGCTTTTTCGCTGGAGCCGCACGAATTTAAGGCCATGGTGGAAGCGATACGTACGGCAGAAAAAGCGCTTGGAGCAGTATACTACGGCGCGAGTGAACGTGAGTCCAAAAGCGTAGCCTTTCGACGGTCGCTCTTTATTGTAAAAGACTTAAAAGCCGGAGAGATGTTTACATCTGAGAATGTGCGCTCTATCCGTCCCGGTTACGGACTACTGCCTCGTTATTTGAAGCATGTGCTCGGACGGCATGCTGTTTGCAATGTAGAGAGAGGCACGCCATTAAGTTGGGATATAGTAGCAGGGAGAAGATCAAACAAATGACGACGATACTATTAACTGGCGCCGGTGGAGCTGCTACACCGGGTTTGATAAAACATCTTCAATCAAATTATGGATATCGCGTTCTATCAGCCGACATGGATAGCAATGCAATTGGTCTCTTTTGGGCAGACAAGGGCTTTGTAATCCCTCCGGGCAACTCGCCTGACTTTTTGCCAGCGATTCGCTCCATTTGCCAGCAAGAAAATGTAAATGTGTTCATACCTCTCGTGGATGAGGAACTTGTGGCTGCGTTGGAACTTGAGTCAGATGGAATCCCTGTTCTCTTACCTCGCAGGTCCTTTGTAGAAAGCTGTCTCGATAAGTTTGCTTTGATGCATAAGCTCAGCTCGGCCAAAATTCCGATACCGGATACTCATTTGGCATGTGATGATTTGAGCGGGGTAAATTTTCCGGCAGTTGTTAAGCCGCGCACCGGGCGTGGCAGTCGAGGTGTGGGGATTGTCCGCTCTCAAAATGAACTGACGAATTTTGTGAAGGCAAGTCAGCTTAAACCGGAAGCGTTGATTGTGCAAACTTACGTTGACGGAACTGAATTCACTGTATCGGTAACTGTTTGGCGCGACGGCAAGGTGCAAGCAGTTGTGCCAAAGGAAATTATTTGTAAAAAGGGTATTACCCATCTGGCTGTAACACGGCATAATTTCCAGATAGACCGTTTATGCCGTAATATCCAAGAGGGTTTGCAAGCTGATGGGCCCTTTAACGTGCAACTTCGTTTGAACAAAGATACAGGAGTGCCCATGCCATTTGAAATTAACCCGCGGTTTTCCACAACAGTTTCGCTAACGATTGCCGCAGGTATCGATGAATTAGGCGTGTTAATTGAACAAGCAACCGGGCAAAACAATTCCCCGTTGAAAAACGACTGGCGTGAGGGAGTTGTCCTGTTACGCCGCACCCTGGATGAATTTATGGATGAAGGAGACTTCGCCACGCGTGAGGTCATAAGGGTGCCAGAGAAAGATCTGGGAAATACCTTATGATGCCATTATGGATAATCGTTTCTATAAAATATAATTCTTGTGAGGATATATGAAAGAACAGACCGAATTGAAGACAAATCCCATCCTGTGCTTGGAATCCCAACCCTTTTTTGTCGGTCCCGTTCCAATTGATGCCGACATCAAAATACCTCAGAGTCTTCCTTTTTCACTCGGGATTCATCCCTATTATGCAATTCCGGTTTTAATCGTTACCGAAGAGATTCGTAGTGAGTTGGCGGCAGCTTACGCGCGGGGGAGTATGGCATCCACCCCTTTGGGCACAAGTAGCCTGTCTTCATCGCGAATGATGGATACCTTAGAGAAACTCCTTCAAATATTTCCAGGTGAGATCAAAGGGAAATCTTTTCTCGAAATCGGTTGTGGAACCGGTGCTCTGCTGAATGAACTGAAGATTAGGGGAGCGGATGTAACGGGTATTGAAATAGGCCCTCAAGGTAGGGCCGGTGCCGATAAGTATCGATTCAGAGTTTTTGACCAGCCCTTTACCAGAGGGTTAATTGATGAGAAGTTCGATTGCATCTTTTCTTATGGATGCCTTGAACACATCATCGATCTTGATGAACTGTTTTATGCCAGCCGCGAATGCCTTAGGGACGGCGGCCTGTTCTTTCATTCGGTCCCCAATAGTGATTTGCATTTTCGGCTCGGTACAAGTGATCACCTCGCCCACGAACATGTGAATTATTTTACTCCGCAAAATGCAACTCGTTTATTTGAAATGCAGGGATTCGCTTCTGCCGGATTTTCAGTATCCCGCGCTGGGAACGAGATGTGTATATGGGGATTCTTTGATCCCACTATTCAACCATCATGGCCGGGTGAAGCGATGGATCATATGATCAGCGAAGTCGGAAAACTCACAGAGCATAAGCAACTGCTAATCACCAAAAGAGAACGTATTCTTTCTAAACTTCATGACATGTATAGCATTAATCGGTCCATCGGTTTTTACGCCGGCGGATTTGATTTCGATCTTTTACTGCCGGATACCAACAAAATCAGGTATTTTGACGGTGACCCATACAACCACGGCAAATCCTGGCTGGTTGGTCTGCCCCCAATCGAATCGCCGTATGCATTAAGCAATTCGCCGGTTGATCAACTTATCATCTGGAAGGGCCACTATTTTGAAGACATTGTCAAGACACTTAAAGAGGACATTCACGTTTCCGATGACATGATTATTCACAACATCGACAATTGGGCATGATGAACTGAACACGCAGCAGTAAGTACGAAACTGCGACAAAGAGAAAAACTATTTATCCAAAGAATCGGCTATGCTCAAACAATTAATACCTATTGTTAAAGAAGTCGGAGACCTGCTTCTGGATTGGCGCCGTGCCGGAATTCGAGAGGGTGTTTGGCATGGAAGCCAGTTCAAGGCAAAAGTTGATGTGATGGCCCATAATGCCTTGCAAAAATTGCTGCAGGATCTATGGCCGCAGATCCCGGTGATCAGCGAGGAAAATCCTTTGTCTCTGGTTACCGAAAGACCGGACTTGTATTGGCTGATCGATCCCATTGATGGAACGGCCAGTTTCGTGAATGGATTTAATGGTTTTGTTACGCAAGCCGCGCTTATGCTGAATGCATGTCCTGTTCTTTCTGTTATTTATGCACCGGTGACTCATGAACTGTATTGGGCGGAACGCGGGAGAGGGGCATATCTTAATGAAAATAGAATGTCTGTTCCGGAAGATAGAACAACGGCCATTTTAATTGATAATTATCCTGAACCGCGCGGTGTAACTCTGGAGGCATACAAGGCATTACATTGCCAAAAATATCTTGAATGCGGAAGTATCTCATTGAAAATATGCAAAATTGCGGACGGGACCGCCGATATTTTTTTTAAGCCTGTGCACATGTCTGATTGGGATCTTGCTGCCCCCCAACTGGTCATTGAGGAAGCCGGAGGGATTTTACGGGATATACTGGGGGAGCATATCCGTTATCAGGGTGATTATTCTCAGCCGGGAATCATTGCTGCGGCAGATGAGGTGACCTCTGCAAGAGCCTTATCTTGGTATAAGACTTTTATGAGAGAAGGATGTGCATCATGAACGCCTTGGTCATTGCCGCTCATCCGGATGACGAAGTATTGGGTTGCGGTGGAACCATTGCACGATTAACGAATGAAGCGAAGAACGTATATGTCGCTATTCTTGGCGAAGGTATAACATCTCGTTTTAATAAACGTAAACAGGCAGATGAAAGCGCATTAGAGAAATTGCGGAATAACAGCAAACGTGTAGCAGAATTTATGGGCGTTAAAGAATTGTTTGTATATGACCTGCCTGATAACCGTTTTGATACCATTCCATTATTGGATATTATTAAGATTATCGAAGCAGTCATTGATAAAGTAAAACCATCAACAATATTTACGCATCATTACGGTGATTTAAATATTGATCATTCAATAATTCATCGTGCTACGCTCATTGCGACACGCCCGATTGCCGGACAGACTGTTAAGCAAGTGTATGCATATGAAGTGCCTTCTTCAACAGAATGGGCATTTGGACAATTTTCTGCAAGATTTCGAGCAAACGTATTTATTGATATCGGCGTTACGCTTGAGAACAAGATCGAAGCTATGGAAATATATGAGAGTGAGGCACGTCTTTTTCCACATCCGCGTTCACCGGAAGCATTACGGGCGTTGGCGAAAAAATGGGGAGCTGCGGCTGGCTTCAATGCTGCAGAGGCGTTTGAACTAATCAGAGAGATGAAATAACGGTTGATGAAATTCAAAAGACAATCAATATCGACATGGACCTTTTTACAATAGTCTGAGTGGTGCAACTATGGAAATTGTTTTACTTGATAACAGCAACGAAAATGACTGGAATGAATTCTGCCTGAAAAACAGCGATGCATGGTTCTGGCACACAACGTATTGTATGAACTATGTGAAACATTATAGGCCGGAATACAATCCGATTCAAACGTCTTTTTTTGTAAGGGAAAACAATAAATTCATAGCAGTTTGCCCGTTGATACTTGAAAATCATGATGGGATAAAAAAATTCAGTTGCAGTGCATTTGCCGTTCCAGCACCTGCCGTGTCAGATGAAATTGGCAGCAAGAAACAAAAAAAGGTGCTTGATTTCATCTTTAAATATGTTGACGGTCTAGCAAAATCACAGGGGGTAATAAAGGCCTCTTTCAGATTTTCTCCTCTTGCCGATTGCGTCCTTCAATCAAAAGGCTGCCCATCAAATTATCTCTTAAAATATGATTATCTGGACGCGACTTTTAATACCCAGATACTGGATATTTCACCGGATCCCGATCAGTTAAAAAGTGGAATCAGGAAAGGGCACAAGTACGATATTAACAGAGCCTCCAGAATGCTCGATGTTCACATATTCGATGCACAATCTATTGATCGCACAACTTTTGAACTTTATTGCGAGCTTCATCATAAGGCTGCCGGAAGAGTTACCCGTCCACAAATAACCTTCGATATATTGTATGACTGGATAAAAATGGGGCATGCGATACTTGTAGGAACAACGCTTAAGGGGAAAAATCAGTTTATCGGATTTTCATACCACGTCGTTTATAAGAACGGGGCCTGTTACGGTTCGGCATGCAGCGATCCGGATTACGATGAGATGCCGACGGCACACTTCATTTTATGGGAGTCAATACGCTGGTTGCATAATAACAGTATCAAGCGTTTTGAGATCGGCTGGCAGTTCTATGGATCTGAATTCCATTATGACACTTCTAAAAAAGAATATCAGATTTCGAAATTCAAACGCGGTTTTGGCGGCGAACAGATGTCGCAAATAGTTGGCGAAAAATATTATGACCCGGATTTCTTCGAAAAAGAATATATGAAGAAAATTAAAAAATATAAGGAACACGTAATCAGCCGGTATGATCGAGAGATTCATGAAAAATGATTAGCTTGCAGGAAAATAAGGGCTATTCAAAGAACCAGGATCAGGCTTGTCCGGCTTACTTTTAATCGCTTTTTCAATCAGGTGGAGCTAACCGGTTACCCCCCCTGACGGAAAATGCATAGGGAAGAGATAATGCGCATAGTGCTGCTATATTCCCCGCCTTGGAAGATCCAGGCTCCGGGGGAAGAACCTGATCAGTCAGATGATGGCCCCCCCAAAGACCGGAGCCCTGAAAAACGTTTTGGTGGTGACGAGGTTGCAATACCATATGGTTTGCTGAGCCTCGCCGCTCAAGCTACAAGGGCGGGACACGATGTAAAATTGTTTAATCTTTATTTGTTTGCCTGGAAAGACATAACTGATCTCATTCGACATTTGCCGGCCGACCTCTATGGGTTGTCTTGTTTTACATCCAACCGGCGGGGCACAGTTGCGGTGTCCCGTCTAATCCGAAAAACGTATCCGCAAGCATATATCGTTGTTGGGGGGCCTCATGCCAGCGCACTACCTCGGGAAATGCTGGGACATTGTGAGGCTATAGATGGAGTCGTCATTGGCGAAGGAGAGGCAACCTTTGGTGAACTTATTGAACACCTGGAACATGATAAATTCAGAGGTGACATTTCAGGAATGGCCTGGCGGACAAATAATGGAATTAAGATAGGTCCTCCGCGGAAACGTATTGACAATCTGGATTCTTTAGCCTCACCGGTTGACTATTTCGAAAGTCACTTTCTTATAAGCTCAAGAGGCTGCCCGGGAAATTGCACGTTCTGTGGGTCAGATTCACAGTGGGGCAGGTTAGTTCGATTCCACTCTGCAGAATATACACTTGAAATGATAGATAGAATCGTAAACAGTCAGAAAAGCAAAGTTATTTTTTTAAAGGATGAGACTTTCACGCTTAACCGCAAACGCGTGCTGCAAATTTGTGATGGAATTATAAAGCGAAATATCAACTTTTTATGGAGCTGTGATACCCGGGTCGATATGCTTGATGAAGAGGTTTTGTTTGCTATGCGCAAGGCAGGCTGCCAGCGGATAAGCGTGGGGTTGGAATCGGCTTCACCTAAAATTTTAAAATCTATCAACAAGGGTATCACGCCTGAATTGGTGCTTTCAGCTACACGGATGGCTAAAAAATTCGGCTTACAGATCCGATATTATGTGATGGCAGGCAATCGAGGAGAGTCTGCCGAAACGCTAAAGACCACCATAGATTTTATTGTTGAAGCGAAACCTAACGAATTCTTTTTTTCTTTTCTAAGCCTGTATCCGGGGACGGAAGAATTTAAATTTGCCGAGGACGCAGGACATGCAAGTCGCGACATGTTTTTCTCCGGAAAGTTTGACTCATTTAATTTCATATATGGGGAGGACAGCCCTCAATTGAAAGAAATATACAACTGGATTAATTCGAACCAAGGCATTCGCAAATTTTGGGATTACAGCATCGCCGAACTTGAAGCTATTTTAACTCTGTTTCCTGACCTTCCTGCCGCCCACATGGATCTGGGCGGCACCCATTATCATTTGAGAAATTATTCAGAAGCAGAAAAACATATTCGCATGGCGATAGATATGGGCTACCATTTGCCAAGCCTCGGATATAACTATCTTGCCTGCATTGCTGTCTCGCGTGGCGATTTTAAGAGAGCTATCAATCACTTTGAGCAGGCAAAAGAACTTGGCAGTGATAATATTATTGACGATAATCTGCAATCCCTGCGCTCATGGTTGGTAGCCGGTGGACTTCAAAGCCGCCATCAGATAAACTTAATCGCTAATCATGACTGTGAGCGCTCGTTTATCGCCAAACAACCCATGCTGCCGGGCCCAATCATTATTCAAGATGTCTTGGCGGCATCAGATACATCGCCTATTGTTTTTATGCCCCAGCAATAAGGGAATATTAAATAACCTACGTCGGCATCTCTCACTTTCATAGACCTGATTGGCAGGACAATAATGAAGGATCTTCCCTCATTCCTGAAAGAGATCCATGAGCTTTATAGCGCTGAAACCGAGTATTGCAACTTTCCGAAACTCGCTGATGAGTTTATGAATAAATATGGTGAAGTAGACAAAATAATCGATGGCTTCGAAAGCAGGCTAACGCACATCAGTTACACAACCTGCAAATAGGAGTAAAATATGATCAAAATACTCAAAATAAGCGACCTGAAATTCATTGTAGAAAGGTTATAACACTACTGCGCAAATTTAGAGTTGCGCCATTAAAATTTTTATGCTACAGATCTTCCCAGGGAATGTGGAAAGGAAATACCAGGGAAGATCAGCATGGAAAAACTTTTAATCATCCGTGGCAGGACAGTTACGTCCTCAGATATAGACCTAATACGATTTTTGATCAACAAATATCGTAGACATGGTAGAACTTTTATATCAAGAAAGCTTGCAGAGGCCTGGCAATGGGTGCAGGCCAACGGCCGACTTAAGGATCGAGCCTGCCGGGATATTTTATCTGTTTTGGAGAGGAGAAAGATAATTGATCTTCCATCTCCGCTACGAAGGTCAACTAGAGCAAATCGTGATCAACATCCGTTAGAGTCGGTTGCATCGGTTAAAACTACTCTGATAGAAGGAACAGTAAACGAGTTCAGGCCCTTTACCATAAAAATGGTAACCCGGACACCATTGGAGAATCAATGGAATCATCTGATGCGAACCTATCATTATTTGGGGTACAAAGTTTTGGTTGGGACGCATCTTAAATATCTGGTTTTCAGCAACGATCGTGTTGTCGCAGCTACGGGATGGAGTTCAGCAGTATGGAAGTTAGCAGCTCGTGACGATGCCATTGGATGGACAATCCAACAAAGAAATAAATATTTACATCGGGTGGCCAATAATAGCAGATTTTTGATTTTTCCCTGGGTGAGGATTAAAAATTTTGCCTCTCACACTCTCTCACAAACGGCACGCGTTTTGAACGCGGACTGGCTCAAGGTCTACGGTTATCGATTATGGCTTTTAGAGACATTTGTAGACTCAGAACGTTTTAAGGCAAGCAGTTATAAAGCGGCTAACTGGATACATGTTGGTCAAACGAAAGGTTTTAGAAAGCAGGGCAATTCATTTGAATTTCATAATCAGCCCAAGGAGGTGTACTTATATCCCCTATATAGAGAATTTCGAAAAAAGATAGGATGTGAGGCCGGTGATCTTCCCTCCCTTGATCATAGGTATTTGCTTTCCCTTCAGCAACCGGCACCGAAGGGAGGAAAAAGGATGATATTACAACACGCTGACTGGGATCGCCAAGTTTTGCCACCGCTTGACTTAAGTGAAGCAGATATCGATGCGCTCACCGATGAGTTTAAAAATTTTCATGCACTATTCCATGGTGCTTACAAACGTATTGAACAAATTGAATTGAGCCAATGCTACCTTCAAGGTTTGATGAGCCCGATAGAAAGAAAATCCATGGAGCCCATAGCCCTTAATCTGATGGATACGCATCGGGTGAGGTCATTGCAGCATTTTGTTTCTTCGGGTGCATGGCACACAGATCAATTAACCCAACGCCACAAAGAAGAAACAGCCAAAACCATAGCTGATCATTTAGGTGTTTTGAGTGTGGATAGCAGTGAATTTGCCAAAAAAGGCAAGGATTCTGTTGGTGTCGCCCGGCAGTACTGCGGCCGTTTAGGTAAAACCGAAAATTGTCAATCCGGTGTGTTTATAGGATATTCAAGCTCCAAAGGTTATGCTCTGTTAGATCGTCGGCTTTTTCTGCCTGAAAAATGGTTTGCCGAGGATTGCCAAGACCGGTGGAAGAAGTGTAAAATACCCGATGACATCGCTTTCAAAACAAAACCCCAACTGGCAGTGGAGATGGTAAACAACATTTGTGCATCCAACCTTTTTCCTGCCAAATGGATTACCTGTGACACAATTTTTGGTAACAGCCCCGACTTTATAGACAATCTTCCGGAAGGATTGTTTTACTTGGCTGAAGTTCCATCCAATACGCATGTTTGGAGAAGCCGACCCCACACCCATGTCCCATCATACAGTGGGAAAGGAAGACATCCGACAAAAACGAAACTAAAGGATGGTGAGCCAAAGCCGGAAGAGTTAAGAAAGATTGCTAAGGATCCATCTTTGAAGTGGGATACGGCCATTTTAGATGAGGGGTCTAAAGGGCCTATTGTGGCTAAAATTGCCCGCTTACGTGTTATTGAATCCCGGGATGGTTTGCCTGACAAAGAAAGTTGGCTTTTTTTACGTTATTGTCCGGATACCGATGAAACCAAATATTTTTTGAGCAATGCCCATGTTGATACGCCTATTGATGAGATGGCGCGGGTTTGTATTTTGCGCTGGCCCATCGAACAATGCTTCAAAGAGGGAAAAAGTAAAATCGGTATGGGAGATTATGAACATCGGTCATGGGAAGCATGGCATCGGCATATGACCTTTGTATTTATCGCTCAACTTTTCCTTCTTAGACTCAGGCACAAGTTTAAAAAAAAGCACCTGCACTGACATTACCGCAGGTTTGTCTTTTACTAAAAGCTATTCTTCCAATGAGTAATTTTGACAGTAAGCGCGTGATCGAATTAGTAGCCTATCAACAAAAACGCAACTATGTGGCATACAAGTCACATCGAAAGAAAAAAATGGCGGAATTAAACAAAATTGCGCAGTAGTGATAAAATGGTAACTTTTACATATGGACACGAGGAATCAAGGTCTCTGGATGCGATAGATCTTTACAGGTGTTTTAATAATTACCGGATATGGAAATATATAATTGCAGCCCTTCTCGTGCTTAACAAAACTCAGCTATCCGAGTACAAAATTCTTGAACCCGGTTGCGGCGGCGGAGAAAAACTGAGATTTCTTACTGAACTGCGTGCTAAACCGGAAAACTGTTACGGCCTTGATACAAGTAAGCGAGCGATCGATCTGTGCAAATATTTATCGCCAAGCACTATGAATTTTCAGGTCGGCTCGGTATTTGATCTGGCATTTGAAAACAATACATTTGATATCATCATTTGTTCGGGTCTTTTTTGCTGTTTTAATGACGATAATGATATCAAAAGAATATCGAAGGCCTTGAAGCGGGTTATCAAAGATGACGGTATATTCTTTATTGTGGATATAAATGAGAATTTTCCAATAATTTACGAAAAAATCGAAGTAACTATGCAAAAAAAGCTTCGTTATTTTGACTGTAAGAAAGGAGAGCTAGAGCATTTATTATCCAATGATTTTGATTTATTTCGACAATCATATATTTTCGGACAAGAAGGATATTATGTGAGTGGCGATTTTGCTCAACTTGTTCATTTACCTTTAATAGATAATAAAATGGATCGAGAAGAATATGTTTGTGCTTATAGTCTGTGGTCATTTTTGACAAAAAAAAATTATTCATAATGCGTTAGCTCTTGGATTTCTGACAATATATAGGTTCAATCATGAAAAATTATTGCATCTGAGTTGTAAGTCCTCCGGGATATGTGCACAGCCAGGCATTTAGTGAATTGGCATTAATCCTTAACTGCGCTTTTCGCGCCTTAGGTTTTCATGCGCCTATTGTAACTAATTTCGAAAAAATAACAAATTATCCCGTAATTTTAGGTTGCAATCTAATCCCATCGGCTGATTTCTACAGGCTTCCCGAGATCTCGATTATGTATAATCTGGAACAAATCCTGCTCGGCTCTCCCTGGATAACTGAAAACTACCTCAATTTGCTTCGTTCTTACGAGGTATGGGATTACAGTAAAAAGAATATCAGCGAATTGAACAAATTGGGTGTCGCAAACGTCAAATATTGCAGGATCGGGTACGTGCCTGAGCTTACAAGAATTAACCCGGCTTCGTTTGATATCGATTTTTTATGGTATGGATCACTGAATGAGCGCCGCGCTCAGGCGATTCAACACTTTTGAGGAAAGCCGAGAGGGTAAAAAAATCACTTCTGCATTAAGATAGTTCACAGGTCACCGATTTATTGGCACATATTTTGCAAGTATACTTTGTATAAAAATATAATCACCCGGACATCGAGAGGAGTCATTGATGGACATGAAAAACCTATCTGTTTGTATCGTAGGGCAGGATAAAGCAGCGTTTCTCAAGTTATGCATCGAATCTTGTTTGAAATTAACCCGCCTGATTTCGTATGTCGATCTGGAATCAACGGACAACAGCGCTGAAGTCGCAGAAAAATGCGGCATTTACGTTTCAAATGGCGAATCCTTTCAAAAGGCGACTGAAACATTTCAGGAATTCCATAAATCGCATTGGATTCTTTTTTTGAGGCCTGATGAAAAGATTTTATATGAATCCGAAGCGCAAATCACAGAAATCCTGGATAAAAGCCATGCCATGGGATACAGTCTCATGATAAACACCCCAATATCGCCTGCAACGCTGGAAGATTACCGGTGGATTAAAATCCCCGGAAAGCCGAACAGCTATTCCCACGAATTATTAATCGTTCCGAAAATTGAGATCAGGCTTGTACGCAGAAAACACTTTGCTAAGGCTCTCAATCTTATGATTTCGTTTTCTCCGGAAAAAGTTTATTCATTTTCCAGCCAAATTTTTAAAGATATCCAGGTTTATTCACTGGAACATAATGTTCAAGAGGAGATAACCCCTGAAGATACTAAAGATTTAGAAATGAAATTTCTCAAAGGAGAGGTATCCGTAGATGCGGAAGAAGATTATGGCATGTGGGAACTTGGAGACCGTTTTATCGGCTACAATATTTTGAACAAGGGTGATCTGGACCGATATTATCGGGGACTTGCCATGGGATTTGGAAGTGAAGGCATGTATATGGCCATGCTCCGCATACTTGCAAAATATGGCCGATTAAACGAAGCCCGGGAATTTTTTGAGGCCTGGCAGGAAAAATGGGGCATTTTTGATACACCTGAACCTTATAAATTCGGAGGAATCATTTATGCACACCTGTTTCAACTGGAAAGGGCAGTTTCATTATTTCATAAATATTTCGAACTGGTTCCCGAAGAACTTGCTGGAGAGACTCACATTTTATTGGCAAAATCACTGCTGCTTCTGGGCAAAAAAGACGAAGCGATTAAGCTCTTTAAGCAATCGCTTGACCTCCATATGAACGATTTAGACCGCACCCTTATTCAAACAATCGAAGATCCTAACTGGAAGCCACCCAGACTTAGCTTATGTATGATTGTAAAAGATGAGGAGGCAAATATCTCCAAAACCCTTGATTCCTTAACAGGCATAGCCGACGAAATCATTGTTGTGGATACAGGATCTCAAGACGAAACAAAAGATATCGCAAGGAAATTTAATGCAAAAATCATAGAGATGGACTGGGAAGATGATTTCTCGAAAGCAAGAAATGCCGGACTCCGGAGCGCGACGGGCGATTACATTCTATGCCTTGATGCCGATGAATACATAGACCCCAGAGAAAGAATAAAGCTGGCCCTTTTAAAAATGATTCTACCTTCCGGGCGGGATGTTGCCTTCCGGATAAAGATAGATATGGAAGATCCGGATGAAGAACTATCGGCTATATGGCGCCTTCCCAATACGATTAAATCCGATTATCCGGTAAGGCTTGTACCGGCTCGCAAGGAGATCTCTTTCGAAGGGTTTGCCTTTGAGAGCATGGACAAATCCATTACGGATCTCGGAATAAAAATGGTAACCAATGAAGTGTTTAAGATCACCCACTCAGGAACTGATCGTAAATGGAGAGACGCACGCAAAGAAACGGCCGTTGAGATGATCTATGATACCGGTCCCGATCCGGAAACCGCCCTGAAAGCGGCTTTATACAATCTGAAACTTGGAAATACTAGTACGACATTGAAATGGCTTGACCTGGCTCAATTTGATAGCCCCCGTCTCTGGATGAAGATCATCACTCTTTACTGCAGACTCGGACAAACAAAAAACGTGGTTGGGATCATCAGAAGAGCCATCAGGGAGTACCCGGATTCTCTGGAATTGTGTTTGGCAAAAGCAGAACTTCATTTCGCAGAGGGTGAATATGAGACCGTTTATAAAACTCTTGATCCGAATATGGAGAAAATTGAAAAGGAAATGCCCAGAGAGGATCGCGCAAGTGCCGCGTATCTTTACGGCATGGCTTTGCTGGAGACAGGCAATCTGGAAAATGGCCTTGAATTGTTATCCGATGCCCGCGAATTGGATTCCTGGAATATGCGTTACAAGATAGGAGGTATTTACGCCCTTACTATAGCAGAGGAGTGGGAAAATGCAATTCGTGCGATTTCCAAGATTTTGAAAGAAGAAGACCTTTCAATTATGGATACAATCCATGATTTCGCTGATCTGGGAATCGTTTTTAAGAAACTCGGTAGTCATTTTGAAATCAATGGCAGGATAGAAGCTTCAGAGCTATGCCAAAAAATATTAATGAACATTATTGAAACCAAGTTATCCGATCCGGAAGATATAGAAAAAATAACCCAATATTTAGATGCGCACAATATTGGAAAGGAGCAACCTTAGAGTGGATACTGAAATATTTAAGAAAAATTTGTCAGCCCTGGAAGAGAAATATCCTGCGCTGGCATCAAAAATCAAGAAAAACAGTATTGATAAGAGCCGTTATAAAATCATACGGGCAGAAACCGGGGAGCCGAACCTCTTAGTTGCCAAGAATGATAGTTTTATCATGTTGTATGATAATGCAAGTCCCTATGAGTATTGCAAAAAGATATTGGAAGGGATGGATACTGCCTATGCTCCCATCGTACTTTTTTTAGGATTTGGGCTTGGTTACCATCTCCACATGTTTTCACAGCTTTATGCAGACAAGGCGAATACGACAAAAATTATTGTATTTGAAGATGATATCAATATTTTTCACCTTGCAATGGAAATGAGAGACTTAAGTAGTCTCATTACTCACTCTGATATTCATTTCTTTGTAAGAGAAGATCCGGATGATGCACTTCTCCAGATTCGAAGAGAAATCCTGACAGATAAAGGCACATGCTTTCAGATCAGAAGCACAAAGGTTATGCCTCTCCCGGCCAATATACTATTGAATGATGGATACTATCGAAAAGCGCTTGATATTACCAGGATGGCATTTCGCCAGCAAATGGTATTAACCGGAAATGATCCCACAGATGCATTGTTAGGTATAGAAAACATGCTCGGTAATATTAAGCACACCGTTGCTCATCCCGGGATTAATCAACTCCGGGATAAATTTAAGGGCAGGCCTGCTATTACTGTCGCATCGGGACCGTCCCTTGAAAAAAACATGCATCTTCTGAGGGATATTCGAGATCATGCTCTTATCATTTCCTGTGACTCAAATTTTTTGCCTTTAATGAAAAGAGATATCAGACCCCATATGGTCGCTTCGCTCGAAAGGACTGCCGGCACGAATATGTTCTACGAGAGCGCTTCTGACGTTGACGGCATCTATTTAGCTTTTTGCCCCGTGATTCAGCCGGATGTCTACGGCAGCTTCCGGGGAAAGAAAATAATCGTTTTCCGGGATTTTTCACATTTTAAATGGTTTCACTTAGACAAAGGAACCCTTTCCATTGGCCCCGCCGTATCGAATATGGCATTCAAAATAGCTGAATATCTTGGCTGCGATCCTATTATTATGATCGGGCAGGACCTGGCCTTTGCAGAAGACGGGGATACGCATGTCGAAGATATGCTGTTTGGAGAGCGCGATGAGCAATACCATTCATCTATAATTGAAGCCGAAGGAAATTACGGAAGTCCCGTAAAAACTTCAAGGGTATGGGAAATATTCAAGTCGGCACATGAAGAGGATATACGTTATTATAAAGGATTATGCATCAATGCAACAGAAGGTGGGGTAAAGATCTGGGGTACCCATGTGATGACTTTTGCTGAGGCCATCAATAAATACTGCCTGAACGAATTCTTTCCGGAAGCGATCATTGCCGATTCAACTTCTGATTTTGAAAAAACCGTAAATATCCCGCAAGAGCTTAAATTCCTTCTGGACAGGTGCATAGAGACACGTTTCGGCCTGAAAGAAACCATTGACATGTTATTAGAATATCGCCAGGAAATTTTGGAAGTCCAAAATAACATGATCCGCCCCTTTATGTATGAGGGTAAAGATGTGGATAGTGCCTACCTTGTATCAATTGCAGAAAAATTTTTCGGCATCATGGAGACCTTCCTGAAAGATCGGAATGTGAACGACATTATGGCGCACACAGTTCGTCCGGAAGTCATTTTTTTTACCAACAAGTTTAATTACTTGAAAGATGTTTATTCCCATAAAGACTGCTTGCATTCAGCACAGATTCTGATGATCAAGGATTGGCTTGGCGTGATCGGGCAGTTATTCGTTTCAACTATTGATTCTCTGGAACAAGCAGAGAAGATGCTGGCAAAAGAGATAAGCTAGGAATGAAAGGCAAAATTCCGGTGCGAGGATCTAAAAAAATGAGTGGAGGTCGGATTTCTCTCTGCATGATAACAAGGGATGAAGAATATTTTCTGGCCCAGTGCCTTAATAGTGTTAAGACCTTGGTGGATGAAATAATCGTTGTTGACACGGGCTCAACCGACCGAACTGTTGATATCGCCGGAAGCTATGGGGCCAAAATTTATCACCATGCATGGGAAGGCGACTTCAGCAAACATCGCAACCAATCCATCTCTTATGCTACCGGAGAATGGATATTAATTATGGATGCCGATGAGGTGATTGCTCCAAGGGATCTTGATAAAGTCAGACAGATCCTTAATTCAGTGGATGCCGAAGGTTGGATGTTTACTTTGAGAAATTATGAAAATAAATTGGATTTGGCCAATCTACAGATAAATCCAAACGACTATGAAGAAGGTGAGGGATATCCCGGGTTTATCTCTCAAGATTTGATCCGTCTTTTTAAAAACGATCCGGACATCTATTTCACCGGCAAAGTTCACGAGACAGTAACGAAATCATTTCATGAGCCGGGAAAGTTGGTTTACAATACAGGCCTTCCAATCCATCACTATGGCAAGGTTAGAAAAGATCGAATTGATCAAAAACAGCAAATCTATCTGAGGCTGGGAGAAGATAAGGTCAGGGAAAATCCCGATGATCCCATGGCCTACAAAGGTTTAGCGGATCAATATCTGGAGTTGGGAATGCCGGATAGTGCCTTAGAGGTGACAGACAAAGGACTTGCCCTTTTCCCGGATATTATTGAGTTCCATTTTAACCGGGGGCTGGCCTTGAATAGGATGCAGCAATTGGGGGAAGCAAAAATTGAATACCAGTGGGTTCTTGATCGGAAGCCGGAGCACCTGGGGGCCTGTCATAACTTGGCCCAAATATACTTTAGTGAAGATCAGTTTAAAGCAGTTGTTGAGTTGTTGACCCGGGGAATAGATTTGGGACTTTGTCATCCCGCGGTTTATTTTCTTTTAGGCCGGGCTTATGATGCTGCCGGGAACCGGGAGGAATCCTTAGAAAAATTTGACCGTGTTATAGAAATGCAACCGGATTTTCCTGATGTTAATTGCTATAGGGCTGTGATATTTTTAAATCGAAATATGTATGACGCCGCACTTAACGCCCTTGAAAGAGAGATTGAAATCGGCGGCAACCTGGCAGGTGCTTACACTCTCTTGGGTCAGATGAGCCACGAGCTAAAAGATTTAAATAGCGCTGTCCAATTTTTTCAAAAAGTTCTTACCATAAAGCCCGATGATTCCACCGCAAAAGATTACTTGCGACAAAATGCGGGTCAATAGCCTGACCCTGACAAGCCGCAAGCCCAACAAAAAAGATCTTATCACGAAAACACGAAGAGACGAAAGTCGGGATGCAATTTTAGGAGAGGTGAATTTGAAAGTATTCCTGCGCATGGAGTATCCCTTTAAATCCG
>SDBU01002350.1_pt1 | contig 25296 bp, 24 predicted proteins | sample 2277071 | NCBI WGS metagenome assembly SDBU01 (sample SAMN10397929, study PRJNA504765) | marine sediment metagenome | isolation source: marine sediment core GS08_GC12, 126 cmbsf | place: Arctic Ocean: Gakkel Ridge, Loki's castle | collected 2008
CCCTTCCAAAGAGTTAATTTTTTTTTTCTTTAAGCCCCCCCCCCCCCACGACGGGTTCTGCTTTACTGCGCAATGATTTTAAAAACTTCTCTAACCTTTTTATCGCTTTGTGTGTTCCTTTTTCCTTTCTGCAGGCAAAATTATCATAAATAAACCCTTTATCAAAAACCGGTTCAATGATGTTGCAGAGAGCGTGGTGCGCAACCCTGTCCCTAAATGGCGCTGCTTTAATGTGTCGTTTCTTTAAATCACAAACAATAAATTCACGATAGCGTCCGTGCCGATAGGTCTGAGTCAATAACTCCTGCTGTAATTGCAATAAATTTTCTTCTAAATTATAACTGAACTTTAAAATTTCGCTTCTGTATCGTTTACACTTGCGAGCGCCTAAATATGCTTTATGCAAATTTTGAAAAGAACAAATTGTTTCAAACATACTTACTTGCCTATTAACCCCGAGTAGATAAACAGAATGTTTAACTGCTCGGGGATAAGGGCTTAATATTTTCCCCGCCTGCCTCGCAAGCTCGGCGAGCGGACAGGCCTTTCGGGAAGGAATAAGGCCTGGGGTTTTAATGCTCTCTTCTTATCTCCATGGAGATAAAAATTCTGGCTGTGGTATAAAACCACTCAAGCGGACACAGCGAAAACCAATGTTATAGTTGGAGTTGGACGGAGCGTTGTTCAAGTTCAGGGCGAAAGCCCCGGCGTCGGCATCGTAGTTCCAATTGCCGCCGCGTTTGAAGGCGCGCTATATTCGGCAATATCCCCCGCCCGCCATCGCGAGCCTGACGGCTCGTTCAGGCGAGGCGGGCGGGCCCGTTTTGAAACGAAACCGCCTGCATCGCCTGAAAATATTAAATTGTAAAATAATTCTCTAATCTATTCTTTAAAAACCTTCTACCGAAACCTGTCTTAAAATACTTTTCTCTTTTTATCGCATCATATTTATTCAAACATGCTTCATAGTAGATTAGTTTCAATGGTCTTCTGTTCTTGGTAGATTTTACTAAACCTGATTCATGCTCCTTAATTCTGTTTCTCAAATCATTAGTATATCCAATATACAATTTATTATCCTTAAAACTTTTTAAAACATAAGTGTAATACATGATTTATCTATATGGTTTATACCATCCGCCCAGTAAAGCGCCGATTTCAACCAATTGTTTAAAAGCAAATTCATATTGTTTTACATTTAATAATTTATATTCCTTACTTAGTCGTAGCAAAACTTTAACAACTTCGTAATGGACAAAACCCTGTTCTATCTCTATTTTTTTGCTTCCTCTCTGCATATTGGCTCTAATGATTTGTTTCAAAAGGGCTAAGAGTTCATTCTCTAATTGGATGCCCAAACTATATTTATGGACTCTGGAAAATCTCTGCACAGTTGGCTTTACCCAAACAAGAAAATCATATACTTTTTGAAAAATTTTTAGTTCATAGAGCATTTTTATTTGATTTAAGATTATTTGAATTTTAGATTTTAGATTAAATCAAAACCCCTCAATCGCGGACACAGCGAAAACCAATGTCATAGTAGGAGTTGGACGGAGCGTTGTCCAAGGACAGGGCGAAAGCCCCGGCGTCGGCATCGTAGTACCAACCGCCGCCGCGTATGAAGGCGTTACCATTGGACGTACAACCATAATACCTGCCCATTGCCTCATCGTCAGTATAAGCGCCAGCAGGTCCTGCATTAGGTTTCTCATAGTCAGAAAGGTTTGCATTATCCCACTCTATCCAAGCGCCACTGTTGTACCAATTTGCCTGGATACAGGTATCATTTATCCATTCCCAAACATTGCCGGAAATATCCCAGATTTCTTGGCCATTATCAAGCGCAAGTTTGGCTTTAGTGTCTCTGCCTGCGCCTTTATCTGGATCAGTACTGGCATTATAAGCCGCGCTGCCACAGGGGTCGCCTGTGCCAGTATTGCCTCGCCACAGACAGCCATTGCCCACACTGCCGCCAGACCAGTTAGCTGCTACTTGTTCTATATTTCTGGCTATGGTCATCCACTCATTATTAGTAATTAAATGCGAACCAGCCGGGCAAGTAGAAATTGCCTGTGTCTGGGTTATGTAAACAATAGGCGAACCATTGGCAGTGGATACAACGCCTGTTCCCCCAGAACTACAACCAGCATCCCGCCAATCCCAGCCATCGCCAGTGCCAGCATCACAACTGTAATCATCAGAATTATCTCCGTCTCCGTCCCCGCTTTTATCATACTTGGCTTCATACTGCATTACGCAAAAGTCGCTTGTGCCAAAAGTGGCATCTCCTGGCACCAAGGCATGTCCAGCAGAACAAGTGGCAGTGGTTAAAGTACCTGTGTTGCTGTTTATACTTTTATCAGCAACAGTTGAACCAGTTCCTTCATCCATAGGCCACCAAGCAACCAAGCCGTTTTCAATAGGCCCTCTTACATCAAGCATAGCCACCGGGCTATCTGTACCAATCCCCACATTGCCTCCTGCTTCTACAAATAGGTTAGTAGAAGTAGAACCAACTGTGAAGTTGCCTAAGACACTTGAGGAACTGTTGGCAATAAACCCGCCTGTGCTATTGACTAAGTACTGCCCTGCCCAGTCGTTTCCTACGGTTAAAAGGTGAGAAGGACTAGTAGTGCCTATTCCCACATTTCCGCTGGAAGTGTTGACAAAAAGGTCAGAACCGCCAACAATCAAGTCATTATTCAAGGTAGTAGTGGCATTAATGTAGGTATTGTGAGCGATGATGCCATTAGCGACAAAGTTGTGAGTACCTTCTACTTCAATGTCATAGACCTGCTCTGGGGACAGAAGTTCAATATTGACAATTTTGATAAAATCAACACCCCCAAAAAAAGCATTCTTATCAACAAGGTCTGACCTCGTCGAACCAAGATTAGCCACCGCAATATCATCGCCTACGGCCAAGTACACCACCTTAGTCCATTTTGCGTCTTGAATGTCATTTTGGTACAATAAAAGCGAGGTGGGCACAGCAGGTTTGCCTGGCACGCCTGATAAGCTACGCCTGGGGGGTTCAACTCCCCCTGTGTCCACCTCTTTTTTGATTTTTTCCATGTTTGGACTTGACAAGCTCTCTTGATTTGCTATACTAAAAGCAAGTTTATCAGGTGTGCCAATAGGCGAATCTGTAGGCCTACCAGAAACCACTTCTTCGGAGGTGGCTTTTTGGTTTGCGCGGACAAGATACGGATGGTTGCCTGTAGTTCGGATAGTTCTGCCATCCTCGGTTTCTAGCTTGTAAATGGGCTTGATGCCCATGTCTAACAAGCCGATAATTCTAGCTGGCTCTAATTTGCCAGTTTTTTGATTAAGAGAAAGCACATAGTCTCCTGCTTTAACCTCGTCTATCCGTACTAGGTCAGACCTAGTCACATCTTCAGTCACTATCGGTAAAAGAGTGTCGCCAGTAACGCACTGGCCGTCAACATGCAGAGTATAGTTTGGACTCGCCGTCCCAATTCCCACATTGCCTCCTGCTTCTACAAATAGGTTAGTAGAAGTAGAACCAACTGTGAAGTTGCCTAAGACAGTGCTGGATGCTTGGGAAACAAAACCGTCTTTGTATGTTATTGAGCCATCTATAATAGTAGAGGAGGCGTATAGAGTGCCTGTGGTTCTAATATCACCAGCAACATCTAAAAGAAAGTCAGGAGTGGCATCCCCTATGCCGACATTTCCTCCACTAAATAATGCTGCATATTGAGTTCCTGCATTTCCAGTCATATTTACATTTAGTCCCACACTGGTTTTATTCTGAGCATTAGAGGTATGGGTATAATCGTGAGTAAGAGCTAAAAGTGTCTTGGTATATACGCCAGATCCAGTATCACTCGTATTTGTAAGCTCAAACGTATTTGCTGTAAAACCAGCTATACTTACAGTGCCAGTATCTTTTTTCACGTAAAGTGAAGGAGTAGTGTCATAAACTGTTGTGCTTCTATTAACTTCTAACCTAGCCGTCGGCACAGCCGTCCCAATCCCCACGTTACCTCCAGAAGTAACATACAAAGAATTATTCAAATTAACATTGCCCCCTGCTTCTACAAATAAGTTAGTAGAAGTAGAACCAACTGTGAAGTTGCCTAAAACAGTGCTTGACGCTTGGGAAATTAACCCTCCTGCCAGAGTAGAGACATTGTAAGATATAGTAGTGGTAGAGCTACCATCACTAACAGCAATGTCCCCTCCGCTGACTGTAAGTTTGCTAGAAGGAGCTGTTGTTCCTATGCCAATGTTAGCATCTTGAAAGGTTAGGTAGTCAGTGGCTTGGTCGTCAAAGACCAGCCGTCCTGCTGAACCACCCAGACCAATCCAACCATCATCTGACATCTGGATATTGCCTGTAGTGGTGGTGCCAGAGGCCACAGTCAGAGTGCCTGAAACATAGGCATCCCCTTGGACAGCAAAAGTAGCTGAAGGAGTGGAAGTGCCTACGCCAACATAGCCAGTTCCATAGTCAACATAAAGTAACGAACCAGAAGTAGTTGCTACCTGAAAACTCCCCCAAAGATCTAGTTTGGTTTCAGGAGAAGAAGTAGCAATGCCCAGCCGATTATTAGAAGCATCCCAGAATAAGTTGGCATTGTCTTGGGCTAGGTTGCCGGAAGAATCAATAAAGGTTACTGAACCTTGAGTAAAGCCAAGGTTAAGAGAACCGCCGCCAGTAAGCTGGACTCCGCCCACATAAAGGCGACTGCCAATTTCAGCAATGTTGCTAACATAGAGGTCGCCCAGAGAAGAAGCATAAGATGGAGTGCTAGTGCCTATGTGAAGACCAGCAAAAGGAGTGGTTGTGCCAATGCCTACTCTGCCGCCATCTTTAACCGCAAACACTACATTGCCTGCGTCTTTGAACTGGACAATGTCTCCAGCGCCTGTCTGGTTGACTAGGAGGGCTGGAGAGGTAGAGGAAGCAGTAAAGGCAGCTGCTCCTGAATAGGTCTGGGCTCCAGAGATGGTGAGAGAACCACCTACTGTGACATTGCCTGCAGTAGTCAGAGTGCCTGCTGAAACAACATTGCCATCAGCATCAACTGTGAAGTTAGCATCAGCTGCAGAAAGAGTGCCTGCTATGGTAGCATTACCCAGGGTATTAACATAGAACTTGTTGATTCCTCCTTGTTTGAGAGCAAGGATATTGCCTGAAGAGTTAGAAGGCAGGTCAACAGTTAAAACTCCTTTAATCTGGGTGGGGTCTTGGAGAGAAATCAGAGGAACATTGTCATTAGTAGAGTCAATGACAATCTGTTTGCCTAGTATCTGGATGCCAGTAGCTGCTGACAGGTAGACACTTCCACTGCCTGCTGTCTGAAAAACAATGTCTCCATCTTGCTGGTAGATTCTGGGAGCCATTACTGGTTGGGTCAGTTGGATTGTTTGACTGATGACTCCTCCTGGAGCATAGAGTCTCTGGCTTATCTGGGTCTTTAGTTCAGGAATCTCATTCTCTAGGTTAGCTAGTTTAATCTTAAGATTGCTTAGTTCTTGATCGTCTATTCTGGTAACGATTGTTTCTCTGGTTACTTGCTTGGTAATTTCTGTTACTGGCTGGACTACCTTTTCTACTTGGGTTACTTGAGTAACTTGACTAGGTCTGACCTTGTCAGGTTCTGGTTCAGAAACTACAACCAGCTGACTAGGTCTGACCTTGTCAGGTTCGTCTCGCCAGGGGCGGGAAATGAATTGATAGCTTGGCTGAATGCCATTGTAATAGATACTATATGTAAGGTCCTCGGCTTTGCTGATTAAAAAGTCAGTTGACCGATTAAACATATCAACCAAGCCGGCAGTAAAACTTAAACTGAAAACTTTAACATTATTTAAATCATTAATAGCGAAAGCGCCGGTATCCTCTCCCTGACGGAAAAGCCAAGCCAAGCTGTTTTGCAAACTCTGGGCTATGCCTTGCTTAACTGTATTAATCCTGCTAGTTAGGTTTTGCTCAAAACCTTCCAGAATATCTCCGAGCTCGTCAGCGCTAAATAGTTTTAAGTTGGCAATTGCTTGTCCTGCTTCCCTGCCCAAATCCTGCAAAACAAAATCTATGGTGTCAGCGGAACCTTTTGCTTTGTTTATCACTCCCCTACTCTGTTCAGCAAGCTCTTTGTTAATTCCTTTGGCGCCGTAAAAAAGTTCTGCCGGTAAATCAATTAAGTCATCAAGTTGAGCTATCAAAAACTTGGGCGCTTTTGATGCCTGCTTAATTGCTTGAGTAAGAAAATTTCTAAAACTGCCTGCGCTGTTAGTTAATGTCTCGTCAATTTGAGCAAACAAAGGACCTATATCAGGCAGGTCTAGTAAACTGATTTCTGGCAAATCAATCTCGGGCAAATCAAATAATGCCAACTCAACAATCAAACTGCCAATAAAATCAGACGAGGCCTGCTTGCCTCTCTCAACTATTCTGCCAGCGCTCTCTAAACTGCCAAAAACATTATCAGCAAGCTGAATGGTCAAAACCTCTGCGACCTGGCTAATGTCACCTGCCAGTTCCAGAACATTTTGTTTGGCTGCCTCAACTAATTTCTTGGCTGGTACTTCGTAAAGAGGATAACCATAAACAGCTGTAAAGGAAAGTAAAATAAAAACCAGCGCGCAGACAACCGCAATGACGCGTGCTCTGGGCACTGGTTGGAACAGCACTTTTATATTATCTAACACTGGCATCAAGCTTTCCTGCCAATCTCTCTTGGGTTGAGCCAGCTTTTTTTCTTTGCTCTCTTTGGCTCTTTCTTTAAGCAGGGCTGCCTTCTGAATGGTTTTCTGCTTAGTATCGGATAACCAAGAGAGTTCCTCTCTGTAAGCTTCTGCCTGCCTTGTGTATCCGTCAACCCAGTCTTTAGTAGTTACCCAATTCCTGCCTAACTTTACTGCTTTGAGCTTTCCCTGTCTGGCTCGTAGACTCAAATAATCCTGGCTATACTTCCCAGAATATTTTGCAGCTTGATGCAGTGATATGTATCCATCATGATTTTGGTATTTACCCCCTTTCATTTACTCATTATCCCTTATCCGATAACCCCCTGTCAAATAAGTTATCCACACCCTTCACCCAAGTCTTGGGTGAAGGGCACGCCCCCTTTTCCTAAAACAAAACACCCCCTAAAGGATGTCATAATCTTGCTAAGACAGAAAGAATACTTTGCATTGTTTAATCCTAACCGATACGGCTTCAGCAAGGCTTACAAAAGCATCCTATTTTTGTTTTCCTTTTAATCCTTTGCCAATCTTCCAAATACCCCTCTCATGGAAAGCTGGAATATTTTGACGTCGGGCGACACTTAAAACTGCCGGGGCAGATTTCTTTTGTTGCCTAACATAATCAGAAAGAGTAATAATTTTTTCACCTTTTAAATAGGTAACCCGCTTGCGCAGAGATTCCATTAAAGCCAGATAAATTATTCGTTCCATTAACTTAGCATTTTTTTGATCTCGGTATTCACCGAATGCTCTGCGGTAAACTTTCTTTTCCTTACTTCTAAGAATCAAGATAGGAAAACCAAGTTTTAGTGAATTTACCCTATAAAATACTGCGAATTCACTAAAACTTCCTTTGCAAATACAAAACAGAGGGTTAAACCTCTGCTCGCGCGTAATAGCTGGCAACTTCAGTCTGGAACCAACCACTTCCAACCTCAGTAAGGCTCCAGAAGCAATAAACTCATTACTCCTCCAACCCGTCTCGGTCAGGGCTATTTTATATAATTTTAAAAGCAAAAATCCTTTAAATTCTCTTGAGTAATCACCCTATAATCATCTTCCCACAGAGAAGGTTTTTTTACTTTAGCTTTTTCGCTCCATTTTATTTCATAACCAGATAATTTTCTATTCTCCTCCTCTATTAAATCAATCTCTTGCTTCTCATAACTCCGCCAAAAATATTGTTGGACATCTATATTGTGATAAGCGCGATATTTCATCCTTTCTACGATAATAAAATTCTCCCATAAAGCACCTACGTCATTTCTGTTTTCTAAAAGATTAAAATCATTTATTAAAGCATTGCGTATACCAACATCATAAAAATAGATAATCTTTTGTACATATGTATAATTTTGTGATTACATTCACAATTTTATACTAATTATTGTGCATTGTTAAACAAAGTTATTCACAGTTTCGTAAAAGATAGAATACATATTGTGACATTCTATTCCGAACTGCAACATTATAAAAATAAATAAAAAACCCTTCTGAAAAAATGCTCGCTCAAGACAATCAATTGGCTTGACCCCCCCAACCCGTCTCGGTCAGGGTTATTTTTGTTCTTTTGATATATAATCAACGATTTTATCCCAGTCTAAAGAATTATCTGTACAAAATGACTCAACTAAGTCTTTAGTCATTTCATTAACTTTCTTAACATACAACTCTTTGAAATGTTTGTCTCGTTTTTTCGCTTCTTTGTCTAAGGGTTGAATAATCTTTTTATACAACTGGTCATCTCCCGAAATCAACTCCCAAAACGGTTGACCACATATCTTACGATAACTCAATGATGCATTTCTTTTATCTTTTTTATAAGGATTATTATCTCGACCATACATACAACCATTAACTTTTATAATCCTTAATTCCTCACCCTCACTTTTTATAATCTCTTTGGCCTTTTTCATATTCTTCTTCATAGTATTAACCTGATCGCTATTCCCCCAATGTGGACCAGATTTAATCCCAACTACATAAACTTGTTTATCTCTTTTGAAAATCAAATCTACACTTTTAAATTTTCCCTCCTCTGCTTTACGACCATTAAATATTTCACGGCATATATGAATAGCCAGTTTCTCCAAAAGGTCACCAAATATTGTCTCTTCTTGAGATGACAAAAAAGCATCAAGAATATATTTTGCAAAATCACCAGCAGTTTCAATATTTTTCGCCTTAAACAAGTAAGGATTTTTTCTTTTTATGATTGCTTTCAATTTTATCTTCTCTAAACTTAATAATCTGTTACCATAAAAAGGACGAATGACATCTACGGCAATAAATTGATTTAATTTTTCGTAATTTAACTTTTTCATATTTTTTGTTAATTTAGTTGATTTTTAATATTTGCAATTGATAAATTGTAGTATTCTTTTTGAATTTCTATACCAATAGAATTTCTGTCTAATTCAAAAGCAGCAACAGACGTAGTGCCTGATCCTAAAAATGGATCTAAAACTATATCCCCCTCCTTGGTGAATAGTTGTATAAACCAAGTTGGTAATGCTTTTGGGAAAACAGCGCTATGTTTTTTATTACCTGTTTCTGTTGCCAACATCAAAACATTAGTTGGATAAGCCATCTTTCTACCAAGCCAATTAGATACATTTTTTCCAAAACCACTACCAACTTTTGAGTTATCTCTTTTTTTGTCTGTCTCACTTAAATTCTTTAATCTAGTTTTTGCCCACTCTCCCATTGGCACCTTCACAGCATCCTGATACATATTAAATTTTTTCTGTTTGTTAAACTGAAGCAAACGCTCCCAAGAGTCACGAAACCTATTGGGCCATTTCCCCGGGAAACAATTCTTTTTATGCCAAACAAGCTCTTCTGTCCACAGCCAACCCTGTTGCTTCATTGCTAAAATAAGTTCTAAAACATAAGTATGTCTTTCGCCTCCTGCAACCTTTTCTTTTATATTCAAAATAAAAGTTCCTGTTGGCTTTAAAACTCTTAACAACTCTTCACTTCTTGGAAAAAACCAGTCAACATATTTATCAGGCTTTATGCCCCCATAGGTTTTGCTTCTCTGATCAGCATACGGAGGCGAGGTCACTATTAAATCTACAGTATCTGTTTCTATTTTCTTTAAGGAATCTAAACAATCCCCAAGAATAACATTGGCAGTAATATCCTCTATTTGTGTAAGCTTTGTTAATAAATTACTTTTTTTAATAATCTGATTCATTTTTCAAATAATTATTACTTCTCAATTTAATCATAACTGAAAAATGTTAGTTTTTCAAACCTAATCTATATACAACTAAAAACAGCCCTTCTTAAAAAGAATGGCTATCCCCTACTCTTCCTTCTCTATTTGATTGTTTTAAAAAAAAATAGAGTTGATTTCTATTTAGACTCCCCTAACCCGTCTCGGTCAGGGCTATTTTCCGTTTTTAATTTTTTCCACAGATTCTTTCAGTGCTTTTTCTATAAGTTTTTCTAACTTTTGAAAATTACCATTGTCTGACTGTTGAAGCGCTTCAATGTATTCCTTGCGTGTGTTTTCTGTTTCTACTTTTAATTCAATTGGCGGTAAATTAAGATTAATGAGTATAAGGTTAGTTAATAAACGAGCAATTCTACCATTATAATCTTGGAATGGGTGTATCCAGAGAAATCGATGCTGTGCCCATGTGAGTAATGAAACTAATTCTTCTAAAAATTTTGGGCTATCAATTAATGATAAACTTTTAATTCTAATTTCCAAATCCTTACAAAAATTAATGATCAATTCTGGTACAAGGTAATATTTTGGCGGAATATGCTTTGAAACTGTAACTTCTATTTTACGAAATTGACCACCCATCTTAGGAAAAATCCATTCAAAACCAATTAAATGCATCTTTTTGATAAATTCGGGTGTAATTTTTATGACACCCTTTTTCCTCTCTTCTAAAATAAAATCCCAAGCTCGTTTAATGCCTTCTATTTCGAGAGGAATTAGTTTAGATCTTGGGATAATGCCAAAAGCCGTTTCTTTATAACTTGTTTCGTCTTGTTTTTCCATGGTCATGCTTTTGTTGACATCTTATTGAGCACATCTCGAACCATTGCTTTAGTCGTTTGAGGATTTTCTGTTTTAGTGGTGCGGTAAATCATTTTCTCTTCAAAATCACGCCAAAACCTCTCCTTTTGTTCTAAGGGAGATTTTTGATACTGTTTTAAAATTTTAGTTATTTGCTGTTTGGACATATGGATTAATTATAGCATAAAAATTCAAAAAATACATTCTTCAATCAAAAACAGCCCTTCTTAAAAAAGTACTGAACGTAGTTCTGGTTTTTAGTATTGTGTCTCACTCACTTTGTTCGTGAGACCCGGGGCAATTTTTAACGCAAAATCATAGATTTTACTAAATTGCCCGTTGAAGCCAAACGATTGGCTTCAACCCCTACTCTGCTCTATTTGATTGTTTTATAGATTTTAAAAAATCTTAATTAAAAAAATTAGAGTTGACCCTATTTTACTAGATATTCTTAAATGCTGAGTTTTTGTTTTACTTTTTTAACAACATCTTCAATTTTCCAGTCGCTTTTGACTAAATAGTCGTATCCACCAGACTCCAGGGCCTCGCTTACTTTTTTAAGGTCGCTTAAGTTAGTCAACATAATTACTGCTGCTTTTTTGCCCCATGCATGCTGGCGCAATTTTTTCGTCATTGCAATACCATCCATTTTTGGCATCACAATATCAAGTAAAATCAAATCAGGACGTTCTTTTAAGGCAAGCCGTAATCCTTGTACTCCGTCTTTTGCCTCAAACACCTTAAAGCCCTCGCGAATAAATCTATCAACAAGGGTTTGACGTATATCTTGTTCGTCTTCAACAATAAGAACCGTGCCTCGCTGACGCTCGGCAGAACCTTGATTCGCTAAGGTATCAATATATAATCTTGAATTAAGAATTTTTTTGGGTTGTTTTGGCATAAATTAAATCAATCCTTTTGCGCCTTGTTTTTTCTTCATATCTTTTAGGGGCAAAGTAACATAAAACGTGGCGCCTTTGTTTTCTATGGACTCAAACCAAATTTTGCCGTTAGATTGTTTCACAATTGACTTAACAATATAAAGCCCAAGCCCAGTGCCATCAGGATCCATTTCCTGCGCATTTTCAGCCCGAAATAATTTGGTAAATATTTTTGCCTGCTGGACTTTAGGAATGCCGCAGCCAGTATCTTGGACCGACAAAATAACATCTAGCGCTCGTTTTTTAATCGTTAGACTTACGACGCCTTTGGTAGGAGTATATTTAACTGCATTAGAGAGTAAATTCTGAAAAACAATTCGGAGCAGTTTTGGGTCAATATTAATCAGCGGCAAATCCCCAGAATAAATCTTTTTAACTTTTAATTTTTTCTTTTCAATCTGCGGCAGTAATTCGTCCAATACGCTATCAGCAACCGCTTTCAAATCAGTTGGCTTTGGAGTAAAAGCAAGAGTTCCCAGGTCAATTCTAGAAACATTTAACAGGGCATTAATCAACTCAACCATTCGCTGGCCATGGGTATGAATTTTCTTAAGATATTTCTCTTGGTCTTTGGTCAATCTGCCGAAGTCCTTCCACAAGAGCATCTCTGCGCTCCAATTGATGGCAGTAAGCGGGCTGCGGAGTTGGTGGGAAGCTAAAGAGACAAACTCTGTTTTGGCGCGGTCAATCTCTTTTTCCTTGGTGATATCCCGAAATATTTCTATCGCTCCTATGAGTTTTCCATGCAAAATCACTGGAGAGACAGTAATGGCAACAGGGAATTTTGTTTTGTCGCAACGAACATAATAATAATCAGCAGCGTTTGTTTTTTTAGCAGATAACAAGGCGCGTTTAACCGGATGCTTGTCTAACGGGAGCGCCTTGCCTTTTTCATCCTGCATCTCCAAAATACTGAACCTTTTTTTGCCAACAATGTCCTGTTTGTTCCAACCAAGCGCTTTTTCAGCATATTGGTTAAAGAGCATTACTTTCTCGTCTTTATCCACAGCAATCATTCCATCTCCAATACTGGATAAAAGCGCCTCGTCTTTGGCTTTTGCCTCATCTAAAAGCCGCATTGCTTCATTTGTCTGAAGTAATTCAAAATCTCTCCTAACCATCATTTTGGTAATGCGGTCTAATTCAAAAACCTGCTTTTCTTGTTTAAGATGAGTTTGCGAAAGCTCAAAATCCCGACGTACAAGCATTTTGGCAATACGGTCTAGTTCTTGAATTTGGTTATTGGTGGCATTCATTTTATTTACCCCGTTAGAAATGAATTTCTAACGGGGCTCGCCGATAACTAATAAGGTCATTGTTTCATTATGAAAATAAGTGGGTGTGCCCTGTTTGCCAAGCAGGGGTCCCTGCTCACCATAGGTATAAAATCCAAGCATCGGCACATCAGCGCCAATTGTTTTTTGGACTGTCTGATTTTCTTCATTGCACCTAACACCTAATAATTTATTACGGGCCATACAATTAAACATAAGAATAAGACGGGCTGGTCTTCCCTGAAGTTGCGCTTTGGCAATCTTTGCTGCTTGCTTAGCTGCCCTAATAGCCGATTCCCTATCCCCGAGCATTAAACGGATAGTTGTGCCTTGGGGTATGGCTGCTGCCATTGTGATTTCGCCTTTTTTATTGGCTCTAACTGGGTCACGAATTAAAAGTTCATCGCTTCCTTGCACTGTAAGACCCAAAGGATAGGTGTAAGCCATGCGAGCCAATGGCTCCTCAATAAGCTCCGAGGCTCGTTTACCAAAATACTCTTGATATATTTTTAAAGCCGGCTTTCCATCTACTTCTTGCAGTTTCACGCCATTGACTTTGGTAACTTTTAGAGGCAGTCCAACCGGTTCCCAGCCATGACGGATGCCAAAGCCAAAAGAAAATTTGCCAGAAAGGCCTACACCAACAACAGCATCAGTCATTATTTTATCCCCACAGTACTCGTACGTCTTTTTAAAAAGGTAATCATCTCCAGTGGAGCCCCCAATAATCGGAAAATCCCTTCCTAAAACCGACTTGACACCTTCCACTATGGCTTCTCCATTACCAGTCATGCCATCCGGAATCATTATAAAGAGTTTGGGCTTTTTGCCTTGATTATTTTTTATAACTGATTCAGCCGCCATAGCCCCTGCCTTAAAACTGTCTTTTGAAACACCTGTACCGCAGCCAACAGTAAACTTTATTTTATCAGCAGAAACAGCCATCACGCTAACAGCATCATAAACCGTTGCCCAGGAAGTAATCTCGCCAGCCGCGCTGCCGCCAACAATCGGCGCTCCCTGCGCAACACTCTTTATGCCTTCTAAAACATCTTCCTGCTTGTATTTAATTGAAGAAAAAGCAAAAATTATATCTGGTTTTTTGTTTCCCAATCTTTCAGTTGCTTGACGAGCTGCCTCTATGGCAGCAGCCCGGTGGTCAGTTAAATTTTGGCTTAAGCCTAGTGTTGCTTTAATCATATGGTCTGATAAAATAATTGATTAAAACAATGAGGGTAAAAAGAATCATGGAAAAAACAAAGATGATTTTGTTGGAGGCCTTGGCTATGTCGATATAGGAGCTAATATCTATCAATAACAAAAGCATGCCAGACTGCCTGCCTCCGGCATCAACCAAGGACAACCCAGCGCATCTGAAAAATTTAGTGTTCCCTTTTAATCGCTGAAAAAGAACCTTTCCTTTTTCTCCTTCTTTAAGATTCTCATCAGTAAAACACTCTAATACTGCTTTATCCGGCTCTGGGGGTGAAATAACAAGATAGCTCTCTGAATCATTCCAATTGTTTCTTAAGCCGGCCACATTTCTCACAGAAGCCCACTTTTCCATGTTCAGATTCTCTTTATCGGCCACAATAACAAACTCATTGCTGGTCTCAGACTTTAAAATCTCTAAAAAATGGTCTATCCCCTCTCCAAGCTCCAGATAGCCTATCAGTTCGCTACCGTTGTAATACGGCATTACAACTCGCAAAGCATAAGCTGTCTTGCCCAATTCAATGCCAGAACCAGTTTTGCCAGTATCTCTTGCCCTTAAAAAAGTATATCTGGTTATCTCGTCTCCATAAATATCTTTGTTATGCATCCTTAAAAATGTATGTCCGTCAGGAAGAATGAAGTACCAATGAGTGATGCCGTATTTAGTTTTAATATTCTGGAACAAGGCCTTGCCATAGTTATAGAGCTTTTCCCTGTCCTTTTCCAAATATATCCTTTTTAGAGCCGGGTCCTGAATAATAACTTCCAAGGCTGAAGACAACATTTTTGTATCAACTTCCTCAAGATTATTGAACACTGATTTGACATAATCAACGTTCTCTTTTGTGGTCTTCTCAATATTTCTCTGCTCTATCCCTATATTGCTGATATAAGACAATAACCAAGCCAGGATAATAATTATTAGAAAAGACAAAATTAATTTTGCGCTAATTTTTAAGTTTTTAACATTTTTCAAATTCATCTTTTTTTCCCTGAAATTATAATGCTAATTACGACCAATGCGCCGACCAAAAAAACAACACTCAAAAGAATGAAAAAATACATACTTAATTGCTCCCATTTATTTCCTACGACATGAAAATTTGCCGACACTTCTTCTTTTAAATCTTCGTAATCGGTAATTACAATATTAATTTTATGTATCCCGCCATCGGCGCTTTCGGGGGTTACGATATAATCCATAAAAGATGCTTGCGTCTCAATTGCCTTTAAAACTTTTGATTGAGCAATCACTTTGTCGTCTTTTAAAATCTGATACTCCAGCCGCAAATCTTTTCTTTGAGGATTTTCTGGATACTTTATTTCAATTTCAAAATAAAATCTTTCACCGGCTATCACTTCAGTATATTTTTCTGGAACATAAACGCCAATACTTAAAGCATAAACAGAAGTAGTGCTTAAAAAATTGATTGCTAATACAAATACCAAAAGCCATATTGTTTTTGTTGTTTTACGCATCAGACATCTTAAAAGCAAGCACAAATACTAAAACAATAATAATTAAAACTATAATCCATGAAAACAATAAACTAAGTAAATAGTTCTTTTCTAAACCCTCCGGAGCTTTATTGAGCTCCCCTTTTTCAGAAGCGCTAATTAAGACCCAGAAGTAATTGTTTTCAGAATTCTCTCCCAAAATTTTCTCTGACCCTTGATAGACCTCAAAACTGCTAATGGTTGGGTAAATACGGCGGAAAGAAAAGATGAAATCATCGGTTTCTATTTTTCTTTTACTAAAATCTGACAAGATGCCTTTGGGTATTTCTGGATAATCATTATAAAAGTTATCATCTCTGTCAAACATAAAAGCAAACTCTTTATCTCTATCTGGATGAGCCAAATAATATCCTTTTTCATTAACTAAAAAAACATTTTCTCTTGGTCTTTGAAATCTCCTGATATCTTCTAAAAAATAATCAGCATAAACATTTGCAATAATAATCCCTTTTTTATTCCCTTGGTTGTCAAAAACAGGAGTTCCGTATCTAATAACTGGTACATAAGTTGGATTATCTTCAGTTCCCCTGTTTTCTATTTCCCCGTTTTCAATATTTAAATCTATAGGAGAAATAAAAATCTCTTTTTTATCCAATCTTATCGTTTGTTTAAAATAATATTTATCTTTTTTATTTTGCAGTTCATTCTTTGAGATAACTTTATAATTATTGCCGTCAAACTCAACTCTAACTACTGCCTGTCCATTTTCATCAATATACCGCAATTGATAATAAGCAGTGTTTACTTTCAAAAATTCCAGAAAATTTCTTGTCAGTAAATCATCAAAGATTTTTGCTAAATCATTTGTAGTCTTATCAATGCTAAAAGACGTAAGCTCCTCCAGGCAAGACAATGCGCTTAAAAACAAAATGTCATCTGCTGCTGTTCTGGGAAAATTATTTATTTCTGAAAAAAGAGAAGTCATTCTTTGGTCAATGACATCAATCAGTTTGTCATTATAAATCTTTAAATTTTGACTTAAGTTAAAATAGCTCTCTATTGTTAAAGAACCTAAAAGCATTACAAAAAGCAAGCAAATGAAACCAACAACAATTTTTTTACTCATTGTTTTTTCCTCTTAAAATCCGCTTTCTCTGAATAATGGTTATCACTAAGGCAGGAATGACCACAATAAGCAGCCAAAACCACAGAGACTTGAAAATGCTGGGCCTTGGCTTTTCAATAATCTCAAAATCCTGGCTGAATTCATCTTTAACATCAATGTCGTAAAAAGTATTTAAAACCAGAGTGTATTTGCCGGGCGATAATTCAAGTTCTTCAAATTTTTTGGTGAAAACCACCTCAGTTTCCACTACCAAATAACCTTTCTCTGTGTGAACCTGCCTTCCCAATTCATCCAGAATAATGAAGGTTAAATCAACAGGTGTTGGCGCTCTACCAAAACTAATAAAGACAACTCTTGAGGTTAATTCTTGAATATTCGCAACTAACGGCTCATCAATCTCAAGATTAATATCAAATAGCTGTTCTGGAATTCCCTCTGGCGCGATTTCAATATCAAACAACGGGACAAAACAAACATCATTTAATTTGGCTCGGGTGGCTTCGCTTACTAAACCAGTTCCCTTTTCAAATTCGGCCGGCGCTAAAATATCCTTGGAATACCTTTCTTGAAACTCAATAACTGCTTGTTTGGTCAAGGGCCCAAAATAACCAGTAATATCTTTTGTGTAAAGACCTTGCTCTCTTAGGCATATTTGAAGATAAGCCACATCAATATTTTGATTGCCAAATTTTAATTGCTTTTCAAAAACATAGTCCTTTGGGATTTCTTCTGGAATTTCAAATGCCTTAACTTCAACTTCTGGAATAGGTTTTTCTGGAACTATTTTTTCAATAACAGCAACAAATACTTTGGGCCTGCCAACTAGAATATCCTGATTTTTTGCATCAAGCGCAAACGAAGCAGCTCCTGTTTTAATAACACCTCTTCCTTTATTTTTTGCTTTGAAAGAAATCACGCCAAAGGTTTTTGGCATATTAATGCCGCCAGGAAAGCCAGCAGTTTTAATAAGCAGGCCTTCTGTATTATCAATTAAATCATAACCCGTCTGCGAAAGTCCAAGCCAATTGCTTGAGAGCCTAAAAGAAGTTATTTCTAAAAGCTCGGCTGGAAACTCTAATTCAAGTTTAACCGTGTAATTCTTAATACCCCTTGGGTCTATGCTTGCCACCATTGTAACGCTCTCTCCTTCTGTTACTTCAATTTCTAAAGGAGTAAACAACAGATCAGTGGCTGATAATGCAGGTATTGCTATAAAGATTAGAGATAGCAAACTTAGTATGAAAATAAACTTTTTAGGCATATTAATTATTAATAATTATTTAATGTTTCTTTAACCTTTTTTACTACATCCTCAATTTTCCAATCACTTTTGACTAAATAATAAGAAGGTTCATCTTCCACCAGTCCTTTAATTATTCTCTCTTCTGTGGCGCTTAAATTGGTTAGCAAAATAATGGGTACCTTCCTGCCCCATTTATCCTTTCTCATTTTTCTCATCATTGTTATGCCATCCATCTTAGGCATAACAATATCAAGCAAAATCAAATCAGGACGTTCTTTTAAGGCAATTTTCAAGCCCTCTTGTCCGTTTTTTGCCTGGCTCGTTTTAAAACCCTCGCGACTCAATCTATCAACCAATGCCTGACGAACATCTTCTTCATCTTCAATGATGAGAATTTTTTGAGATTGTTTAGTCATAACCCACAATAGCCCTGACTTTAGTTAAGAAGTCTTTGTTAAGAAAAGGCTTTTTCAAACAGGCTTTAACAATACTTAACTCTGGAAAATTTTTCAGAGAATGGCGAAAGTCTTTTGAATCAAGCGGCAGAATAGAAATTAAAAGCACCGGAATCTTTTTTAATTTTTCATCTTCAACCATTGCCTGACACACTTCCATTCCATCTAATTTAGGTATTAGAACAGCAAGAATTAGCAAGTTGTAATGTTCCTGCTCTCGCATTTTATCTAATGCTTCTTTACCGTTGTAAGCAATATCAATTTTAAGGTCCAGACAGGAAGACAGGGCGAGCTTAATTTGCTCAATTGTTTTCTGGTCATCATCAACTACAAGAATATTTTTTTGTCCTCTATTGTTCATACAACTCTTATTCAAAATATCTCCTAACAATAACTAAATTCTTTTCAACCGCAGCCAAGCGGCTCTTTGCTTGTTGGCTGGGTTTTCTTAGGGCAAAACTTATTTTCCTGCCCAAATGCTTCTCGTATTGAAGAACAAGCAAGGCAATAATTTTTGCCGGGCTTTTGTTAATTTTAAGCACTCGGCCATTCTTTTCATCAATAACAAGATCCTGAATACTCTTGGCAAGCTTTAATGCCTTGTCCCCTGCCCGATAGCGCATCTGCATAATAATATCGCTAATAATCTCGTAAAACATTCTCTCTTTTTTGGACACATTCGGATAGTCATGCGGCTTGAGCCGGCTGGCTCGCTGTCTTTTAATAATCAATCGGCTGACAATGGCAAAAGCAATACCGATTACCAGAACAATACCCGCATAAAGAATAAATTGACTAATGAAAATGCCAGTTATTTTCTTTTCAACCGTAAACTGAAATTGCGAGATTGCCGGCGCTTCTTGGCCTTTGTAGCTAATTCTGCTTAAAACCGTGTACTTGCCTGAAGGTAAATCCTCTGGAATCTGGATAATCTTCACATGACTCATTGTTGTCTCAACTGCTTTTGTTTCGCTTTCCTCAAGCATAACCCTGCCATTACTGTCTAAAATCTGGTAAGTGATAAGAACATCAACCCGTTTTCCTCTGCCAAAGTTTATTAATTTAACCGATATAGGTAGAAGTTCGCCAGGCGCTACCCGGGAAATCATACTGGCAGCGCTTGTTTTAACTTCTTCTTGCGCCGGCTCTTCGGCAACTGCTTCCAAGCCAATAGCAATAAATAGGATTAATAAAACCGAAAAAATGAATAAGCATAATTGTAATTTTTTAAAACACATTTACAGGGTCCAATTAACCATTAAGTTATTAAAATCAAAGATATTAACCACACCGTCGCTGTTGATATCTGCCACATTAGCCACTTCAGTTAAACCCCAGTTGACCATTAAAATGTTAAAATCAAAAACATCTACATCACCATCTTTGTCTGGATCAGTATAAAATACAGGAGTAATTTTTTGTACTGGTTCTGGTGTAGGCTGGGTGGCTTCCTGACTGCCTTCTTCCTCACCTTCACCTGCTATAACATTCACTCCTCCACCAGGGTCTGGGTCTGGGTCTGGGTCTGGGGCAGGCGTAGGAAGAGTGTAAGTCAATTCTTGGCCTGGCACAAATTCTACTGAATAATTGGTGGAGGTAGCGCTAGGAATAGAGATGGAGCCAGCGCTAATCCTGCCTGCATCAATAGCATAAGTTTCACTGCTCATTTGGGCAGCATAACAACCCACAGGCAAAAGTATTGCAGTAATAATCACTATAAAACTCACTTGTATTATTTCTTTGCGCACTTTATATAATTAACCTAATTATTCTAATTGTTCTAATTATTCTAAACAAATCCCAATAATTAATTTCTAAAATAATCTTTTGGGTATTGGGGTTTGGTGCTTGGTTATTGTTTAGGTTAATTAGGTTAATTAGTATAATTAGAATAATTTTATTTATTGTTTTTATGTTTCTCAATCGCCTTGACGACTCGAGAGTCGTCAGTTAACCTTTCTATATACAAAATATGGTTTTCCAATATCTCCATTTTATCAACGGGCCCATGCATTTCACTTCCCAGTTTAACCAAAACAATATCGTCACTGTCTGCTTGTCCTAAAGCTGGTAAAGGGTCTTTGCCAAAATAATAGACATCAACCAAAGTCAGATATTTGCCTGATCTGTTTTGAATTTTACCGAAATAAACCTGGTTATTATCAAGAAAAACCGCCTGATATTGATTATTATTAGGCGCGCTCCTGATGAAAACAAAATACACAGCAACTATGATTAAAACAATTCCTATTACTATAAAGAGCTTTGCTGAAAGGTTTCTTTTTTTATTGATTCTGTTCTTCATTATTGGTAAGGTAAACAGGCCCAACATTTATCAAGACATCTTGTTTGGGCCTATAAATCAGGGCTTTATCTTGATACACCAAAAGCATATCTCCATTTTCAGCGCCTGCAAAAAATGCCTGCTGGCTTATCAATTGTTCAGCATTATTAATACTTATAATCAATGGCTCTTGCTGGCTGGGAATAACAATATGCTCGGCTATCTTTGCTAATAGCTCCTTCTTCTCATTTTCATTCAGCTCTACTTCTGCTCCTCCTTTGCCAGAACCCAATCCAAAATCCAAATACCTAAAACCCAGCCAAAGACCGCCAGCCACCACAAGAACAATCAGCGCTATTAAGATTATAACTGAATTTTTCTTGCCCTTCACTACCCCGTTGTCACGTGACAACGAGGTAGTGGGTTTGCCTGTAAAAGGTTTTACTTTGTTTGTCATAAAGAAAAGACTCGTCTGGCAACGAGCTTCAAGAGCTTCTTAATTTGTGTTGAGATGGTTACAAAATGATTTCTACTGCAATTTTATCTTTTCAGCAACTGCTGCGTCAAACTGCGTAAAAAGGCTTTCACTGTAGCTCTGCTACGGCTTCAAACCTTTTTGCTTGTTTTCCTTGCATCTACTTGAAAATCTAAAATTTCGTAACGAAATCATTTTGCAACCATCTCGTACTTCCACAATCCATGAACATTGCAATAAGCCCTGGCGCCAATAACTTGCTTTCTGGTATAAAATTCTACCTCTGGCCGAACCCCGGGCTTTAAAAATTTCCTGCCTCTTTTGCCGTCAGCCATGATAATTTCTATCCACTCAATATAATGATTTTCTTTCATTGGATGCTTTGTTTCTCCTACTTTTATCCTAACCCCATCCTTTCCTTGACAGACATTTGCTGGCAATTCCTTAATCACTGGCAGGTGTTTTTCCTGACCCTCCTCCTTTTCTTTTTCCTGCATCATTTGCATTGGCTTGCCGCAACAAACCAATTGACCTTCTCCGGTGTACAAAACTTCAACAATATTGCCACAGCTTTTGCATTTATAGATTTGGTTTAGCCGAGTCATAAAAATTGGAAAGGCATGGTTTTACTCAAAAGGAGTTTTTTGGTCTGCTGGCTGTTCAAACTGTTCTAAAACGATGGGCTCCTCTGGCTCTAGCTCTGGCTCTAGCTCTGGCTCCTCTATAATAATTTCGTCTGTGGTTGTGGCTTGCGGCTCGGGTTCTGGTTCTGGTTCAATCACTTCATCTGTTGTTGTGCTTGCATCATTAATGACTGGATTATTGATTATTGGTTCTGTGGTCGTAGCGTCTTGTTTTGCTGGTTCTGGTTCTTCTGGTTCAGACAAAATAGTTTCATCTGTACTAGTCCCCTGTTCTGATAAGCTTGGCTCGTCATTATTAATGATTAATAATTGTTCATCATCTTCTTTGACTGAAGATTCTTCGCCTGCTGGCTCAGAATGGCTGGAAGATATTGTATCAATTGTCCAGCTAAATTCTGCTGGGGTTTGGTCATACTCCCCTATCTCATCAATAGCATAAACCTTAAACTCATACTGGCCATCAGTTAAATTAACATATTGTTTAGGGCTCTGGCATGGCTCAAAACCAAATTCATTGACATTACATTGGTATGTAGCATTGGCGATATTACTAGATAATATAAATACTGCTTCAGTGCTAGTAGTTTGTGTTTCTGGATGACTGTCAATCACAGTATCAATCTCCTCTATAACGTCGCTATCCTGAATGGTTTCATCTGTGGTAGTGGATTCTCCTAACAGCTCGTTATGAATTATTGATAATTGAAAATTATCTTCAACTGTGCCGTCGCTCACATATATCCTGCCATCTTGCGAGCCAAATGCGTGCCAATTAAAGACAACATCAGTGGTAGTCTGCGGCGGGTCAATGCTAATGCTAAACCCAAGGGCGTCAATATTTTCTACGCCGTAATCAATGTTATAAACTCCTATCGGGGTTACGGTTACAATCGGCTCATTTCCATATTCTTGTTCAAAAACTATATCCACTCCCCTATCCCCTGCCAAAATTTTGGCTTGGCCTACTGTATCCCCGCCAAATGTAGTATGCCCATAAACTATAATACTGCCAGTAAAGGTTGCGTCAGACACTACCAAATTTTCAATTTCCAAATTACCGGTGATACTGCCTTGTAATTGGTCGCCAAGCGCAAATGTCTGCAATTCTTCAATCTGTGCAGTTTGCGCTTTAATGGCTCCGAATACGAGAGATGTCATTTTGTAAAGATCCACTCCTTTGCCGTCAGCCGACAAAACTTGACTTGGCGCGTTCTCGGCGATAAGTCCGAGACGAACTTCATCATTTTCATCGTCTATGTATTCATAAGAAGCAATGTCGGTAACTTTAATACTCTGGAGCATTTGGTCATAGTCGTCCTGGTCCATATACTCAATATTTTCTTTGGCTTCTTGAGTTGAGAGATTGATAAAAGATTGAGCCGAGACATCACCAGTAAATACTGCGTTGCCGTCTTGGTCTATATTCATAAAGGCAAAAGTTGAAGAAGCAAATGTCGGGTCAATGGCGATGCCGCTATAAAGGGGGCTTAATCTTCTGGCTAATTCCTGCGTAGCTGACATATTTAACGTTGTTAAGCTGTCATAATCAACCACCCTTTTATCGTCCACCTCTCTACCATAGACAAACGCGGTCCAACTATCATCTATGTTTTCATTTTCTATTTCTATTTCAAAACTATTACTTGTAACATTCGTGATGTCGTATATTTCTTCATCGCGCTCAAGCACTCTCCATTCCTCTTCGCCAGTGCCATACTTTTCTAAAATAACTCTTACTCTGTCGCCATCCTGCAGGGAATGCTCGGTAAAATTAACTCTTACAATATTCGCGCCCAAGAAAGTAATGCTGTCGGCCGGTTCATAAATATCAGGTACAACATCTGTAATTTGAGACACCGCAATTGGGTAATATTCTTCTATCTGCTGGGCAATAACTTTCTTATGCGTGGTAGTACCGTGTTGAAGCTGGTCCACGTATTGATAGTCAACAACTTCAAGATTTAACAAGGTTTCCAAGTCCGTCGCTGAATCACTAACTCCTTCCATATTTTTCATTCGCTCATCAGATACTATTACAAACCTATAATCACTTATTATAGCACTTTCAGCAAATATTGAAGCTAAAATGTTAGTCATATAATTCTGTGTAGTACTAAAAAGAACATCACCCACTGCTTCAACTAGGAAAGTATACCCTACTTGGTCCGGATTGGTGTAAGTGTTGCTAATCTTGACATGCAAAGGCCAGCCCGCAGCTCCACCAATACCGAGCCTATTGTTAGCAGAATCCCAATAAAGCTGAGAGTCGGAGCCAATGGAATCTGCATTAGTCCAGTAAGCTACTCTACCAGCAGAGCCGGAACCAGACGGCAAAGCGCGACAATCACCATCTCCATCCAAATAAGAAGAGCCGGTACATATGGTTTCAGCATTTGTATCTGTTGTGTGCGCGCCGCTGTAAAAAGAATCAACAGCTGTGCCGTCGTAGACCAGAATTCTGTCGTTAGTTGAGTTATAATAAATCCCTCCAGAAGCTGTGTTGGCTGTGGTGCTTAATGTTATTGCCGAAGAGCTTATCGCGCCGCCACTAATCGTCAAGGCATTATCAACCTCATCATCAACCCAATCAAATGAAATGGTGCCTCCATCAGTTAAAGCCAAGGAGTTCACTGAACCAGAAGAAGAAATAGTTAAATCGTCATCAACCTCGTCATCGGCCCAATCAAATGAAATGGTGCCTCCATCAGTTAAAGCCAAGGAGTTCACTGAACCAGAAGAAGAAATAGTTAAATCGTTATCAACCTCGTCATCAACCCAAGGATTGGCAGTATTAACCCAATTAGCAGTAATGGTTTCAGTCTCATTGAGCATGGCCGCATTGGTAGCAATGTCTTTGCCGTCAACTGTGCCTGTCAGTACAATATTGCCCCCAACATACAGGTCGCCGCTATTAATGTTTAATTTGTATGCGCCTGGATCTATGACGCCAATCCCGACATTGCCAGCGAAATAATTTTCAACATCTGGATCAGACTGATAAATCCCCCATGCAGACCCGTCTCCATTGGCCGAACTATCAGTCAAATAAATTCCGTAAACATTGCCCGTGTCGCCTGATGCCTTGCCGATTGTCTCAATATAAACTCCAAACTGGTTTCCGTCGCCAAAAGAATTACTTCGAAGATAGCCCCCATACGCGCTACAAGAGCCGCTTGTCCCTTTACAGGTGCCGTAAGTATTAATTCCCTTTACATTAGCGGTTCCGGTTATTGAATCACTATCTGCTTGAAAATAGCCTCCATAAATATTCCCGGCGCTGTTGTTATCTCCATAGGCCAATGCTTGCACTCCGTAAATGTTTGGATTTGATTGTGTTGAGTTCTGGGCATTTACATCAAAATATCCGCCTCTTGTGTTATTTGAAGCATCATTGTTATCTATGTCAACATAAATTCCGT
>SDBU01002351.1_pt1 | contig 25294 bp, 24 predicted proteins | sample 2277071 | NCBI WGS metagenome assembly SDBU01 (sample SAMN10397929, study PRJNA504765) | marine sediment metagenome | isolation source: marine sediment core GS08_GC12, 126 cmbsf | place: Arctic Ocean: Gakkel Ridge, Loki's castle | collected 2008
GTTATGAAAAAACTATTGCTTCTAATCCAAGCGATATTGAAAAGAAAAATACCGTTTAACCCTGACTATTTACCCTTGACTTGAAAGACGGTATCTACTTAAATATGATATCAAGGCAGCCTAAGCCTTTTCCGTATCCCCCACTCAACACATAAACCGCAAAGAACGATAATCAGAAATATAGTCATGCCGAACGGTTTGACGCGGGTATGCTTCTCACGTTCGAACGGAGTCAGTTTCAGATCATTTACGAATTCGCCGAAAGTATCGGCGGTGTAGGCTTTGCCTCCGGTGGCCTCGGAGATCCGACGGGTCAGATTGTAGTCCGGCGCCGACGATGTCAACTCCAGGCTGAATTGCTCGACAGTGAATTCGCCTTCGGTTTTCCCCAGCGTGTCGCCGTACGATTGAGCGATTGCTTTGAATTCATACTCTCCGGGCGTCAGCGACGTTAACTCTCCGTTATAAACCCCTGTTCCGGATTGGGTAAGCACGACATCCTTGATCGCCTTATTGTCACCGTCGGGAAATACCGAGACAGTTACCAGCGCGCCCCCCTTCGGCTTGTTAGCTTCATCGTAGAGGTAGCCGGTCATTCGTATCGGTTCGCCGAGACGGTAAACGTCGCGGTCGGTCGCGATCTCGAATTTCTTCGTATCGCTTTTTGCGGTCGCCCACCTTACCAGGTTTTTCCAGAATAACGGTATCGCTTTCGTATTTTCATATTTCGCCCCGAAAGAACTTCGCCATAACGGGTACCCTGTGAAAACCGCCGTCCGCCCCTTGCCGAATTCGCCCACTGTCAATACCGGGATAGCGACATCGCTTCGAAGTCTCGTCCTGGTTTCCAATAAAACATCTCCCGACGGTTTAATACCTGAAACCACTCTCAAAAATGGCGGCAGGGAATGCCAGATTCGCGCGCTGGTTTCGGGATCGTCATCGAGAAGTATAGCGGCGTGCTGTTTGCGGGTGGCCGACGGTTCGAACAGGTATTCGCCCTCATTGACGACCGGCTTAACCATCTCCAACGGCAACAGGTTTTCAAATGATCTGATATCCGATATGAAATCTGCTCCGGCGATATAAATCAACGCTCCGCCCTCATCGACAAATTTCTTCAGATTGGATCGGGGAATTCTAACATCCTCCGGACGGCAATTGACCATAACCGCGATATCGTATTCGGCCAATTCGGCAAACGTTTTCGGCGGTCCGGGTTGAGAGAACTTCCCGGTGCCTGACGGATATACAGCGTCAATCTCGAACTCATCGAATCCGGATAACGCCTGCTTGATGAATTTGTATTCCCAATCGAGAGCGTCGGCGGCGAGGAGTACCCGAATTCTGTTTTTAAGTACGATTATTGAAACTATGCGCCGGTTGTCATCCTTTTCCGTCTCACCCTCTAAAATGGGAAGGCTGATTTCATACCTGTATCTCCCGGGATCGGGGGCTGTCGCTTCGAATTCGACCGTGGTCATTCGCCCCTCTCCGGGTATATCGAACTGTTTTTCACCAATAACTTTACCATCGAGTTTCAAGAGCGTCTTCGACTTTCGCGCCTCTAAGCCTACGGCCCTTATTTGTGTCTCTATTTTGAATTTATCGCCGCTATAGACGTACGCCGGAGCGGCCGCGTGATCTATGGCGATATTAACGTCATCGATTACATCGCCCACTGTCAGCGTATATACCGGCAAATCGAGGCCGAGGGCTGTCGATACCGGATCGGAGCCGAGATTCTGACGACCGTCGGTGACAAGCAATACCGCGCCGTAATCATCGAAATCCTTCCTCTCCTCGAGGGCTCCCAGGGCGGATGCTATGGACGTGGCGTTCCCGGCTGAATCGGTTTCGATGGGAATGTCGTTTATCACTTTTAACTCTGTAGAAAAAGCGTAAAGATCGTAATCGTCCCCGAGCGAGGTCAAAATTTCGGAGTTCAAGCTTCCGGCCAAATTCGCCCGGCTTCTTTCTCCCGCGGCGAGTTCCATGCTCCCGGAGTTATCGAATAATATTGCCAGATTCGGATTTACCGTATTCCATGAATAAAGATTCAAGACCGGTTCGATGAGGAAAAGGCCGATCAGGGTGATCATTGTCCCTCTTAAAACCGCCAGGGAGATCCGCGAAAATTTACTTATGGGCGGGAAGCTCGTTCTATATGATATCACACCGGCCGCTATTCCCAAAGCGGCGACAAGCGAATATAAAAACCAGTATTTCGAGAGTATCGCGATATCCATTCTCTATCCCAAAGATCGATCGAAAAAAAACCACTCATGCAAAAAGAGTGGTTCGCTTTTCGGGTAGTTTTCTTTTTCCTTATCTATCTCGAACCGCGGCCAGGTTCGCCAGGTCTTTAAGGGTGCTTTTCATGGGCAGACCGTCAAGGCCGTCTATTATATCCACCGCCTTTTCAACGTATTGGCGCGCTCTTTGTTCCGCGTATTCGATCCCTCCGTTGTCGCGTACGAAATTTAAAATTTCCTCGAAATCTGATTGCCGAACATCACCGCCGAGGATGTCTTTAAATCTTTTATGCGAATTTCCGTTATCATTCTGCAGCGCTTTTATCAACGGAAGCGTAACCCAGCCTTCGCGAATATCCGACCCGAGCGATTTTCCTGTTTTCTTTGTTTCACCGACCAGATCGAGCAGATCATCGGTAATCTGAAAAGCCAGCCCGATATTCTCGCCGTAATTTTTCAAACCCTCGCGAATCTCGCCGTCGCGACCGGAACAGATAGCCCCCGCTTCAGCCGAACAGGCAAACAACGACGCTGTCTTATCGGCGATGATCTCCAAATATGTTTCCTCGGCGATATCGAAATTGCCCGTGTAGAACGCCTGGTTGAGCTCGCCCACCGAAACTCTCTCCGTAGCCCTGGCGAAAGAGGCCATGAGCGTGGGAGAATCGGCTTTTACCAGTAACCCGAAAGCTCTGGCGAAAAAATAATCCCCCATCAGTACAGAGACGAGGTTGTTCCATCTGGAATTCACGGTGTCTATCCCTCTGCGGGTGCGGGATTCATCGATGACATCGTCGTGCAACAGGGTAGCGGTATGAATCAACTCCACCGCGAGGGCGGCAAACTTGACAGGTTCGCTATGATTGTCCGATGTCAGGAATAACAGGGCCGGTCGAAGACGTTTTCCGGGAGCGCCGTAGAGATGCTCGGTAATATCGCGGATAATAGTAGAATCGGTCTCCAGAAACGCTCTGAATTCCCCTTCGAATTCCTCCAGCTGATTCGAGATCGGTGCCAGTACTTTAGAAAAATCCATTCAACAATCCACTAGTTCGTTCAAATCCCAAAAACGCCATAGCCCGCAAAGTATCTTTTACGAAATTATAAGTCAACCAGAAACAAGCCGATCAGCGATAAAGCCGGGATTATCCGACAAGTACCGCCCCACCATTGACATTTAACACCTCCCCGACTATGAAACCGGCCCAATCCGAGGCCATAAAGACAATCGGTGCGGCAAGCTCCTCGGCTGTGGCCGCCCGTCCGATCGGAATATGGGAGAGATATTCGGGACCGTCGGAGCTAATTAGAGCTTCATGACTCATATCGGTATCGACCCAGCCGGGGGCGACACAATTGACCCGTATACCGTCGGGGGCAAGTTCGCCGCACAGCGATTTGGTCAGGGATATCAACGCCCCTTTCGACGCCGCGTAATGGGAATGCCAGGCCTCGCCCCGTTGGCCGGCGGTTGACGAAACGAAGACGATATTACCCGATTTTCGTTTCTTCATATGCGGTACAGCGGCGGTAGTCATGTAAAAACAACCTTTGATATTAACATCGACCGTCCGGTCAAGGATATCATCGGTCATATTCTCGATCGCCGCCTCGGTCCAGATGCCAGCGTTGTTGACCAGACAGTCAATCCTATCGTATTGATTGATAGTCGATTCCACTAAATTCTCGCAATCGGCACGTTTACCGACATCGGCCTTTATAACCAGGCATTTCCTCCCCAGCTTCTCTATCTCGGCTTTTACCTTCTCAGCTTCATCGCTATTGGAGAAATAGTTGATAGCCACATCGGCGCCCAATTTGGCGAACAGGACAGCCGTAGCCGCTCCAATCCCTCTGGATCCACCCGTTATCAAAGCGACTTTGTCGTCAAATTTGATCATATTTTATCCTTCATCCATCATCGATGTAAATTAAACTTGCCATTATTCGTTCAATACGCAATAGGCCTCGATTTCCACCAGCCAGTCTTTTTTGATTAGCCCGCTGACCTCGAAGAAGGCGATGGCCGGTTTGATTTTGGAGAAAAACTCGGCGTGGGCGTTGGCCGCTTCCCTCCATTTGGAAATATCGGTCATCATGATCCGGGTGCGGATAACGTCATCGAGACGCCCGCCGCCCTCTTTGATCGCCTCCTCGATAATCCCCAGGCAATACTTCGTCTGGCCGTAAACGTCATCGGCGAAAACGGTGCTACCGTCAGGCCCGATAGGGGCAGTCCCCGATACCGAAATAATATTGCCGATTCGTACCGCGCGGGAAAATCCGATCGTATCCTCGTACGGCGATCCCGAAGTGATATTTTTTCTAATCATACCGCCTCCCTGATTTTTGATAAGATAATGTTCCTGGCGGGATTTGGCAACAGGGCTTCGAAGCTGATACGATTGGGTTGATGCGTCAGGAAGGAGATCCGTCGAAGACGGTCGACATCCTGACGCTCTTTGAAATCAGTCCTTATTATCCTTATCATCGATCTCGTCTTTGATGATCTCGCCCTCGCCGACCTCTTTCCCACGTCTCTTGACGACCGGTTTGCGAGGCTTCGGGCCGAGCAACCCTCGTAAGAGTACCGATATCAGCCTGAAGATTATCAGGCCTATTAGAAAAAACAGTAGTATTCTAAGCAAGTATTGCTCCGTATCTGCGTATGCGGCCGGGGATTTTTCCCTAAAGCGAATTCATATATCGTGTTGAGGTTGTCAAATTCGTACCGCGGATTATCATGCCGATTCCCATGTCCCGTTCTTTAAAACAACTTTCAAACATTATATACTAAAATACGGTGTCAAGTAAGTAAAATAATCAATACAGAAACGAAAATCTCCAAAAAATACCGTAGTTTGCCTATTCACGCTTTGTACAACCTATAATGATCATATTCCTGAATGTCAACATGAATAAGTATTCCAAGCATAATTCAATAATATTTCATTTATTTTGGCAGGGGCATACTTTTTTTCTTGCAATTTAGGTTTACTTATCATAACTTTTAAATTCAGTAAGCAAATTGAAAAGGTCACTGGCCCGTTGAAAATTGAATTTCGGCTATAAATACGATGAAGAAACGCACGGATTTCCCAAGGCCAAAGAAATAAAAAGATGATAAGTAAAATATTTACAGAATCAGCAGCCGATCTAACTAAAATTATCGCCTTTATAGCAATAATTGTAGGCACTCCATATCTCTTCCCCCCCCAACGCGAGGGTCTTATTAAATACGGGCACATAGGTTCTACCACCTTTCATACAATTTGTGACACAGATAAAACTAAGCAAACAAATTGTCCCGGTACTAATTTTGTTGTGAGTACTTTTGTAGCGGTTTCAGAGCCAAATGTTCACAACGATAGTGTTTCTATTACCTTAAAATATCCTACTGCTATAAATTGGTACGATTTTCAATCATGGCTTCCTAATCACGAACCTGACGTTGACTCTTCTCAAGGCAAAATTAAATTTCTTTTACCACCTCCATCAGGAAATACCCCCTGTATTACTTCCTTGCAGATTCTTCAAAAGAACAACGCAGATTCACCCATCATTAGTGTATCGGATCAATCTAATAAGACCATATTTTTTAATCAAAATCCGAGTTTTTTTGCCAGCCATAATTATCTTCCAGTGGCCATAATCTGGAGTTCGATTTTAAGTATCTTTTTGAGCCGGATATATTACAACTCTTCACGATGGCCTTCTAAAACAAAATCGCCGGCCAGAAATTCTTTTAAATCGAAATGAAAAAAGGAATAATGCGTACTATTTTTGATAACGACGATAGGGTTAAATTTCCTGCTCTGGAAATAATTAAATTGACGATTTTTGCGACCGCCATCCCATCATCGATATTGTTCTATTTGATAGGAGTATCTTTAGGTAACGAAATTGCCTACGCCGCTATAATTGTCCCCGTTCTTTTATCAACGTATTTCATCCTTTCACGAAATGCGAAAAGTACAAAATCAATACTCATACGGCTACACTTTCTTTTCACATCTCCGAAAAACAGTAGATTATTATTATTCCTTCATGAAATCAATGAGAGTAATTTCCCCGTCGCTTCTTGGACGAACGAGGAGGTAGAGTCCCCGAAAATAAGCCCGTCAACGGATAAAGAGTCAGAACCTCCATTTAGTGCTCAGCCTAACGCTAAAGACGCGAATGCCCTGTATGAAACCAACTCCGCAACCCCACCCACATCTCTAACCTTTATTCCCACCCTTCCACCGAGCAATATTTTAAAAGAGCTTATGGTGGTTCTTTTTATTTACCTTTGCGATGTGATTAAAAAACCAGAGTCTACGCGTAAGGAATTCGCGAATTGGCTCTTATCCCCTAACTGTCCATATTCCCCATCGCAAACATACACTTATGAAGAAATAAAACTATACATAAAACTGATAGAAAATTATCCTGAATATTCACCCATCAGAATTGAGGGAGAAAAGATAATAGCTAAAACCAGCGTAAAACCTTATATTTGAGGAAAAATGTCCATCTTTAAACAAAGGAATTCTGACATTACAGATTTCATGTATGTCGTTTCCTGGTCAGCTAAGAATAAACATCCAATTGTAAAATATACGATTATATTAGTTTTCGAACGCTATAGATATATCGTCCTCGCAATAACCAGCTTTATATTCTTGTACTATCATTTTATTCTCGAATCGAGCTTTATTTCGAACGCCCATTTGTTCCCCCAAATAATCTTTCTGGTCACGCTAAATTTATCATATCTTATAATTTTAACCATACCTCGTCTTTACATATCCCCTTGGTTTAGGCTGATTAGATTTAGAACGATACGCCTATTATTGGATCTACTTTTTGTATCCTTTTACTTCTACTTTGAACTTATTTTAACAAATACAAATTCCAGCATGATTATATTCACTTATATATTTCCTTTGCTTCTAGCTGGCTACTATTATTCTCTGTTTCGCTCGTTGATTTACGTGATTATGGCAAATCTTTTACTGGTTATTACTATTAGGTTCTGCAATGCCGAGCTACTTACCACACATAGTTTTGTCGCAATCATTATAAATTGTGGTTGTCCCTTTGTTTTACATATTACAGCCCGCTATACTGGATCGTACTTAAAGGCACTGGAGGCTTATAAAACAAAAATATTCGAAGTTGCTTCCAAATATGCCGTAGATAAAATTACTGACGATGAATTTTTTGAATGTTTAGGCGATTACTTAAGAAGCATGTTCAATGCTGACAATTTAAGCTTTGTTTTGAAAGTTCATAACTCCTCAAGCTACTTGAATATTATGGGAGATGTTAAAGAGAAGATTATTGATACGTCTAATAATATTCGATACGGAATCCATATGGCTCTGAATAGCGACCGACTCATATTCGAAAGAAATCCATTTACGCAGGATAAAAATATATATTCCATTCACGACAAAGCGTGTGATAATTTTCTATGTGTCGCCTTTCCTTTACCCGGAAAATTATATATCTTAGAAATTACTCGCCCCGCACATATGCCATTCCAACTACATGAAGTAAGAATGATTAAGAGTATTTCCGACTTATTATCGGAACTGTTCGAAGCCCGCGAGGAGATTCAGGTTATCAAATTTATCAACAAAATTCAGCCTATGCTTACGCGATCGAATACTGTCGATGAGTTAACGCAAAAACTATTCGATACTATTTCAATCTTAACTGGAGTGCATCACTGTTCATTTTGGGAATATAAGCAGCCAGGCGAATTGCATCTAAAAATATATTTAGGGTTGGCCAGGGAACTGGGAGACGAATTACCCCTTCTTGGTCGTGACTCGTACTCCCAAAAAGTATTGCTTGACAATAGAAAACCTAGTTTGCTTATAAACTATCAAGAAGTAGAAAGCTTCAAGGCCAAAGATCTAGTAGAAAAATATCATCCTGAACTAAAATCAATACTAATCGTACCAATCTCATTGGGAGAAACTAGGATCGGAGTTATGCATTTTTGGGCTCCTTTCCCTCATCAGTTGAAACCAATAGAAAAAATGTTTCCTTTTTTAACTTATCAATTAGCGCCGACAATCAAAAATCTCCAATATTTAGAACCCTATATAAGAAAAACTGTCGACGCTTGGAGGGGTTATTTTGAAGAATATCCATTCGTCAAAACAAAAGAGCATGTAAGTCTTTACCTTAAAACAGTTAAAGAAGATTCGGGGTGCAGAAATGCTGTAGAGATTTCATACTCAAATGAATATAATCTGAAAAATGTATCCGAAAATGATCGTGATGCCAAAATATATTTACGTTTACATTCTCCATTGGAGCTTGAGAGCGTGCAACATATGAACCAACCAATAATAATCCGTTCTCTAAATATCGAAAGGCGAAATGGCGAAATAGAACGGTTAGCTGACAACGTTGAAGAGTTATATTCCCCCAAAGAAAAATCTTATATTTTCACGTGCAAAATTAGCTCCAGAGACACGGTTAAAATATCGTGTGAGATAACATTCTATTTACCAAGTAGTGGTAGCGATAGTTTTCTGACTCAATGCTTATCATTTGCCCCTAAATATTCGGTAAAGTGGGACGAAAAACTTAATTGCAGTATTGAATTATATACTAGAGACTATAAAACTATCGATATTTTAAAAGGAATTAATTCCAAAATAATTATATATCCGCAAAAAAGTGTTATACTTCCCTTTCAAGGTATATTTGTAAGGTGGGCACCGAGATAGTTCTCCCCTCCTACTCCCACTCAATCGTCGCGGGGGGTTTGGAGGAGATGTCATAGACCACGCGGTTGATGCCCGAGATCTCGTTTATGATGCGATTCGAGACGTGGGAGAGAAAATCGTTGGGAAAATGCGCCCAGTCGGCGGTCATGGCGTCCAGCGACGTTACCGCGCGCAAGGCGACCACGTTCTCATAGGTGCGTTCGTCGCCCATGACCCCCACCGACCTGACTGGCAACAGCACTACCAGCGCCTGCCAGGTCTGGTCGTAGAGTTTCCACTTGTGAAGCTCCGATATGAAAATGTGATCGGCCTCGCGAAGAATACGCAGCCGATCCGGCGTCACCGCGCCGAGTATCCGCACCGCCAGCCCCGGGCCGGGGAACGGATGACGGCTGATGAATTCCTTCGGCAAACCGAGCTGACGTCCTACCGCGCGAACCTCGTCTTTGAATAGCTCCTTTAACGGTTCGATCAGTTTCAGATGCATCCGCTTGGGCAGGCCGCCCACGTTGTGATGGGTCTTGATCGTCGCTGACGGCCCCTTGAACGAAACCGATTCGATCAGATCGGGATACAATGTCCCCTGCGCCAGGAACCCGACCTTGCCGATCTTTTTAGCTTCGGCGCTGAAGATCTCGATAAAGGCCCGGCCGATCTTCTTGCGTTTCATCTCCGGATCGGCGATACCTTTGAGTCTGCGTAAAAACAATTCCGACGCGTCAACGGTTTTGAGAGCGATCCCGAATTTCCTGAAGGCCGCCTGCACCTGCTCGGCTTCATTGAGCCGAAGAACGCCGTTATCTATGAAGATCGATATCGCACGCGCACCGATCGCTTTATTCAACAACATAGCCATTACCGACGAATCGACTCCGCCGGAAAGAGCGCAGATCACTTTGCCGCTACCAACGGTTTTTTTGATATCGGCCACCGTGCTTTTTATAAATGACGCCGGCGACCAGGTACCCTTGCAACCGCAAATATCGATAATAAAATTACGCAATATCGTACTGCCCTGCTCCGTATGAGCGACCTCGGGATGAAACTGGACGCCGTATAAACCGCGCTTGGTATCGGCAACCGCGGCGTATTTCACGCTCGGGGTGGAACCGATCATCTTAAAACCGGCAGGCAATGTCCGTACATGATCGCCGTGACTCATCCAGACCTGGCTCTGTTTGGGCATGCCTTTGAAAAGCCCGGTCCGCGCGCGCGAGGTTATCATCGCCCGACCGTATTCACGTCGGCTCGATTTGCCGATCTTGCCGCCGCTGTTCAAGGCGATAAGCTGAAGCCCATAGCAAATTCCCAGGACAGGGACATTCTGTTTCAAAAGCGTAATATCGAGTTTCGGCGCGTCGGCCCTATGTACCGACGACGGCCCGCCTGAGAGGATGATACCGGCCACACAGCTAAAATCGTAACCTGATAAATCGTGATGGCAGCTTATTATCTCCGAGTAAACCTTATGCTCCCTGACCCGCCGGGCGATAAGCTGGGTATATTGCGATCCGTAATCGATTATGAGTATTCTCTGGATAGCGCTCAAATATCCCCCTGTTTTATTATTGTATTGCGAAGCCAGTTTTTGTCGTCCTTTCGCGGATAATCTATGTTGTAATGCAACCCCCGCGATTCTTTTCTCAACCTGGCACTGAAGATCAATAACTGCGCCGCGATGGCCATATTGCGAAGCTCGATTACGTCGGCGCGTACCGGATTCTTACGGTAGAAATCTATTATATCATGGCTCATAATCTGACAGCGGACGGCCGCTTTGCGCAGACGGTTATCGGAGCGGACTATGCCGACATAATCCCACATGAGCCTGGTCAACGTATGCCTGTCGTGCGAAATGATCACCCACTCGTCGGTATCGAAAACCCCGGATTCGTCCCAGGGAGGAATTTCGGGCGGATACTCGATCTTATCATAAATATTCCCGAGATCCTCCGCGGCAAATTTGGCGAAAGCGACAGCCTCCAAAAGCGAATTCGAGGCCAGCCTGTTGGCCCCATGCATACCGGTCAGGGCCGCCTCCCCGCAGACGTATAGGTTCTGGATATCGGTCCGGCCGAACTCGTCAGTGACAACACCGCCGCAAAAATAGTGCGCCGACGGTACCACCGGTATCGGCGCTTTCGAGATATCGATTCCGATACTCTCGCACTTATTGAAAATGGTGGGAAATCTGCGCTCCAAAAAGGCCTTGCCGAGATGGGTAACGTCGAGATAAACGCATTCATCGCCGGTGCGTTTCAACTCGGAATCGATAGCCCTCGCGACAATATCCCTTGGCGCCAATTCTTCTTTTTCATGATACCTTTTCATAAACTGTTCGCCCGAATTTAGAATCAAGCGGCCACCCTCGCCCCTCACCGCTTCGGAGATTAGAAATGACGGTTCGTCCGGAGAGAAAAGCGCTGTCGGGTGAAACTGTACAAACTCGAGATTGCCTATCCTTGCCCCGGCCAGGTAGGCCATAGCGATACCGTCGGCGGTGGCGATATCGGGATTGGTTGTATGATGATAAATCCGCCCTCCTCCCCCGGATGCCAGCATTGTGATTTTCGCCCGGAACTTCCCGACTTTCTTTTTCTCCACATCGAGTACGTAAGCGCCGTAACAAATTGGAGTTTCCCCGGCGGAAATGTCATTTCCAAGATGATGCTGAGTAATCAGGTCGATGGCGTAGTGATGCTCGAAGAGATCGATGTTCTCGTTTTGGCGAGTGGCTTTAATAAGGGCCTGTTCGATGGCTCGTCCGGTGAAATCCGCGGCGTGGACAACCCTCTTGCGCGAATGGCCGCCCTCACTGCCAAGTTCGAAGCCATTTTCGCCGGCAGGCTTTGAGAATTCGACGCCTATACGGTCGAGTTCTTTAATGCATTCCGGGCCGATCTTTACTACCCTGTCGACGACTTTATCGTCGCATAATCCCGCTCCGGCCTTTATGGTATCCTCGATATGACGCTCGAAGCTATCCGCTTTGGACATCACCGAAGCGATCCCCCCCTGGGCAAGATTGGTGGCCGCGTCCCAGCGCTCTTTCTTGGTCACCACCGCGACCTTGCCGAACCGGGAAGCGAGATGGGCGAAATAAAGCCCGCCTATACCCGAACCAATTACCAGTATGTCGTAATCTCTGCTCATCGGTTTATCAACTCGAAAAACTCATCCTCATTTTCCAATTCGACCCTGATATTAAGGTAATAAAATGGGCGCTGATAATCCCATATTTTTTCGAGTTTGACCATATCTTTTAAGGTCGTGACTACAAAATCAACACCGGATTTATCGAATCGTTCGATAATCGCTTTAACATCATCGGTTTTATAATGATGATGATCCCGAAATTCGATAAAATCAACTACATGATATCCCGCCTGTTCGAGGCTTCGTTCAAATGAGTCCGGATTTCCCAATCCGCAAAAAGCAAGGCATTTAGAGCCGTTTATTTCGACTGTCTGGCCATCAGGAGATTTTATTCCATCGACGATCTTCCGGGCTTTGAATAGCGGTTTATCCAAGCGTATTTTCTCTTGATAATCGACACTCTCATCGGGGTCGATTATAATTATAATATCCGCTCTTCGCAACGCGCTTTCAGGCTCCCTCAACCTTCCCGACGGCAGCATCATACCGTTGCCAAACGGGTTTCTGCCGTCCAGGCAAACGATATCTATATCCCGTTCCAATTTCCTGTGCTGAAAACCATCATCGATTATTACGGGATCATGTCCATCCCCCACGGCTCTCAACGCGGCCCTGGTTTTATCGGAGCTTACATATACTTTCAAACCGGGGACAGATCTGGCCGTGACAAGCGGTTCGTCTCCGCAATCTTCCCAGGAAACAACGCTTTCGGCGGTTATAATAATATCATCTTTCCTGACTCGTCGGTAACCCCTGGCGACAACCGCCGCGTTTTTGCCGTCGGAGATAAATTTGGATGTTATCAAAACCGCCACTGATGTTTTCCCGGAACCGCCGACAGTCAAGCCGCCTACCGAAATCACTTTTGCGGGAATCGATACCCGGCTCTTGAAATTCCAGTAGATATGCCAGGCAAATATGGTCAGGCGATAAATAATCGTAAACGGATATAATAAAAATGCGATCAACTTAACTCACCCATGAGATATCGCGCTGTTTTCTCCGACGCTCCGGTCATTGATAGAATCGCGTTTTTGCATTTCTCGCCTTTTGCCTTGAGATCGTCACGATCAGACACCGCTTCCTTTAAAATATCGATGATATCTTCCTTACTTTTAACCTCGGCCGCCCCGCCGGATTTCAGCAGCACTCGCGCCGCTTCCCTGGCGTTCTCCATAAACGGCCCGAATATCACCGGCTTACCCAGCGCCGCCGGTTCGAGGGGATCGTGACCGCCGATCGGTACCAGAGATCCTCCTACGAACGTCAGGTCGGCGAGGCTGTAAAACTCGCGTAATTCCCCCATGCTATTGACTATTAAAACAGAATCGAGATTTACGGTATCGCCGGGCATCTCGGAACGGAGTTTATAGCGGATTCCACGACCCTTTAATACCGCGGTTATATCGCCTATCTCTTTCATATGCCTGGGCGCGAGGATAAACCCGATATCTAATCCCGATTCTCCGCTATCCGTTATAACGTCGGCCAGGATCTCGTCCTCTCCCCTTCTAACCGAACCGGCGACGAAAACCAATCGTCCTTTTTTCTCGATTGAAAGTTCGCGGCCGTTTGAAAAGCCGTTATTCAGGATCTGATCGTATTTCATATTCCCTACTACGGTTACTTTCTCGGCTCCCAAATTTTTAAACCTTTCGGCGTCGTCCAACGACTGCGCCAGTATCATAGAAAAATTCTCAAGCACCGGAGCGAAGAACGATTTTATCAATTTATATTTACCGAACGATTTCTCACGCATCCTGGCGTTAATTAAAAACAGATCCAGACCGAGTTTTTTTGATACGCTAAGCATCAGAGGCCAGATCTCGGTTTCCACAATTATCAGCTTCTCCGGCCTTAGCCTCGTTATTACCCTTTCAACCGACGATTTTATTTCAAGAGGCTGCAAGAATACATGCGCCTGATCGCCGAAGAGTTCCTCTGCCCTTCGTCTTCCGGTTATGGTTGTGGTGGAGATGGCAATCTCGATTGTTGTATCTCTCTTGCGAAGCTCCGGCAAAATCGACTGAATTATTTTTTGCTCTCCCACCGATGCCGCGTGGAACCAGAAAAGCCGTCCTGACGATTCCCTGTGCCGGATAAAACCGAATCTCTCCCTGATACCGTGTCTTCCGATAAACGCCTTAACAATTAAAAAGGGGGAACCGACTATCAAAACCAGCCCTACTAATACGCGATATACAAAAAACAAGTCAGCCTATCCTGTTAATGGCGTATTCGGCTTCGCGCGCGAATCGCCTGATTTCGTCTTTGTTAATATTTTCCGGGATCGCGATATGTTTTCCCATCACAACTTCCACGATAGAGAACGGCTTGGGTATGATAAGCCGATCCCACGATTTAAGCCGCCACGCCTTCGACACCTTTACGGTAATCGGTAGCAGCGGCAAACCGCTGCTCGATCCCAGAAGTATAGCCCCTGCCTTTACCTTTTCCGCAGGCCCCTTTGGACCATCAACAGTCAAACCCAAATCGCCGCGATCATCGCTTTTTATCATCTCTAATAGCGCCGGAGCGCCGTCCCGACTAGGTGAGCCCCGAAACGCTCTGTAGCCGAGACGCCTGGCTACTCTCGCGATCAATTCACCGTCAAAAGATTTAGAGACCATAACCCCGTTATTCATGAATCTGTGGGTATAGCACAAGCCCGGAAGCCGCGAATGCCAAAAGACATAGATCACATGTCCTGAAACCGCCCGAGCCGCTTTGAGGTTTTCTTCACCCGACCAGCGCACTTTCCAGGTCAGGCCGTACAGGAGAATCAATATCGGCCCCAGGATCGACGCCGAAAATAGAGAAATCCTCTGCCCGAACGAAAACCGGCTATCCATATATGGAATTTATTCTAAATGAGGTTCGATGTCAATCACGCCGAAGACTCTATCACGCTTATGATCGTCTCGGCGACCCTCTTCGAGGTTCCCTCATCGCCGAGAATCCCCTTAATAACCGATAATCGCCGATTCATATCGTTTCTGATGCCTTCATCGGAGAAAAAGCGCTCTATCTCGGCTGTAACCCGATCGGAGCGGCAATCGCTCTGGATAAATTCGGGCACGATCTGTTTACCGGCAACCACGTTCACAAGGCCGATATGAGGAATCTTTATAACCGATTTAGCGATAAGGTAGGTTAAGAGCGACGTTTTATAAAGTACGAATAGCGGACGACCCAGAATGGCGCATTCCAGGGTGGCTGTGCCGGAGGCCACCAGATTGAGATCGGCGTGATTCATCAGGTCGTATGTTATTCCCCGCGAATAGATAAGATCATCCCCGCCAATTTTCTTATAGTAGGAATCGTCGAGGCCGGGCGCGCATCCGACGACACCTTTTAAGTTCATTCCGCCGGATTTTACCTGGCTAATAGTGTCCTTCATTACCGGCAGGATTTTCTCTATCTCCTGCTTACGGGAGCCGGGGAAGATTCCGACATATCGGTCGTTGGCAGACAGCTTGAGTTTGGAGAGCGTCTCCTGCCTGTTCCGATCGGATTTAACGATCTCCAGCAAAGGGTGTCCATGCCAGTTGACGGGAACACCGCCTTTTTCGTAAATCTCTTTCTCGAATTCGAATATGACGATCATCAAATCGACTAACTTTTTTATCTTCGCTACCCTTTTCTTTCCCCAGGCCCAGACCTGCGGGCTGATATAATAGATAACGGGAATATTCATCGCTTTTAGTTTTGCGGCCAATCTGAGATTGAAACCGGGATAATCGATTAATATCGCCAACGATGGTTTTCGGTCGGCAACCTGTTTTAGAATACTTTTTTCCACCTCTTTTATAAATGGGATATGTTTGATAACCTCCCAGAACCCCAGAAACGATAGCTGATTGACATGATAGAGGATATCTACCCCGGAAACATCCATCCTATCGCCGCCGAGGCCGAAAAGATCGTACTCCGGACGAAGCAATTTCAACTCCGCGGCGAGCAATCCGCCGACATTGTCCCCGGATGCCTCTCCCGCGATTATGAGGATAGATTCACTCAAAGTTTATTCAGATATTCTTTACAGCGATTCTCGATTTCGGTGGCCAGACGCAATACATTCAAGCCGTCGCGCCCGGAAACCACCGGGGGATGATTCCCGTTGACCGCTCCGATAAATGACGATATCTCGAACCGCAAATTATCGCCCTCCGGAATTTCGATATTATTCCTGACGACAGCCCTGCCGTCGGGAAGATCGAATCGGCCAAAGATGGGAGCGTTTTTGTATGATTCGTCCTCGCTGGCGGCGACTATAAATTGCTCGGCCTGCCGGGAGGCCATATCTATCGACGTGTATCCCGATTTCTGGAAAACCCTCAATTTTCGCATTTCCTTTATCGATATTCTGCTCGCCGTCACGTTAGCGACACATCCACCTGAAAAGGACAGCCTGGCGTTGGCGATATCGACCGTGTCGGTAATCACCGCCACTCCGGCGGCATCGATCTGTTCGGGATACGAACCGGTTAAGGCAAGAATGAGATCGAGATCGTGAACCATGAGATCGAATATGACCGCGACATCGTCGCCACGGCCTTTAAAGGGAGCCAGCCGGTGCGTTTCGATAAACTTCGGTTCTGAAATACCCTTCTGTATGGCCAGAAACGCCGGGTTGAAACGCTCGGAATGTCCGATCTGCAAAATAACATTTTTCGATTCCGAAATCGCGACGAGCTTCTCCGCCGATTCTATATCATGCGATATCGGTTTCTCCAGCAGGACCGCTATACCGGATTCCAAAAAACGGGAGGCAACCTCAAAATGACTCAAGGTCGTCACCGCGATACTGGCCGCGTCAACCCGCCGGATCATAGAATCAATACTCTCGAAATTGGTTATATTGAACTCTGACGCTACAGCCGCGCCTTTCGACATATCGACATCGTGGCAACCGGCGAACTCAACGGAGTTGTCGGCCGCCAGCTTGGAAGCGTGGAATCTGCCCATATGGCCGCATCCCACAAGCCCCACTCGTAATTTCGAACCTATTTTATTACTCCCCGTTCGCTTTTCTTAAAAAAATCCAATACCCTTTCTACCTCCGGGATCTTTTGCACTTCGAAGTTGATCTTCTCCAGCGCCTGACTCGTGTTCATCTTCTTGGACATCAAATATCTGAACATTTTCTTCAATTCCGCGATCGTCTCGTCGGAAAACCCGCGACGTCGCAGACCTGTGGCGTTCAGGCCAAGACATCTTAGCGGATACCCCGCGACCATGGAAAACGGCAGAATATCCTGCGTAACCCTGAATCCCCCCCCGATCATGGCATGTTCGCCGATATGCGAAAACTGGTGGATGACCGTAGCGCCGCCGACTATGGCAAAATCCCCGATCTCCACATGCCCGCCCATCTGGACGGAGTTGGCCAGAATGACGTTATCGCCAATTATGCAATCGTGAGCGGCATGGCTGTAGGCCATGAAAAGGCATCTTTTGCCGATCTCGGTCTTACCATAGGCTTCTGTTCCCCTGTTGAGGGTAACAAATTCCCTGATGACCGTGTTATCGCCGACTATAAGTTCGGTCTTCTCGCCGGCGAATTTCAGATCCTGGGGCTGGCCGCAAACCGCGGCTCCGTGATAAATCTTAACCCCGGCTCCGATTCTCGCGCCCGATTTAATTGATACATGAGAATCGATTACGCAACCCTCGCCGATTTCGACATCGTCCTCGATAATCGTGAGGGGGCCTATGGTAACATTCGCTCCTATACGCGCTTTGTTCGATATTATCGCTGTCGGATGTTGCTCCATTTCAGATCACCTGACTTTATCCACAACCATGGCCATGAACGTTCCTTCGGCAACGACTTTGCCATCGACGAACGCCTTACCCGCGATCTTGATCGTCGAACGTTTAAAACTGAGCATCTCGACCTCCATTCGGAGTTGATCGCCCGGCACTACCGGCTTGCGAAATTTGACACCGTCGATACCCATGAAAAACGCGAGCTTGTTATCGGGATCGTCGATCGCGTTCAATAACAGAAGCCCGCCGGTTTGGGCCATGGCTTCTATAATCATGACGCCCGGCATAACCGGCTGGCCGGGGAAATGCCCCATGAAATACGGCTCGTTTACGGTTACGTTCTTAATCGCTACGATTTTCGACGTTCCCTCGATATCGATCACCCGATCTATCATTAAAAATGGATACCTGTGCGGCATGATTTTCAAAATGGCGTTTATGTCGAGCAGATATTTACCGTCGGTTTTACCCTTTTGATATTTGCTCGAAAGAAGCTGTTTCTGATATATGGAACGAATCTTTTTAGCCAGCGCTACGTTGGCGGCATGGCCAGACCGCGCCGCTAATATATGCGCTTTCAACGGCACGCCGATCAAAAACAGATCGCCGAGAAGATCGAGGGCTTTATGTCGGACAGGCTCGTTGTAATATTTCAGCGGCGTATCATTTAATATCCCCGATTTACCGGCGAATATTTTGCGTTTTTCTTTGAATTTCTTGCGGAGATTCTCCGCCCTTTCCTCCGTCAATTCCTCGTCGACAATAACGATGGCGTTGTCGATACTTCCGCCTTTAATCAGGTCGGCGTCAAGAAGATGTTCCACCTCGGTTAAAAAGCAGAACGTGCGCGCGTCGGCGAAATCCTTTACAAACTCCTTCTCCAGATCGACAAGGGATGTATATTGAGTGCCAAGCGCGGGGTTTTTGTAATCAACCATAAACGTAATACGCAGTTTGTCCGACGGTACCACTACAAGATCGACCCCGCGGTCGCGCTCGGTGTAAGTGATATGTTCGTCGATGACCAGATATTCCCTGGGAGCGTCCTGCTCCACTTTGCCGGCTTCGAGGATAGCGTCAACGTATGGTCGGGCGGAACCATCGCCGACCGGCGGTTCGGAATTAGACAGCTCGACTTTCAGATTGTCGATCTGTAGTCCCGCTATGGCCGCCAGGACATGCTCGACCGTATGGACCTTGACGCCTTTTATCCCGAGGGTTGTCCCGCGCTTGAGATCGACTACGTGATCGACATCGGCGGGAATCTCCGGGCAATCCTCCAGGTCGGTGCGGATAAATGTAACCCCGTGATTGATCGGGGCTGGTTTGAATGTGATGGTTGTCTTAACCCCGGTATGAAGACCGATCCCGGAAAAGGAGGCCGGTTTCTTGATCGTGCTTTGCATCTCTGTCATTGAATCATCCGTTTGTTATCTAATTAAGCATCTCTATCTTGAAAGGCTGATATAAACCTCTCTATAATTTCCCGCGGATGCGAAAACTCCCAGCGGAAGAGTCCGGCCTGCGGGGGTGGTTGCCCTGATCACGTCTCCTCGAAGAACCTCCACCCAGATATTCTTATTGCCGCTGGTGACAATCTCCGCCCCCGGCAGTATCGCCGATGTGTCAACTTGGGTCTCTGTCACCGCCGCTACATAACCGTCCTGGCCGCCGAGGTAAACGAAATATCCGTCAGCCGATAATTCCACGCGCCAGATGACTGTAGCGATCTCCCCAAAACGCAGGGTATCGTACTGGACAGGAAGAATTATCCCGGTCGTATCCGGGATGATCAATATTCCCGACGACGACCCGAATTGGGAATCGATCGAATATTCAAGCGTATCCCCGATCTCGACCGTCATCATTTTACTATAATGCCCCAACGATGAATTGACAAGCGGGATACTGTCCAACGCGACCGTAATTAAAGCGTCGGTAGCCGGTTCGCCGTCGTGGTAAATGTAGAATTCGGCGAATGACCCGATAAACGGCGGTCGATAAACAACCCGGCCGTAGATATCGAACGGGGTGAATCCGTTTACAACATCGTCGCCGCAGGAGAGGGCGACGCAAGCTATTGCCAAAAGGACAGTTACTGTCAGCGAATTCCGTCGTGCCATAGCGTAATAAAAAGGCGGGATTACCCGCCGATGTCAAGGGGTATTCTCGGTTGGCCCCGCTACCGCCAGTAATTCCGATCGAGATTGCGATAGCCGATAGCCTCGGAGATATGTGCGAGGATATTAAATCTAGATCCTTAATAAAAGAGTCTTAATTAAATTTATTGCCGTGACGATTTCAGAATCGTCGACTTCCCTTCTTCTAGTCACCAAATGGTACCAGGAGTGAGTTTTATCATTAAAGATATTTTTTAGGGACTTCGATTTATTATAGATTTGCTCTACGATTTTTTTATCATCGTCAAAATCCACTCTTTTCTTGAAAAGATTATCTAGAATTTCACTGAAATCCCTGTTTCTTTTTCTATTGAAATCAAAATAGAGCTCTTTCGCTTGCCTAGTGGTGCCAAATTTGCTTCTGAAAATCTCAATTATGAGATTTTCAATAATCTTCCTTCCCAAAATAAAGACACATGTGAAACAGCCATAAGTGTAGGCCTTATTTATTTCGTCAATGTGACCCTTTATAAATGGATCAGAACTATCGAAGGATACGAATTGATTAATTTTGGCTTTTTCCTTCCTCACAATTGTCTTTATTTTAGAACTGATTACACCAACGCTGATTTCTGTACCAGGTAAACTCTTTTTATCTTCCTCATCCAATTTTCTTAATACGCTTACTCCATTAGCACGAGCATATATATGAGCGGCCGCATTAGACGTACATTTGGGATGCCTACTTTTTAACAAAGAAATATTCTTTCTAACAGTACTTGGGGAAAGCGTTAGGCGCTTTGCCAAGTACTCAATAATAGTAGAGTCTAGTCTTTTCATTTCTTATAAGAGTTACTTTATCTTTTTCGTTTTAGGTACAGCAAACAATTGACTTATCCTAGACCTATTAACACCCAAAACCTTTGCCACCTCTTCAGGGCTTGCCCCGGTCTTCAACGCTATTAAAGCAAGCAGCCTTTTAATAGTCTCCAACTGTTGATCGGAATTGTCTTTCTTTTTTTCTACTTTAATTGCGGTTTTTTTCTTCATTTTTTCACCTTTTTCTTTGTTTTTTTCTTTGCTCGAGATATTCGAGAGGTTACACCGCTGGTTTTTATACCTAGCATTCTGCCAATCTCTGCCGGTTTAAATCTCGCTTTTGAGAGTTTTTTTACCATTTCAGAATCCGAAGCTTCCCCTCGAATAAGAATAATCAACAATCTAGAAATATCATCTAGTTTTTTCCCGATTTCTGTGTCTTTTTCTTTCAAAACATCTCCCTTTGGTTTATTATAATTTGCACAGGCCAATATAAATACTCTTCCTTCCATCGCCCAAATTAAATGCTATTCCCTTGGCCTGCCAATCCTGTAACGCCCTGGTAATATTAGAACGATTTACATTTCCAATTTTCGCCAGTTCGTTAATTTCTTTTTCTCCGTTTAGAGCATTATATACCTTAACATAATTTTTAGGATTTCGTTTCCCGTGTGTTACGATTGTATATATCTCGTTCTTGTCAAATGCAATTTTCCCCAAAAGCTTAATTATTGCCATATTCTGCTTTTCTAGCTTTTCCAATAATTCTTCCACAAGAACCCCCTTATTGGTTTCGTTATTCTTATAAAGATTACATTATTTGCGGGTATACGTCAATATTTATTTATCAACAGCCGATGTGGATAACTATACTATTACCGCCAGTAATTCCGATCCAGATTGCGGTACCCGATAGCCTCGGAGATATGCGCCGATGATATATCAGCCGCTCCCTCGATATCGGCGATCGTGCGGGAGACTTTCAATATACGATCATACGCGCGGGCCGATAAACCCAACCTGGTGATAGCGGTCTTTAAAAGCGACATCGAATCATTATCGATTTTGCAAATCTCCCGGATCGATTTCTCCCCGAGTTGAGCGTTGCAGTAGATGCCGTCCTGCCCTTTGTAACGCTCGAGCTGTATCGCGCGGCCGGAGTTGACACGTTTGCGTATCTCCTCCGATGTCTCCCCGCGATCATCGCTGGAAAGCTCGTTGAATTTCACGGCCGGCACCTCGATATGTATATCTATCCTGTCTAAAAGCGGGCCGGAGATTCTTGAGACATACCGCTGAATATTCCCCGGCGAGCAGCTGCAGTTATGACGCGGGTCGCCGAAATATCCGCAGGGGCAGGGGTTCAACGCCGCGGTCAGCATAAACGACGCCGGATAGGTCACCGATCCCGACGCTCTCGTTATCGTCACCCAGCCATTTTCCAACGGCTGCCTCAATGTCTCCAATGTCGATTTGTTGAACTCGGGAAGCTCGTCTAAGAAAAGCACGCCGTTATGCGAGAGGGAGACCTCACCCGGTATCAGGTTACCGGTACCGCCGGTGAGTCCTACTTCTGAAATCGTATGATGCGGCGCTCTGAACGGCCTTGTGGCAATCAACGCCTGGTTGGGCATGAGATGACCGCCGACCGAGTAGATCTTGGTCGTTTCCAACGCCTCCTCCAACGTCAGATCCGGCAGTATGGTCGGGATTCGCCTGGCTAACATCGTTTTCCCCGATCCCGGCGGACCGACCATGATTATATTATGCCCTCCGGCGGCGGCCACCTCCAGCGCCCGCTTGGTATGCTCCTGCCCCTTGACATCGGCGAAATCGACTTCGAAAAACCGCTGCGCCTTGAAAAACTCAGCCACGTCCACAACGTGAGGGATTACCGTATCGCCGCGCTCGAGAAATTCCACCGCTTCGATAAGGTTTTTTATGGGAAATATATCCGTCCCTCCGGCCATGGCCGCCTCCGACGCGTTCTCCACCGGGACAATCATCGAACCGACCTTTTTCTTGGCTCCGATGGCCATCGATAACGCGCCCGGCACCGCCCGTATCGAACCGTCGAGGGAAAGCTCGCCTAAGATGATGAAATCATCGAAATCCGTACGGGCTATCTGCCCGGTCGCGGCGAGTATTCCGATGGCCATCGGCAGATCGAACGCCGTCCCCGATTTGCGCACGTCAGCAGGGGCCAGGTTGACTGTCACCCGACGGCTGGGAAACATGAAGCCGGAATTCTTGATCGCCGCTGTCACCCGGTCCTTCGATTCCTTGACCGCCGCCTCGGGCAGTCCCACCGTGGCAAAGTACGGCAACGCCGCGGAAACGTCGACCTCGACATTCACCACGTAGGAATCGACTCCGTAAACCGCCGATGATTTTATCGTCGCTAACACGATGGGAATATACGAGGCGGTCAACCCAAAATCAAATTTCCGCCGAAAATATCGCTGACAGGTTCTGTCAGTGGGCTAAACCCCAACTATTGTCATTGCGAGGAATCCGCCGTAGGCGGAGACGAAGCAATCTCTAATTTGATTGCTCGTAATAAAGTTAGATTGCTTCGCTTCGCTCGCAATGACAGATATCCGGTTTCGGTGTCATCAGGTCGCCTAACCTGACGACGAAGTAGGAAAAATAATACTATCGGGTTAGGCGACTCGACAGCACGGGAATTTTGTCACTGTTACTCATACTCGCCCCAGTATTGATCACAACTTAGGCAATACCCCTCGGATCCATAAAATAAGCCAATGACATCACCTTTACAGTCGGTATTTTCGCATTTTAGTCTATTGACATCACTGGTATAATTACATACAAAACAATAAATATGCGTAGAGTGCGGGTCATTCGGTCTTAACTGAGCGAATTTCATATTAGCATCAAAGTTTTCGCATTGCCAACTACAGTTAAGACAGCTATATTTTTTTTGCCGCTTATTGAAATTAAAATAATATTGGGTTTGCTTATTATCCAATATTCCTATAACAGACTGAGCTTCCTTTAGCAATTGATCGTATACATATTCGTCAGAGTAGGCAATTGTTTCGGGACTTTGAGAAAGATAATAACGCCTAATTTCAAACCAATTACTTTCAAGAGTGGGGTCATAACTTGCCTGCAATATCGATATAAGGACTTCCTTCACTGTAATCGTCGATTTCCTATCTACGGTATGTAAGCATATGTTGCGCTTCCTTCTCAATTTTTCAAATTGTTCTTTAAAAGCTTTTGGAATTTTCTTCTTAGATACCGTATCGTGGACTTTAATTAAATCCTGAGCATCCATTGTTCGAAATTCTGAGAAATTGGTATTGATTGTATTAGATTTACTGGGCCAATCTCTGGGATTTCGTGATATTAATAAATAAGGGCTTATTGAGCAGATATATCCTTTTAACATAAATTCCACTCCTTGTTGAGTCAATGCTAAAGCCGTAGAAAGTTGCTTTTGAGCCGCCCGCCAATATTCCTTTTTTATTTTTCCATCAGAATCCGAAAACTCCAATTCTGAATCGTCGAGAACAGAGATTAATTTGATTACAAAATCCCATGCGATATTAAAATACGTAACGGCAGAATCAGTAAAATCCTCTTGACTGGGAACATTTTTAATCATTAATCTACTTCCAAGAGTTCTTGTCCCAATACTCTACATCCGTAAACTATAAAAATATATATGGTATCCAGTTATGAGTCAACTGAAAATCAAATGAATCAGATAAAGGTAATAAGAAAATCAATTCGCTTTCCATACTGTACGTATCTTAACCCCCTCACCTCCCCTCCACCACATACTCCCACGTCAACTCCGCTGTCTTCCTGAGCATGGCCGAGACCGCGCAATATTTCTCCTCGGATAACTCTATAGCCTTCTTGACCTTCGCTTCGTCTATATTCCTGCCCTTGAAGATATATTTCAGATGAAGTTTCGTCCAGACCTTCGGTGCCGTCTCGGCCGGTTCGGCCTCGACCACCACCTCGAACGAGTCGTACTCGACCCGCATCTTTTTGAGAATCATTACAACGTCGATAGCGGTGCATCCGCCCAGCGCCACCAGCGTCAGTTCGCCCGGCCTGACCGCGGAATCGTCCCCGCCGATCTCCTTCGGCGCGTCGATGGCTATGGTATGCCCCGACGGCGCGTCGGCGATAAATTTGAAATTCTCCACCCATTTAACTCGCGCGGTTTTCATTCGCGTATTCCTTTCATTTTTTTTCCTGATGCAGTTGTTTTATTCACTCCCAAACAAGTTTGGGAGTGCCACCCGTCCGCTTGACCTGACGACTGCTGATGTCGGGTTTTTCTCCCAACTAGCGTCGGGATTCAGAACCCGACCTTGTATCTTATCGCTGTAAAGATCGTTATATTAGAGCGGATCGGGATGAAACTGTACCCGACCTCAGGTTTTTAAGCCTGTAACGT
>SDBU01002352.1_pt1 | contig 25290 bp, 29 predicted proteins | sample 2277071 | NCBI WGS metagenome assembly SDBU01 (sample SAMN10397929, study PRJNA504765) | marine sediment metagenome | isolation source: marine sediment core GS08_GC12, 126 cmbsf | place: Arctic Ocean: Gakkel Ridge, Loki's castle | collected 2008
AAATAGGTATCCCGGAGGCAGCCTGAACTAATTCAGGTAGAGTCGGAGAGCAAGTCGGTGAGAGTCCGACACAGTACCGCCTACTGTGACTGATAGGTAATCCTATCAGAAGTCAGAACACCGAGCCTCTGGATATTCGCGAACCTTCGCGGAGTGGAGGGAAAATATGTTTGAAGAAAGATGAATATCCTCTTGTTCGGATGGGCAAGGGGATTTTGTTTTGCCTAAAATCTTTGTTAAGGAGTCTCATTTTATGAAACTGAAGCCACTAGTTGTTTCTATTGTTCTGTTGAGCCTATTAGTTAGCACATTTGCTGGTTGCCAATCGAAGTTCCAATCGGGAACTTTCACTGACGACGCTGGCAGGCAGGTAAGCATAAGTAAGGCACCAGAGAGGATTGTGTCTCATGTACCGCCTATCACCGAGACCCTATTCGCCCTTGGTCTTGGTGAGAATCTGGTCGGGGTAAGCGACTATTGCGACTATCCTGAGGAAGCTAAGTTGAAACCAAGCGTCGGGAATTATTATAATCCCTCTATTGAGAACATTGTTGCCTTGGAACCAGACCTCGTGCTGACCGATGGGCACAGTGAGAATATTAAGCAGCTTGACGAATTGGAGATAACCTACCTGGTGATTGATCCCAAGGATATTGATGACATTTTCGAGTCGATCGAACTTTTGGGAAGAGTAACTGGTATAGAGAAGACTGCCAGGGAGCTGATTAACAATATGAAGAAGGGAATAGAAAGCGTTCAGAAGCAGGTAGAGGACGCCCCCAAAGTCAGGGTCGTCTACCTGATCGACGTAACTGACCTGACCAATCCCTGGACTGCTGGCCCTGGCTCGTTTGTTGACCATCTGATCAATATGGCGGGTGGTGAGAATATTGCTGCCAGGTCTATAGGCGCTTGGGTGCAAATAAGCATAGAAGAAGTAGTCAATACTGATCCGGAAGTCATTATTCTGCCGGGAAAGCATGGAACTGCCTTTACTGCACCAGAAATGCTGGAGAATAACCCAGCTTGGCGGGAAACAACCGCTGTTAAAGAGGGAAGCATCTATGTTATCGATGGAGACCTTGTTGATGGCTACGGTCCGCGTATCGTACAAGGTCTTCAGGAATTGGCAAGAATAATTCACCCGGAACGGTTTAAGTAGCATCAGTTCGACGCTGAAGTGTGGACCCAAAGGTCGATGTAGTGGGAGAAAGGAATTGATAATGATAGAACTCTTAGCAAGTACCGTGTCACATATAAGACCGCTCGATAAAAGCACCATGACTCAAGCACAAATAAGGCAGGAACAGCTGACCAAGCCAAGAGGCAGTCTAGGAAGACTTGAAGAGCTCTCAATTCAAATCGCCGGTATAAAACGGAGAGAATTGCCTGTTCTGAAAGACAAGGTCATCATTACCATGGCAGCCGACCATGGCGTCTGTGCTGAGGGGGTGAGTGCTTATCCGCAAGTGGTTACCCAGCAGATGGTGCTGAATTTCCTCGATGGTGGAGCTGGCATAAATGTGCTGGCACGTCATATTGGGGCGCGTGTCATTGTCGTTGACATGGGCGTTCTGGAGGGACTGAAGCCTCACCCTGAGCTTATCTGCAACACGATCGATTTCGGCACGAAGAACATGGCTCATGGACCGGCAATGACCCGTCAACAGGCCGTTGACGCCATCGAAGCAGGGATCACTTTGGTCGAAAATGAAATAAAAAAGGGATTGGATATTGTCGGCACTGGCGATATGGGGATTGGCAATACCACTGCCGCCAGTGCTGTCTGCGCTGCGATAACCGGTAGGCCTGTAACTTATGTTACTGGGCGCGGGACTGGAATCGATGACGAACAGCTTGCCTGTAAAATATCCGTCATTGAGCGCACCCTATCAGTAAATCAACCAGACCCAAATAATGCTATCGATATCCTGGCGAAGGTTGGTGGGTTTGAGATAGGAGGCTTGGTCGGTGTGATCCTGGCTGCCGCTGCCAATTCAATTCCGGCAGTAATCGATGGTTTTATCTCCGGTGCTGCGGCACTTATTGCTCACAAGCTATCACCGCAGGTGAAGGACTATTTAATAGCAGCCCATATGTCAACAGAGCCGGGACATCGCTTAATGCTTGAATATTTGGGACTGTCTCCTATATTGGACCTTCAGATGAGGCTGGGTGAGGGAACTGGGGCGGCTCTTGGGATTTCCATAGCAGAAGCCGCCGTGAAGGTACTTAAAGAGATGGCTACCTTCGGTGAAGCGGGTGTCTCTGATAAAGATTAGTAAGCTGAGTGATGGAGGTCGAGGACGTTGGGATTCTGGATAGCTTTTCAATTCTTAACAATAATTCCTTCCCCGTTTCGAAGGCAACCAAGTCTGCAGGAGCTGGGGGGCTCATTAATTTTTTTCCCTGTAATCGGGCTCCTGCTAGGTGGTTTCCTCTTCGGGGTTGATCTGGGTTTTAGCTTAGTCTTGCCTCCTGAACTGGCCAGTGCCCTAATACTCGGTCTCTGGGTTTTGATTGCCGGCACGTTGCATCTTGATGGATTCATGGATACTTGTGATGGGCTACATGGCAATACCTCTCAGAGAAGACTAGAAATAATGGCGGACACACATGTAGGCTCACTCGGCGTAGTTGGAGTGATCATCCTGCTATTGATAAAATATTCTGCACTGCTGACTTTACCCGTTGGCTTACGCATGGAGGCTTTACTAATGGTACCGTCGTTGAGCCGCTGGACGATGGTCTATGCCATTTTTGTTTTTCCTTACGCCAGAAAAGATGGTGGATTTGGGCAGGCTTTTAAGCAACAAGCTACCTGGCAGAGACTTGTCACAGCGACGTTAATAGTATTGGCTGTATCAGCTGGCCTACTCGGATGGCAGGGGACTATTCTAGTGACAATCGCCTGGCTAACTGCCACCACTCTAGGCTATTTCCTCTGTTCCCGACTTGGCGGACTGACCGGGGATACTTACGGGGCAGTCAACGAGATAAGTGAAGTGGTAACCCTGATGCTGATCCCGTTCATCGCTGGAATAGGAGCTTAGAGTGAAACTTATTCTTGTAAGGCACGGAGAAACCGACTGGAATAAAGAGAGACGATATCAGGGGCAGACAGATCTTGAAATGAATGAGACCGGGAAACGGCAAGTGAAAATGTTAGGAAATCGCCTGGTTGACACACCGATAGATTTAGTCTACGTTAGTGATTTGAAAAGAGCTATGGTCACTGCGCAGATAATTACCCGAGGTCGTGATATTGTCATGGAAGTTCGACAGGAACTGCGCGAGATAAACTTTGGCGAATTTGAAGGGAAGACTTTTGAGGAGATTGAAGCTATCTATCCTGACTGGGTACCAACCAATTTTGATTTCACCTCATATCAGGGTGAAAGTCTTGAGCAGGTGACTGTGCGCATAAAGACTTTTCTCTCTGAACTGTCGGAAAGGGATTCCAGCGAACAAGCAGTTCTAGTGGTTGGGCATGGCGGTGCTCTACGAGTGATGCTGTGCATATTACTTGGTATTGATGTTAGTAAATGGTGGCAGATTAGTCTTGATACCGTCTCCATGACTACGATTGAAGGTGATGCTGGTCAGGCAGTATTGCGACAGCTAAACGATACCTGCCATCTGGAGGGAACACTTGAGTAAAAAGTGCATTCTAATTCTCGGGGGTGCCCGCAGCGGTAAAAGCCAGTTCGCACAGGTTTTTGCCGGGAAACTCAGCGATAAAGTGCTTTATGTAGCTACTGCTGAGGCTGGTGATGAGGAAATGCGTGAAAGAATTGAAGCGCATCAAATCTCGCGTCCTCAAAGCTGGCGTACTGTTGAAACCTCAGTAGAAGTAGGCAAGAAGATCAGGAATCGTATTGGTAAATCAGCGGTGGTAGTTATTGACTGCATGACATTACTAGTATCAAATGTACTGGTTCGATACGAAGATGATCCCCGTCTGGAACAGCGTATGCAATCTGAAATAGAAGACCTGATCAGAATTATCAAGGAATCGAAAGCAGTTTTTATTATTGTCTCAAATGAGGTTGGACTTGGACTTGTGCCAGATAATCGTCTCGGCAGATTATATCGGGATTTCTTGGGTAGGGCAAATCAAATACTCGCTCAACGTGCTGATGAAGTCTATTTTATGGCAGCCGGCATTCCAATGCAGATTAAAAGTTAATCATAGTATCAATACTCATTGGCCATACGGAACCGTATGCCAAAATATTAGAAATGTTATTTAAGCTAACCCGGCACATGAGACCCTAAACAACCGCTTACCGAAGACACGCCTTTTGCACAAAAGGTCAATCAGTTTAAAGAGAATTTAGTCACCACTGGACAAACATCGGCATGACGACATGTATGTAATTGTCTGCTCCTACCGGACGAAGAAGCCCGGGACTTGACGGATTAGTGATCTCCAGGGCTATTTGTGTCTCATGAAGCACACTGAGCACATCAATTAGGTATTTGCCATTGAAGGCAATCTTTGCCTCTCCACCTTCAACCGTAGCGTCAATCTCACCGACATCGTCGCCTATCTCCTCAGCGTGAGCTGAAACTGTCATCTTACCCGGGGTTAGCTCACCCCCTGGTGTTATCACCAAACGGACAATGCCACTACCATCACGGGCAAAGATAGAGGCTGTTCTGGTTGCTCTCAGGAATTCAGCAACATCAACTACTACCCGACTATTGTAGCTCTGAGGAATAAGCTGTTCATACTGAGGGAAGGCACCCTGTACAAGCTGGGATACTACCTCGATATTCTTCAAGCGAAATAGAGCCTGACTCTTATTGGTATTTACTGCTATTTCAATAGCCTCTTCCTGGTCAGCCGCCAACCGATTTAACTCAGCTAAAGTCCGTGCTGGAATGATAACCTCGGTCTCCTGACTAACTGCGGTAGCAAGAGGTAGCTTGTATACAGCTAACCTGAAACCATCAGCCGCAGCCAGTGTCAGCAAATTACCACTAAACTTGGCATTAACACCAGTAAGCACCGGGCGGGATTCCTCAGTGGCAGCGGCAAAGGCAACCTGGCCAATTCCCTGACGGAGGGCTTCTACCTCAACCTTGGTGGTAACCCCCTCTTCAACTTTGGGTATGGGTGGAAAATCATTAGCGTCAACCCCGCTGATTCGCGCCTCAAACCGGGCACACTTTAATTCTAAGGTCTTAGTTCGGGGGGAAAGGCTGATATCCACCCTATCGCTGGGCAATGAATTGATAAACTCAGCAATGAGACGGGCAGGAACAGTGATTGCCCCTTCTTCCTCTACCTTGGCTCCAATCCAGCAGCTAATAGCCATTTCTAGATTAGTAGCAACAAGTTTAAGGCGAGATTGGTCGGTGGCTAAAAGGACATTATTGGTTATTGGTAGGGTTGTTCTGGTTGCTACCGCTCTCCCCACTACATTAAGCCCATGGTTTATGTTCTCCTGCAGACATGATAGCTTCATGGCACACCCCTCAAAGTATATTAATGATAGTAAAGTAGTATATACTAATAATCAATGCTATTCAAGGTTAACTAATTACTTACAAGGCATATTTACTGCCCTTTAGTTTCTCCAGCACCTGATGTACTTTTCTGGCTGCTTGCCCCCGGTGGCTAATTTGATTTTTTATTTCCAGAGGTAGCTCAGCCATTGTCTTATCTATCTCAGGAAGGTAAAAAATTGGGTCATAGCCAAAGCCTTCTCTACCCCTTGGCTCAAAAGTTACAAAGCCCCGGCACTCACCGGAGCAAAATTCTACTTCTCCGTCAGGTGTAGCTACAGCAATAACGCACCTGAAGCGAGCAGACCGTTTCTGCCATGGTATGTCCTTCAGCCGTGACAATAAGTAGTTGATTCTATCCCCATCTGAAGCATTTTCACCAGCGTAGCGAGCTGATAGCCGACCGGGTTCACCACCTAAAGCAGCAACTTCTAGCCCTGAATCATCAGCCAGAGCGAGCAGGTGGCTCTTGGCAGCTAATACTGTGGCCTTTAATCTGGCATTCTCCTCCAGGCTCTCTCCTGTCTCACTAACTATAGTAGTGATGCCTTCTTCATCTGGAGTAACCAACTCAAAGGAAACGTTCTGGAGGAGACTCCGGTACTCTCGTACTTTGGCTTGATTTCTTGTTGCCAAGAGTAGTTTACAGCTCATGGGATCTTAAAAATGGTTATCTTGGAGGCTACTTAGCAAGTTCATCAATGGTCAGAGCAGCCATAGTCATGGTATGGAGGGTACCCCTTGCGCTCAATTCTATAGCTACCTTAGATATAGCTTTGATGTCTGGAGCTTCCAGGATATTTACAAAGTCGTATGGGCCGAGGAGGGCATACTGAGCTAGTATCTTAGCTCCCATGGCCTCAACTTCTTTATTAACCTCCTTGATTCTCTGTGGATTGCTCTTTAGCGTCTTCCTTCCCTCATCAGTTAAAGTAGTAAGCATAACATAGATTGCCATTTGTTCACCTCCTGCTTGACTTAAATAATGGGGTGGGCAATATGATTGCCTTTCCCTTTTAATTTAATTAGTCAAGGTCGACAAACCTTCCCTCCAGCTTTTTCATTACTTGGGGCATGGTGGTGTATTCCATCTCTTCCAGGGGCAGACGGTGTGGTTCAAAGGGACCGTGGTAGCGCATAAAGTCAGCAATATCATTGGCCTGCTGACGAGCGTTATCGAAGGATTTGTCAGCAAACATATCGCGAGGTCCTACCAGTTTGCCTGCTGCAAGTTGAAAGCCAAAAGCTATTGTCCTGGGTGGACCATCAAAGCGAGTCGGAGTGCTATCCTTACAGGATACTGGCATAAGGGGACCGTGATGCGAGCCCCGCATCCAGCCCTCTACCAAAAGGGGTAAGGTGAATGGTTCCAGTACTTCTCCTACTGCCGGGAACTGTCCTTGGGAGCGAACAACACACACCGGGTCATCCTTGCCCACATATCGTCCAGCAATTAAAGCCAGACGTTGGGTGGAAGATACTGCGGCTATCTCCTTAGTTTCCCGGTGGTAAACTGCCTTTATCATATAGCGTGAGGGAGCACCGATGAAGACCAGCAGGTCATAAATTTCTTCAGGGGTATTAAAAGTTATCTTCTTATGTTCCTTTACATCGTGTACTTCAAAGGTGAAACCGCTATGCATATTAGAGGCAATAACCAACCCAATGGTATTAAATGGGTCGGCGAACATCTTATATAGAGGTAGATTCCATGCCCCGGACGAGGTCTTATCAGCCATAAAAATAATAATGGTCTCGGCTACCCGCTCCTCAAATTCCATCTCAGCTAGGCCAGGTCCCATCCCTTTGACATTGCCTGAAAAAGCGTCCGCCAGCAAATCCTGTCCGGCGCCGTGAAGCTTTAATTTTTTAGCAACCTCAGTGCAATCAACGAAAGTGTCCCAGGCTAATTTATGGATTTTTTCATTGTCTTCACCCTGCTGGTGAGTCATAATTAACTCCAGGTCATCCCCGCACTTGGTTACATGATAGTCAATCAGTAGTCCCGCCTCTTTTGCCTTGGCTAGGCACTCACCAGCCTTAGCTAAAACATCAGGGTGAGATTCAGAATGTCCCACGTAACCGCCAATATCAGCTTTGATTGTACTTAGTGTAATACGCAAAGTTTTCTCCTTTAAGATATTTCGTTTAGAAAGTAATCTCTAATAATCTATTCCTGCTCGTGCCATTATTCCCTCGTCATAGGGGTGTTTTATCTTTAGCATCTCAGTGACTAAATCTGCCAATTTAATTAGCCTGGTATCAGCTTGGCGACCAGTAAGGATAAGCTCCACATTTGGTGGCTTATCACCAATAAGCTTGACTACCTCATCCAGTTCAACGAGCTTCCAGGCTGCAGCCAGGTTTACTTCGTCTAATACTATCAGGTCATAGTTGCCACTGATCATAGCCTTATGGGCATCAGCCAAAGCCTGCTTTGCCTGCTCTATTTCCTCTGGCTTAACATTTGATGGGTCAACGAATTCTGGACTCCCGAAGCTGGCAAAACTTACATTTGGTAAACTAGATAAGATACGGAGTTCACGATAGGGATAATTCCCCTTCATAAAGTACGTAATGTGTGCCCTTAAACCGTGACCTAAAGCTCGGAGCACTGCACCTAGGGCTGCTGAAGTCTTACCCTTTCCATCACCGGTGAAAACCTGAACCAGCCCCTTGCTGAAAGGTTTTGCTGACAGACGATTATCTGATGGCACCTTTTTTGTCAATTAAAACCCCTGTTTAAAGACCTAAACTGCATTAGGCAGTCTAACAACCTGCCCCAGTCTTGTCAAGTGCCACCCTGTTTACCACGAGCATTATTATACAGTTGTGGGATAGCGGCGATTGCTGCTGGGCTTGATATTTAAAGTAAAATCAATTAGCCTTAAAATAATTATCAATGAGAGTAGATGATGTTAGGTATATCACTCTGGGCTGCATTTAGTGCTGGTCTTTTATCTTTTGTGTCACCGTGTGTACTGCCTCTGGTGCCGGTATACTTAGGGAGCTTAGCCGGCCCTGAAATATTTGAGACCAAAGTTACTAGAAGACGCATCCATATGTTTCTCCATTCACTTAGCTTTGTTATTGGGTTTTCCATAATTTTCGTTGCTCTGGGAGCCGGTGCTGGATTGGTTGGTTTCATCATTGGTCCCCATTTGTCAATAATTAGTAAGATAGTTGGCGGCTTGCTGATAGCCTTTGGGTTATTCATGTTGGTGGCACTGAAAGTGCCATGGCTAAATTACGAAAGACGGTTAGCCCCATCGTTAGGCAATACTACTGGTTATCTACGCTCCTTCCTTGTTGGAGCCATCTTCCCTCTGGCTTGGATACCTTGCACCAGTTGGGCGCTAGGGAGTATCCTTCTACTTGCTGGAGCTTCAGAAACAGCTTGGCGTGGGGCTTCTCTGTTAGCTATCTATTCTGTGGGACTGGGGCTTCCCTTTTTGATTATAGGAGCCACTTTTGATTCTGTTACTCCATTGTTAAAGCGCATCCATCGTTACTCCAACTGGTTCTATATTACTAGCGGAGTCTTACTTATAGGTGTGGGCATTCATGTTCTAACTGATGGACTGCTGTGGTTGTCTCCAGTGCTTATTGTACTGCTGTCTGCATTAGCCACTTGGCTTTTCTTAGCACTATGTTTAGTTATTGAAAGGGGGACATGGGAGAAAGACTAGTGATAGGAGCTTTAGTTATATGAATAAAATGCTGAAACTGGTGCTGATAATAGCGATGGTCGCAGCTTTGCTCTTGGGCTTCGTCATAACAGGCTGCTCTCCAGATTCTGCGCAAAGCCCCCGGGTAGGTGAACTAGCGCCTGACTTTGAGTTTCAAAATCCGGATGGACAACCTACTTTGCTCAGTGACCTTCGGGGTAAAGCAGTATTAATCAACTTTTGGGCAACATGGTGTCCTCCTTGCCGCTATGAAATGCCTTATATACAACAAGTGTATGACGAGTGGACAGGTAAGGGACTGGTAATACTGGCTATTAACGTAGGTGAAAATCCTTCCCAAGTAAGGAAGTTTATGCAAGATTACGGACTTTCCTTTCCAGTGCTATTTGATACCAAACAGATTATAGCCCAGAAATATAATATCCGAGGTATTCCAACTACATTCTTTATTGATAAAAATGGCGTAATCCAAGAGATAAGACCTTATGCCTTTTTAAGTAAGGCAGACATAGAAGAGTGCCTAAATAAAATTATGCCTTGATGCCTTTACTATTTCCTGCTTAGAACTTTTTTGGAGTGTTGGGTTGAACCTTGAAGGTGAAAATTGGTGGTAACAGTTGGTGGCTCAGGGGCAAAATAGAACAGGTCATCAAGTTTGTATTTGGGAAATGCTTTTATCGCCCCAACAATGAATTTTTGGTTGATATTACGCTTACCTTCCCTTACCCGGTAAACCTGACTTATTGATATCCCCATAACTTTGGCTAACTCGGATAAGTTTTTATATTTGCCGTTACATAGCTCAAAAACCCTTGTTTTTACTAGCATGACTGTACCCCCTTGATGACAGATGCCCTTACTGTAGCGATAAATATGCCATTTGTCAAGTATTTTAGTTTACTCTCATATCATCTAGGGGATTACTTTGCAATAACTATTGACACTTGGCAATTAATATGTTACCCTTTTAGTTATGACCGCTAATAATGAAGAAAACCTAGGTAGAGTAATCAGACAACAAAGGATTTCAATACCGCTAACGTTACATGAGCTAACTGTCAAATCAGGTGTATCAGAATCATACTTGGGTCGCATAGAGAAGGGGCAGCGGTTTCCTTCAGCTCGTATCCTGCGTAAAATTGCTGCGCCGTTAGGTTTTGACACGAATGAACTATTTACTTTAGCTGGCTACCTATCTACTCGACTTGGTACAGCTGAGGCAGATCTACTCAATAGTGGTAGACGGCTAGACCCTTATGTGGCCCGGGAATTGGCTCGAGAGCCGATTGCTGTGCAGCGCGCTGCTATTAGAATTATTACTGTTTTGAAGAGCATTGCCAAAAGCATGACTAAAATAAACCACTAATAATGAGCCTGAGCAACGGTTATATCATAAGCTGAAGATAAAAAGATTTTTACTCCCATTTTATAACCCTTTCGTTCCTTTCGTAATAAGAACAGTTTCTATTGAGTGTCCCCTTGATAAATTAGTAAGCGTAGGGTATAGTTTAGCTTTAGATGATAGGAATAGATAAGAAGATTTGAAATTAATTGTTAAGCCTGAGATCTTGTTACTACTTACCAAGATAAGCAATTTCCTTGCCGAGCAGGATATTCAAGCGTATATTGTTGGAGGATTTGTGCGTGATGTGATGCTGGGACGAGATACATTGGATATTGATATTGCCGTAGTATCAGATGCGCTGGAAGTTGCTCCTAAGGTGGCTACTGCTCTCGGCGGTAGATATGTCCCGCTAGATAAGGTGAATAGGATAGGCAGAGTGATTATAGCTAGTAAAGGTCAGTGCGGACTTGATTTCTCCACATTTGAGGGTAGCATTGAGCAGGACTTGGCACGGCGTGATTTCACTATAGATGCTATGGCAATTGACCTTGGTCAGTTGGGAACGGATTCTGTAGATGTGCAGCTTATAGACCCTTATGATGGTCAGGGTGACCTTCACCGAGGGGTGATTCGGTCTGTTACCGAAACTGCTTTTGAATCAGATGCGGTACGCTTACTACGAGCGGTGCGTTTAGCAGCTGAACTTGGTTTTAGTATTGATAAAAAAACTGAGTCTCTAATTTGGCGCTATGCTCACCTCATAACCAACGTGGCCGGCGAGCGAGTAAGAGAGGAGCTACTACGATTGTTAGCTATCCCTCATTCTGAACAACTTTTATCCTATTTGGATGAGTTAGGCTTAATTACGGCTGTCATTCCAGAGCTTAACCAGGCGAAGGGAGCTGAGCAGCCTAAAGAACACTTTTGGGATGTTTTTGACCATTCACTTATGACTGTAGTTGCTGTTGATTTTCTGCTCAGGCAAGGGACTTGGGAATATGCCAGTGAGGAAGTCTTGGCGGCTGCTCCTTGGTCGGAAATGATGGCTAAGCACTTTGACCTAGAAGTTAGTAGTGGAAGCAACAGAAGATTACTGCTCAAACTGGCGGCGCTGCTTCATGATATTGCTAAACCTCAAACTAAGGCTATTGAGACTGGTGGCCGGATCCGTTTTCTAGGGCATGCTAAGGGAGGGGCGCCTATGGCAGTTAATGTTTTGGAAAGGCTGCGATTCAGCGCTAAAGAAATAAAACTGGTAGAAGTCATGGTGAGATATCATCTTCGTCCGGGACAGATGAGTCATGATGAACTTCCATCACAGAAGGCTATTTACCGCTACTTCCGCGATACGGGGGAGGCCGGTATTGATATACTATTCTTGAACCTGGCTGACCATTTAGCCACTAGAGGTCCATATCTAAAGCCAGATCACTGGCAAGAGCATACTCAAACGGTAGAATATATACTCTCTCAACGCTTTGAGCAGGAGAATTTGGTTATTCCGCCTAAGCTGGTTGATGGGCATGATTTAATTAATATCCTTGGCATGAGCCCAGGACCTAAAATTGGAGAATTTCTGGAGGCGGTGCGTGAAGCACAAGCCGCTAGAGAGCTGACTACTAGAGAAGAGGCACTATCTTTCGTGCGCAAGCAACTATCACGCACAGCGGCAGGTTCTAAGGAGATGACTGGAAATGGGTGAGTTTTTGATGTTTCTTGGCCTGTTCTCTCTATTCCTTATTACGGTTAATCCTATATTAGGAATGGTTACATCTATAGTACTGCTTGCTGTTGGTGGTAATATAGCCTGCCAGCAATAATGTTAGGTATTGAGGAGAAACGTGCTTAGAGGAAATACGCTGGTTTTTATAGCAGTACTCATACTATTTACCATGGCCGCTTTGGTAGTTTTACCTGTTGAGAAAGGGATATTAGGCGGGAAGGGAGTGCATCTTGGTCTCGACCTTGTTGGTGGTGTCCACCTTGTATATCAAACTGAATCTTCCGAGGAAGCCACTGCTGAGGGTAAGACAAGAAGCATTGATAGGGCACTTGAGGTTATTCGAACCCGTATTGATAAATACGGTGTCACTGAGCCAGTTATCCAGTCATTAAAGATAGCCGGGGAAGATGCTATTTCGGTGAAGCTTCCTGGATTTACAGATATTGGAGAGGCTAAGAAACTGGTGGAGCAAACTGGTTTTCTTGAGTTCAAAGCAATAGAACTGAATGATGATGGTAACCCAGTTTATCTTAGCGATTACTTAGAAATGACTGTTCCTGAATTCTTTAATAAGAATGAGACGAGCGAACGTGTATTTGTGGGTGAAGGGTCGGATGGACAGCATTATCCGATAGCTTTTTTGTTCCAGCAACAAGATGGAAATCTCGTTTATAAAGATGAGGCAGGTAATCCTATTGATGTTGAAGAACTGAGGGAAATACAAGAACAAATAGTAGGCGAACTACCTTCCCCTTCCATCTTATTCCAGGTAGGTTCACCAGCACTTTTGTCCTGGATTACAGCTAGGGGGGACGATGGCACTCCACTCACCGGTAAATTTTTAGTTGAGGCTAGCCCTAATATTATGACCCAACTCACTGGTGTTGAAGCTGAGGTTGGTATTAAGTGGGATAAGGAAGGGACAGTAATTTTCGATCAGGTTGCCAAGCGTCTTTATAATGCAGGGGAATATAGCACGCCAAACAGGGCATTAGGTATCTTCTTAGACGATGTGCTTCTTTCATACCCTCAGATTTTGCAACAAAAGTATGAGGGTACAGCGGTTATTACGGGTAATTTTACCCCGGATGAAGTAAACCGCTTGGCCATTCTACTTGAATCTGGTGCATTACCTATGCCTCTGGAGAAACCTCCCCTTTATCAGGAAAAAGTTTCTGCCACACAGGGACTCATCTCCGTTGATATGAGCCTTTATGCCGGGTTGGTTGGCATAATTTTGGTTATGCTATTTATGATTCTCTACTACCGCTTGCCTGGTGCTATAGCCAGCGTAGCTTTAGTTTTTTATGGAACCTTAGTACTGGCGATATTTAAGTTGATACCGGTTACTCTTACCCTGGCTGGCATAGGTGGTTTTGTTTTATCTATAGGTATGGCAGTGGATGCTAATGTGCTTATCTTTGAACGGATGAAGGAAGAGTTAAGGACAGGACGGACGGTAGGCGCTGCTATTGAGACTGGTTTTAATCGTGCCTGGATGGCTATCAGAGATAGCAATGTAACCACCTTTATTGTCTGTGGTATTCTGTACTGGTTGGGTAGCAGCATTATTGCCAGCGCTCCGGTAATGGGTTTTGCCTTGACCTTGTTTATTGGCGTGGCGGTAAGCATGTTTACTGCTATTGTAGTTACTCGGACATTACTGCGCTTATTCGTGGGTACCCCACTGGCGCGATGGACCTCATTATTTAGCGTATATTCGGGAAGAAAATGATGTTTGATATTGTAGGCAAAAGATTTTGGTTCCTTCTTATCTCAGGAATAGTCATCCTTATTTGTATTGTTTCTCTGGCAACTTTCAAGCTTAAAACAGGAATTGAGTTTAGTAGTGGTTCTACGTTGAGAGTAAGCTTTGAGCAAAAAATAAGCCAGCGTGAATTAGAGCAAGAATTAGCTAGTTTAGGCTATCCCAATGCCATTGTTCAAAGTGCTGTTACATCCACTGGAGAGGAAGATTACCTCATTCGTACTCGACGGTTGACTGAGGAGGAAGCCAAGGTCCAGCTTACAGAAGCCCTGGCTGCTAAGTTTGGTGATATCCCTGAGCCACAATTCTATGATGTGTCTTCTGAAGTGGCTGCTGAGACGGCGCGGAACGCGGCTATTGCGGTATCTATAGCTGCTATTGGCATATTGCTTTATATCACCTGGGCATTTCATAGAATGCCAAAACCTTTCCACTATGGCGTCTGTGCCATAATAGCCCTACTGCATGATGTGCTGGTGGCATTGGGGGTCTTCTCCATTCTTGGCGGCGTATTGGGCTGGGAAATCAATCTGATGTTTATTACCGGCATTTTAGCTGTTATCGGTTATAGCGTGAATAATACCGTTGTTGTTTTTGATAGAATACGCGAGAATTTGACTAAGGGTACAAGTTCTAGTTTTGAGGTTGTAGTTAATAATAGCCTGGTTGAGACTCTGAGTCGCTCATTGAATACCAGCCTAACCACTCTATTTGTAGTATTGGCTCTGCTATTCTTTGTCGGGGCGTCAATTCAGAATTTCGCTGTAGTGCTATTGGTGGGTGTTTTTGCTGGAACTTATAGCTCACTCTTCATCGCCCCTCAGTTACTGGTGGTCTGGGAGAAGGGTGGATGGGGCAGGTTTTTACGCCCGGCTGGGTCTAGAATCAGGTGAAGAGAGATGTTTTCTACCAAAAGTGGTGCCGCTAAGCTTTCTCTTGTAGTTGTAGTTGGGCTGATTGCGCTGAAAGTAGTGGTGGCAGTTATGACTGGGAGTATCAGCATTTTGGCTCAGGCAGCAGATAGCTTTCTTGATTTGTTTGCCGTGTCTATTACTGTCTTTTCTATTCGTATTGCCGCTAAACCTGCTGATGAAAAACACCCTTTCGGGCATGGTAAGGCGGAGAATATTGCCGCTATAGTGCAGGCGTTGCTTATTTTTACTGCTAGTGGCTTGATAATCTATTCAGCAGTACGCAGGATAATAATAGGAACGACCATAGGTCTGACTCAAGCTGGAATAGGGGTAATGCTGGTTTCCATAATAGCTAGCATTCTCCTTTCGCGTCATCTGTTTAAGGTATCACGGACAGTAGATTCTATAGCGTTACAAGCAGTTGCCCATAATATCGCCGCCGATGTCTACTCAGCAGTTGCGGTACTAATAGGGCTAATTGCTATACAGTTTACCGGGCTCAACATTCTCGATCCTATCATAGCCCTATTAGTAGCTTTATTTATCTTGAAAGTGGCTTATGATGTAGTGAAGAAGTCCTTTGGAGGGTTGGTTGATATTAGGTTGCCGGTAGTGGAAGAAGATGAGATAAAATCTTGTATTATGGAGCATTATTCCAGGTTGGTTAGCTTCCATAAACTGCGTACTCGTAAGGCAGGAAGCCAGCGCTTTATTGACCTTCACCTTATAATGCCTAGGAATGCTAGCGTAGAGGAAGCACATCTGATGTGTGACCACTTAGAGCAGGATTTAGAAAATAGATTGCAAAATACTAGTGTCACTATTCATGTTGAGCCTTGTAGAACAAAGTGTACCCAGTGTTTTGTCTTCTCCTGTAGCCTACGGACCAGGAATGACTAAGGCAAGCCGTGTATTTCCTTTATTGCTTTAATTTGAGAAGTGATGCTAAGTGCATTAAATCTGCGTGGTGATTGACCTAGAGGGTCTTTAACGGTATTACCTAGCAGCACATCAAAGGTAGCTTTTACTGAAGTAGCTAAGGCAGTGAGATTATAGCCACCTTCCAAGCTTAAGACCAACTGACCGTCACATAGTTCATCAGCCAACCCTTTGATAATCTTTACCATTTGACCAAAGCCGGTGATACTTACCTGCATTAGGGCAAGTCCATCAGCCCAGTGCGAGTCGTAGCCAGCCGAGACCATGATAAGCTGAGGTTTAAATCGTTTAGCTGCAGGGGCGATGATTTGTTCAAGAGCCTGTAAATATTCAGTGTCACCGCAGCCGGCTGGCAGTGGTATGTTGATTGTGGTTCCTTTCACCTCGTCAGCACCAGTTTCATCCATACGGCCTGTTCCTGGATAGAAGGGATATTGGTGAGTCGAGATATAAAGGACTTGGGGATTATCGTAAAAAACTTCCTGTGTTCCATTGCCGTGATGCACATCGAAGTCAATGATAAGGATGCGTTTCAGGTCATATTTAGTCAAGGCATATTTAGTAGCGATAGCTAAGTTATTAAATAGACAGAAGCCCATAGCCTGCTGAGGGGTAGCATGGTGACCTGGAGGTCTGACTAAGGCAAAGGCGCTATCTACCTCTCCGTTCATAACTGCCTCAGTTGCTCTAATGGCACCACCGGCAGCGTAAATAGCAACTTCGTAGGAGTCAGGTGACATTACGGTATCAGCATCCAGCCAGCCACCACCTCTTTGCGCCACATCCTGGATGTGTGATATGTGCTGCTCTTGGTGCACTAATGATATTTCTTCGGTAGTGGCAGGCCGAGGCTTAATATGTGTCAATTGCTGCTTAAGCTGAGTCTGTTCAAGGTGAGAAATGATTGCCTCTAACCTTTTGGCATTCTCCACATGTTGCCCGGTATCATGTTTGAGATAAATGGGGTCATATACAAGGCCTACTTTCATTAATTAATGTCCTTCCTTCTTAAGTACCTGAATGATGCGGGTAATCAGAGCCTAAACCACGACAAGAGGCCTGATACCATAAACCAACCCCCAAATCCAATAAGAAGTAGACTGCAGATAAAAAACAACCCTTCCTGAAATTTCCTGCTCCAGAGTGATTTGGTTCTATAGATGAGGATTGATACAAATGAAAGCCAGGCCAAGTCACACAGCCAGTGGACAAGGATAAACACAATTAACCCGGTTGTTCCGAAATCTAAGAATTTCATAATAAGCAAGCTGCCTATAGTTGCCCACCACAGTAGAAAGAAGGGGTTAAAGCCACTGGTAAGAATGCCAGCAGTAAATGCGTTATAAGGTAAATCTTTGCCCTCTTGAACTATCTCAGCTCGGGCGCGAAACATATTTATACCGAGCCAGATAATCATGCCACCACCCAATATACTTAGTACGAGTTGTACAATATTATTCTCAAATAATTGGGCAAAGCCAAAGTATATTAGCAATATCAGGGGGACTTCTATCACAGCATGACCCAGGGATATCTGAGCGCCAGCCCAGGGAGACCTGTAGCTTTTGGCTAGAGTTACCGCAAACATCGGCCCCGGCATCATTACTCCTGATAATGAAATTGCGACCACACTTAGTAAAATTGGGAGCATAAAACCTGACTTTCATTAAAAACTAAGTTTTATTATAGCAACTCTTTATCTGTTCCACACTTTCTTGAGTCTCCCACTTTGATGAGTTATACTCCAATAAGGGAGAAATAAGTGTCATTAGATTTGGCCAAGATGGCTTCGCAGGTTAGTGGTATGGTGTCTAGGCTGAAGAGTGGAACTGAGGAAAGGCAAAAACGCCTTCAATTTGCTCTTGATGTTCTCCGTAATCAGACCGACGACTTTGATTATTTGAAAAAAAAGATTGTTGACGGTAGGACCACTTGGTTAGTGGCTGGTTTAGTAGATGGACTTAGCCAGCACTATAAAGTACCATCCATCCCCGTAGAATTTACCGTTATCGCCACCGACGGTTCTCATATTGATGTTGACCGCCATAATTCAACAAGATGTTACCTGATAAACATAGGTTCGGTCATTCTCCATTATGGCACCGCTTCTAATGCTACCCTTGATAGCTTTCCGCACCTCTATTTTGGAGATGAAGATTTGGTTATTGCACCAGTTGGAATTAAAGGCCGTGAGCAGCTAATAGAAGGTGTGCTTTTAGGTATTAAGCGCAGTGTAGACGAGTGCCAACAGTTAGCTAAATTAGCGGCAGAGCTATCACCAGATAGTTTAACTCTAGCACTGCTCGATGGCTCGCTTATTTTGTGGGGTCTTGCAGCTTACCCCGAATTTGTCACTGACGTGCTGCTGAATAAAGGCTTTCTGCACTACCTTGAGGAAATGAGACAAATCAGTAATAACCGACTTGCCCTTGCCAGCTATATTAGTTTTCCTCGCAGTACTGATGTTGTTAATGTGCTGCGAGTGGCTCTTTGCCCTCATGACCCCCCTGATTGTGACCGCTACTGTTCGGTTAATAAGGTAAGAGACTGTGATAAGGTAGCTGGCGTTCAGGACCGGGAGCTGTTCTCTAATTTGCTGGGTCAAGGGGAAAGGTCGGCTGTCTTTATCACTCAATCGTCTGTAGTCGAGAAGCACTACGGGGTGCACCAGGTTTACTTTTTCTATCTTAGGGTGGATGATGAAATAGCCAGGATGGAGATTCCTAGATGGGTGGCAAAAGATGAAAATTTGCTTAATCTGGTTCACAGTCTGGTTTTGGACCAGTGCCGGCGGGGGCAAGGATATCCGGTGGTGTTAAGCGAAGCTCATGAACAGGCGGTAGTAACCATGGCAGATAGGGAAAATTTCTGGCAATTGGTGGAATCATCTTTAATAGATAAAAATCTATCCAGCCTCAGCTCGGCTAAGAGCCAGAGTAAAAGAACGAGGTGGGTTTAAAAGAGATAAGGCTCCTTAAAACTTTTCTTGATAAGTGGCCTCAGGAAAAAGGAGGGTACAATGGGGAAAAAATGGTGGTACTGGGTTTTGCTGGGTTTGGGCTGTGTGCTGTTTTTTGGCGGTATTATCTATGCAATCCTCTCGGGGCAGATAGCTGGTTAGTTTAACCAATGTTTAGTGAAAGTGAAAAGGTGGCAAAAAATGTTTGAGGTTGTCTATTATTCCTTTTCAGGCAATACAAAACGGGTCGCTGAAGTAATTGCCGCTGAGCTGGGTGTGAAGGCAGAGAATGTTAAACAGAAAAAGCGATTGACAGAGGGTTCTTTTGTTTTCCTGGGCTCTGGCTGCTATGGAAACAGGCCGGGGAGGAAATTACGGAAGTTTATTGCTGAGAATGATTTTAGGGGAAGGCAGGTGGTACTGTTTGGGACTTCAGGAAATGGCAGGGGTGATGAAGTGAGAGCAATGGAAGAACTGCTCAGGTCAATGGGTGCGCTCATAAGAGGCATCCTTTACTGCAAAGGAAAATGCTTTTTCTTTTTTAACCGGGGGCACCCAAGCCGTGAAGAGATTGCCAGTGCCAGGGCGTTCGCCAACGAAATGAAAAATCTTGGAGGAAAAGAGGAAAGCCATGGGAACTAAGGGAAGAAAGAATGTAAAGAAGCCCAAACAGAAAAAAGAAAAGAAGAAATAGGGAATTAAGAATGACTGAATTAGCTGATAGAGTGGGCGAGGTTATTGAAGCCAGCACCGCAGACTTCGTTGCCCAATGCTATGAGCTTTACCAGTCGCCGCCTTTGGGCAGCCTGGTGAAGACCGTAGATTCGCCGGTGGAGCTATACGGCATAGTTTATAACGCTACTACCACCAGCCTTGAGCCGGGTCGGCGCCCCATTGCCAGAGGCAAAGATGAGGCAAGCGAGGAGGAAATCTATAAATCAAGCCCCCAGCTTCTAAAGCTATTGCGTAGTGAATTCTGTGCTCTGATGGTCGGGCACAGGCAGGACGGTAAATTATATCATTACCTTCCACCCAAACCAGCCCGAATCCACGGCTTTGTTTACCTGTGCTCCCCTGAGGAAGTAAAAGATTTTAGCCGATCCTTTGATTTCCTCAATATATTGGTTAACACTCATCTATCGGTTCCTATAAATGAGCTTGTTGCTGCCTCGTTGCGTCAAATGAGCCAGGCGTATGAAGACCGCCACACTTTTTTAGTAGCCGCCGGTAAGGAATTAGCCATTTTACTTAATGGGCAGTTCAACCAGCTTAAAGCTATTCTGGGGAGGATTAGAGAGTGACACAGGAAAATAAGCAAAGACTGGGCATTGTCGTCTCTGGGTCTTTAAATAAAGGAGTAGAAGTCAGGCTGGATAGCTCGGCTTCAGTTGAGGATATAGCGGTGGGACGCTATATAACCATTGAGGGGGAGAAGCGGCGTTTCTTTGGTATGATAACCGATGTCAGTCTGGGTGTGACAGACCAGAAGCTTACCATTACTCCTCCTGATGTTTCTGACCCATTTATGGCTGAGGTTTTGGCTGGAACCAGCACCTACGGAACAATCCATGTTTTGCCCATGCTCACTATTGGTGGTGAGGTGTCTACATTGCTTGAAGGACCCCAGCCAGTTAAAACTGTGCCTAGTCACTTCTCAGTGGTAAATTTGGCGTCGCAGCGAGATGTAGAGCTGGTTTTTGGCAGCGAGGACGAAAAAAGGTTCTATATCGGGACGCCGCTGGATATGGAGACCAAGATTTGTCTTGACCTGCAGGAGTTGGTCAAGCGGTCAAACGGTGTATTTGGTAAAACTGGCACCGGTAAAACCTTTCTCACCAGAATTCTGCTCATCGGTATGCTACAGAAGAGCACTGCCGTGAACCTCATCTTTGATATGCAAAGCGAATATGGCTGGGCAGGTACCGCCGAGGGAGGTCGGACGGTTAAGGCTCTGAAGCAACTTTTCCCATCAAAAGTAGCGGTGTGTACTCTTGATGAAGAGAATGCCAGGCGCCGGCGGGTAAGTACTGATTTTGTGGTCAGGATAGGCTATGACGAGATAGAGCCAGGAGATATGGCATTACTTCGTCAAACTTTAAACCTTACTGAACCTGCCATTGAAGCAATATACCAGTTATCCAGGAGGTTTGGTCGGAACTGGTTGCAAAGCACTATAGACCTGAAAGACTCTGATGAGACCAGGGAATTACTAAATGAATTGAGCATACATGAGAGTACCTATCAGAACTTACAACGGGGGCTAGCAACTATCAAGCGGCTTCCTTTTCTGTTACCTCATTCTCCTGATAATACGGTAAAACGCATTTTGGAATATCTTGACCGGGGCATAAATGTAGTTCTGGAATTTGGCAGGTATAAAGATATCACAGCTTATATTCTGGTAGCTAATTTACTTACCCGTCGTATCTATACCCAATATCAGGAGAGAATGGAAAAGGCAATGGGTGAAGATGCAGCTCGTCCCACTCCTCTGGTGATAACTATTGAGGAGGCACATAGGTTCCTCAATCCCGGGGTGGCTTCTCAGACTATCTTTGGCACTATCGCCCGTGAGATGCGCAAGTATAATGTTACCTTACTGGTGATTGACCAGCGCCCCAGTGGTATTGACGATGAAGTAATGTCACAACTCGGGACCAAGATAACTTGCCTGCTGGATAATGAAAAGGACATTGATAGTGTCCTTGCCGGTGTATCCGGCAGGAGTGAGCTTAAATCGGTACTATCAAGGCTGGAATCTAAGCAGCAAGCACTCATTTTTGGTCACGCTGTGCCCATGCCAGTGGTAGTCAGAATTAGAGAATATGGTTCCGCGGAGTCGTATAAGGACTTTATCTCCACCGGAGAGACTAAAATTAGTCAACGGGCGGAGAAAGATATCGAGGAATTGTGGGGATAAAAAGTTGGCTAAACTGAGGAAAAGAAAGGTCGGATTAGCTCTGGGTGGTGGTGCTGCTCGAGGCCTGGCTCATATTGGGGTATTGGTGGTCTTGGAGAAAGAAGGTATTCCCATTGATATGATAGCTGGTACCAGCGCCGGTGCTGCTATTGGCGCCCTCTATGCTCAGGGGAAAGGTGCTAGCCAAATTAAGGAGCTGGCTAAAGACATGAGTTGGAGGAAGATAGCCCCCTTTCTCGATTTAGCCTTACCTAAAACTGGTTTCTTTAGAGGTAAGAGAATTAAAGACTTGTTGCAGTCAATTATTGGTGATATAAGATTTAACGATTTGAAGATACCTCTGGCTTGTGTGGCTACTGACATAAACACTGGTGAGGAAGTGATAATTAGAAAGGGGTCAGTGCTAGAGGGAGTCAGGGCTAGTATTTCTGTTCCGGGAATATTTACGATAGCTAAATGGGGAGGTAGATGCTTGGTTGAGGGTGGTTTGGTGGACCCGGTGCCAGTAAGCGTTGTTAAGCAGATGGGAGCCGACTTTATCATTGCTGTGAATGTAATACCTAATGTGCGGGAGAAAGTCCATCAGGTAAGCAAAGGGCAGACAGAAGGTTTCAAAGAACCTAATATCTTCGTTGTCCTAATGCAATCTGTATATATCACTACTTATTCATTGGTGAGGTCTGGCTTGGAGGGTGCTGATATAGTTATTGAACCTCAGATGGTGCATATTGGCTATGGTGATTTCCGTCGAGCTCAAGAGTGTATTCTGCAAGGTGAGCTAGCTACTCAAAATTCTATTCCGGCAATAAAAAAGCAACTGCAAGCCTAAAGATTATAGGTTTCTTATTATTCCCTCTCCTACATGTCCCACGTGGGTTGACAACAAGGTATTTTTGTTTTATAATAGTTGAAAATAGGAAGCATTAGCAATAACTAATATGAATAGTGAACCAAAATCATCGAAGAATAATTACAGAGCATTAAATATGCCCGGACTACGGATTACTAATCAACGGGCTTTAATTTTAAAAATTATTAGTCAGGGAAAAGGGCATTTGGATGCTGATGAAGTCTACCGTCGGGCCAGAAAGAAGCAACCTGGCCTGAGCCTGTCTACTGTTTATCGAAACCTCCAGACTTTTAAGAAACTAGGTTTAGTAGAGGAGCACCATTTTGATGAAGACCACCACCACTATGAAGCCAAGCCACCTGTTGAACATCATCACTTAGTATGTCTTGGTTGTGGTAAAGTGGTGGAATTTGAGTACCCCTGGAGCCAGAAGATGAAGGAAGATGTAAGCCGCGAGAAGGGTTTCGAGATTACTGATGTTGAGATGAGTATGAGAGGTTATTGCTCTGAGTGCCGGCAGAATAATGAATAATTTTTTATGGTGCTTATTGCGAATGAGAGGCATTTGTACTTAACTACTCGGAAGACTTAGACAAAAAAGACTGGAAGGAGGGAAATATAACCAATGCTTAGTTCACTTTTAATTACACTAAGAGAAGGACTGGAAGCTGTCCTCATCATTGGGATTATCCTAGCCTATCTAACCAGAACCAATAACCGCCAAAACTTCAGATTTGTCTGGCTTGGCACTTCACTGGCAGTGTTAGTTAGCTTGATTGTCGGTGCTGCTATCTATTTTCTGGCCGGGGAGTTCAGTGGGCAGGCTGAAGAGATATTTGAAGGCTTAGCTATGTTTACTGCTACCGGTGTTCTCACCTGGATGATATTCTGGATGCGTAAACAGGCAGTTGATATCAAAACCCATCTGCATGCTCAGATACAATCTACGCTTGCTAGTGGCTCATCGTTAGGCTTGGTGATATTGGCGTTTGTGGTAGTAGTAAGGGAAGGAATTGAGACGGTGCTATTTCTCTTTGCTGCTACTAGAGTAGCTGAATCACCTGTCTTATTTGCCGCAGGCGGCTTTCTAGGACTGGCCATAGCTGTAGGAATAGGCTATAGCATATATAAGGGCACATCCAGACTCAATCTGAGGGTCTTCTTCAATGTGACAAGTCTAGTGCTTATTGTGTTTGCTGCTGGTTTGCTGGCTCACGGAATTCACGAGTTCCATGAGGCTGGAATTATCCCAACATTGGTGGAGCATGTGTGGGATATCAATCACATCCTTCCGGAAAAGTCGACTTTTGGGCGATTCTTGACGGCTATCGTTGGCTATAATGCCAACCCGTCTCTGGTGGAAGTGATGACCTATTTTGCCTATCTAGCTTTGACTCTAGGGATCTATTTCCGTCCTGTTACACTGAAGAAAGAAAGTGAAAGCCAAGGTGGAAACAAATAAATTCACGACTAAAGAAAGATAATAATTGAGTTAGAAAAATGACTATCTGGCGAAAAATATTGAATACCCTTAGCTTTGGCAGGCGGAGTGATGGCTGCCACGGAGACGGGGGACACACGGTGGGTAACGGTCTTAGAAAAATAAGTATTGTCGGCAGCCCAAATGTAGGCAAAAGTGTGATTTTCAATAATCTTACCGGTGCCTATGTTACTGTTTCTAACTACCCGGGTACGACGGTAAATGTGTCAAAAGGTAAAATAAAAATTGAAGGTGAGGAATTTGAAGTGGTGGATACCCCCGGGATGTACTCTCTGCTACCTATCACTGAGGAGGAACGGGTGGCCAGATTGATATTGTTTGAAGAAAAATCTGTAGCAATCCTGCATGTGGTAGATACTAAGAATCTAGAAAGGATGCTACCTTTCACACTCCAGCTTATTGAAGCTGGGCTTCCTGTCATTCTGGTTTTGAACATGATGGATGAGGCCGAAGCAGTTGGAATAGACGTTGATGTCAATAAGGTTGAGGAGGAGCTAGGCATCCCTGTAGTTACTACTGTAGCTACTACCGGCCGTGGCATGAAGGCTCTACGGAGGAGGGTGGTGGAATATGGCACAAGCCAAAGCTATACAACTTAAATATGATGAGTTTCTGGAATTAGCTCTAGTCAACATCGGGAATCTGCTTAAAGGCCGTTATGGCATCTCTAAAAGAAGTGTTGGACTACTTCTTTTCCAGGGAGACTCCCAGGTGGAGAAACAGGTCAGGGAGCGGGAAACTTCCAGCTATGCATCGATCCAAAAGATAGTAGCTGAGGTTAAAGCCAACTATAGCCAGCCTCTGAGTTATATTATTGCTTTGAGGCGACAGCAAGAGGCAAAAAACATCCTATCCGTAGCAATGACCCTGGGGGAGAGGTCCAGCAAAAGGTTTGCCGAGAGACTAAGCCGTGCTATGATGAACCCTGTAACCGGCCTCTTTATCTTCCTTGCAGTTCTCTATTTTGGACTGTATCAATTTGTAGGAGTCTTTGGCGCTGGGACGCTGGTTGACTTCATTGAAGGTACTGTATTCGGGGAGTGGGTCAATCCTTGGGTTACCGACCTGACTATCAGTCTTATTCCCTTCAAGGTCGTTCAGGACTTCTTTGTCGGCGAATATGGGATTATCACCTTAGGGTTTACCTACGCTTTTGCCCTGATACTTC
>SDBU01002353.1_pt1 | contig 25277 bp, 41 predicted proteins | sample 2277071 | NCBI WGS metagenome assembly SDBU01 (sample SAMN10397929, study PRJNA504765) | marine sediment metagenome | isolation source: marine sediment core GS08_GC12, 126 cmbsf | place: Arctic Ocean: Gakkel Ridge, Loki's castle | collected 2008
TTTATAAAGGAATTTAGGTATAAATATGTATGTATTTTAAGGGTAATAATGAACAAATTTGTATGTCTTAGTATTAATATATTATTTCTCGTAGTCCGAGATAAAATTCTGCAGCACAAATACTAATACATTCCCATTCGAATGTCAAAGGAAATGATTTTTTAGACATTAGACATTATTGTTAAAGTATTATTTTACATAGAGTGTTCGAAATGTATACACATAATGTATATACTTTTGGATTTCATAAAATTCAGTATGCACATATTTTTGAACTACAAACAAACGTTCTATAGAATACCTAATATAATAATAATATACTAATAATATCCTGTACCAAGTGTAGGTTGAGTGTATATAAAGGTATACAGAGTGATGGTTTAGTAGATTATTTGATTGTGGGTCCTATAGCGAATAATATTTTTTTGATGATTTGTACATCGCCAAATCGTTTTATCACGATTCCAAAAGTATACACTTCTTGTGTATACATTTTTCTCCTTCTCTCTCTTATGAGGATTAGTATCATCGAAATAACGTAAACGTTTTTGTCGTTTCATTTTGTCCTTTTTTGAAATTGGGAAGAGTAGAGGTAATGTATACACTTCTTGATTTTTACGGCACACTTATATACTCTGTAGAGTATATATAAATTACTATGAGCTTTATATTTGTAATATTAACAATTATATTTTTTTATGTTCTCGCAATAAATTTAGGATGTGATTAAAATGGTGAATAAAATTGGTAATCCGAAAAGAAAGGAACCCCTAATCTCCCTACGAATGGGCGTTACTCAGAAACAAAAAGACCTCTTGGGTCCGGATGGATTTAGGTCGTATCATCTTAGGATAATTTTGGATGAGTATCCAGGCTTAAAAGCGGAAAATGAACAGTTGAAAAAAGATTATGGACAATTAATGGCGAGATTAGAATCGTTAAATAGAGCAATTGAATCAAAGGATGAGGAAGCATGAGTGATGAAGATCCGAATGGAATAGAGGAAATCAATAATTTAGTTGCTGATTATAAACGATTAAAAGTGGAAAATGAGAGATTGAAAGGGCAATTAGATGAAATATTGAATCATGGAGCATGAGGAAGCATGACTGAAACTAAACATTGTCCACATTGTGAGATTTGTTTTACTATAATATGGGAAAATTACAATGCTTATTTAAATTATTGTCCTCATTGCGGTTTGAAAATCAGAGACTTTGAAGATGGACATAAATCTGAACCATGAGGAGTGAATCTCTTGAAAGACTTCCTCGTACAGAAGAAGGGAAATGCTCACTATATCCTATTCCCGAAAAAACTTATGGATGAGTACAATATACTAACGGGTCAGCGTCTGGACGGGCACATCGAAAGGCGTGATGACGGACCATCAATCCATCTTTCTATCAAACAATCTACCATATTAGAACGTGATATTGCGTTGGTAGATTTAATTTTAGCAGGTAATCCCAACATGTCCCGTGATAGTGTTTATATACAATTCAATCCACATGGTAAGAATAAGAAGATAATGCAGGCACGTTTGAATGCAGCGTATGAGAATATAGTTAGGAGGGATAGCGAATGAGTGACGATAATCTCTGTAGATTTTGCATCCATTTTGTTCCGAATTGGGATTATTGTGAATTAGATCCTATGTTTAATGATAGATCGACGTTTACCCCTACTTATATAGGAAAAGAATGTCCTAAATGGAAGAGGAAGGAACAAGAATGAAATGTAAAAAATGTGGAACTAAATTTGAATATACGGGTAATGGAAAGGATTTCATAATATATTGTCCTAAATGCGAACAATATTACAAATTGATGTTTAGAGTGAGGGCTGAGCCATGACCAGACCCAGAATAGAAAATTTGAAAAGTTATTGGAGTCAACCATTACAGCATTATAAGGATGATATAGAAGATATATCTGCCTTGAGTAGAGCCACAGTATTTAAACAAGAATGGATTGATAATTGTTGTCGTTTGGAGGGATTCGAGAAGGTATTGGATAGAAGATTCAAATGTAATGATTGTAGTTTAATGACTACGGTGGGGTGTGTAGAGTCATGGATGGACATAACTAATGCGTTTCCTTGTCATAAATTCATATTAACTGATAAAACCAAGGCCGAGATTAAACTAAAGGATAGAGAGATAGAGGATACCAAGATAGACACGCATCCAAGATATTTTATTAGAGAGGAGATGATGTATTACATTCCAGAAGTTATTCCCACATTATTAATGGATTTTAATCCTACTAAAGAGGTTCAGATTAGACAAGCATTAATTAAATTGGAGTTGATATTATAAAAATACTTAATTTATTTGCCGGGATTGGTGGGAATAGAACTTTATGGGGAGATAAACACTATATTACTGCGATTGAGAATAATGAGAAAATAGCAACCATATATCAAAGTAGGTTTCCCAATGATCATGTTTTTGTGACGGATGCTTATGATTTTCTAGAAGATACCTATGAAAATTATGATTTAATTTATGGAGGACCTCCATGTTTCAGGAATAGCAAATCAGAGAAATTTCCTAACCACAAGCCGAGATTACCCGATTTTCGATTATATGAAATGATTATTTTCTTTCAAACTAATTATAAAGGAAATTGGGTAATTGAAAATGTTTTTCCATATTATAAACCTCCAATAAAACCAACAGTTAAAATTGGAAGACATTTATTTTGGAGTAATATGATTATTCCTGGAAAAACATTTAAACCTCTTTATAAAGGAGATTATCTAAAATTATCAATTGATGAGTTATGTAAAATACATAAAATCGATAGAATTTTAATTGATAGATTTAAACCTAAAGATTGGCCTAATCACGATCCAAAAGGGCAAATTTTACGAAATTGTGTAGATTACCGGATAGGAAAATATATTTTAGACCAAATGAAATTGAAGAAAAAACAAAGGAAGTTGATATTATGAACGACCTTGGAGAAATCGAGCAGGAACTAACCCACATATACTCAGAAGTCCCTAAACTCGAAACACGTACCGACCCTGAAGCAAGGTGGCTCTTGTGTCTTATCACCAAAAGATATTTTGCCCTGCAGAAAAAGCGACATAAATTGTTATTGGAAATATCACAAGAAACTTTTCGACAATAAGTCGTGATTTTCACAAGAAAGATTCCGACAAAAAATTGTAAAGGTCGTTGTAAAGGTTGTGGATAAAAAGGATAAGTAGGTGTGCTTCCTTATATATATTAGGGATTAGAACCCCAAAACGGGTGACAACCCCTAACAGCCCCCTCAACTCGAGGGGGGCATACTAAAGAAAATTCTCGAGCCCTTCCCAGGGTAGTGTCTGGGACTCAGTTGGGCGGGCTACACCCCCACCGGAGCACGGACCGGATAGATAAACCGTGCATAAAACTTAAAAAAAGTGAAAAAAATGTCTGAAGAAAATGAAAACTATGATTTCTCTGATTTAGAGGCAGAATGTGCTCAATATAAAAAAGAGATTGAAAATGCTGAAAAGAAATTTCCTGATGTTAAAGCAATTTTAGGAGATTTTCCCGATCCTGAATTAAAATGGGAAAAAGATATGTGAAAGAAAATGGGAAAAAGAAAAAAATATCAATTAAAATTTAATTCGGAAAATAAACTCGAATTACTCTGTGAAAGTAATATATTTTATGATATTCTTGTATATTGTAATAGATTTGTGAACCCAGACCAATTAAAAGCGTGTTCGGTTTGGATGGGTGAGAAGGTGCTTGAATAATGAAAAGAAAACTTAGCGAAAGCGAATGTGAAACTTGTAAACGTCGTCCGGGTTGTGAACTCAAAGATATTAATAGTATAAATTATAAAGTTCGAGGATGTGCAAAATACGAGGTGCTTGAATAATGTCGTATGATTGGAAACAACACAAAGTTATTGTCGATCTTAAATCCGACATGGGAGCACTCGAGAACGAGTTTAAGAAAATCAATCAATTCTGGGTAGATAAATACAACGAACTTTGGATAGGTTTAAAGGTGGCTATCGGCGTTAGGAACAACAAGATAGCGGAACAATCCAGAAGGATTACCATACTCGAAAAGCAACTAAAGAAACTAACAGAGCAGGTAGACATGACCGATCAAATAGTGGGGTCTTTACAATGAGTCTTTCTAAATGTTCAAGTTGGATTTGTCGCAATAAAGGGCAGCAGAAAGTTGCAAGTGGAGAGGTCTATGTAGATGTTAAAGATTTCGAAGGATATGTTGAGATTAATCTATGTGGTCAATGTTTATCTGATATGTTGGAGGCTTTACAATGAGCATCAACCACCTCGAAAAGATTAAACCCTACGAATATACCCACTGTCCCTGCTGTCTAAATTGCAGTAATAACGGAAACTGTGAACTGAACTCTTTAGGGGATATGGGTATCTGTCTACTGTATACCGACGGGAGGGATTGAGATGAGTAAAAGAAAAATGTATTCATGTTGCGGCTTAATATATCCAATTACAGCAGAGAAATGTGTTGAATGCGGAGAGAGATTAACTGAAATCTCAATCTGGGAATGTAATTGGGAAAATGCCAAAAAATTAAATGGGGACTGAAGAATGACCGACATAATAATTGACTATGAAATATATCAACCCTCTGTATTCGACTATTACCGTATCATAGGGATAATAGAAAATGGTGGTGAAAAACAATGAATGAACAGTTTGAAGATGAATTAAAAACGGAAAACGAACAATTAAGAAAACGAATAGAAGAATTAGAAGAACAGATGTTTTATTTTTTAGAACAACCTCCAGATATGAAGAAGCATGACTAAAGAGTGAGGAAATAGGTGAAAAATAATGGTCAGAAAAGAAACTATAGAAAAATATCCCGAAATAATACAACTTAGATCTGAAGGCGTGACAAAGAAGAGAATAAAGGTTCTCTGTGAGTGTTCTGCCGCCACCATCAAGGCAGCATTAGCCTATGATCCCCAAGATCCCCAAAAATTAGGATCACTAACCCCACCTACACCACCACCACCATCAATTAAACGGAGTGATCCCCATATAATCCCCATAAAAGAGGATCATTCGGGATCGGATATTTGGAAAAAACCAAAAACGATTCCTGCTACTATACCAAATGATGTATTTTTTGCAGTAGACCAGTGGTGTAGGATACGGAGACAGAGATGTATAGACCATCCTAAAGGAGCGGAAGCGACTGCTCGGAGTAATCTATTAATATGGAAGCCTTATATGGCGTGGTTGCAAATGAAGAAGGTTCAACAGAAAACAGACATGATAAGTGAGTTGAAGGGCGTTCTCAAGGAACGTGAGAAGAGACTGAACGGAGTGAAATAAATGATTAAACAAGAATGTAAAAAATGTATTCATAGGGGAAATGATTGGCAAAATTCAGATTGTTATCGGTGTTGTCATAATCCATATTTGGAAAATAATTTTGAATTAGACCCAGATAACGGAGGTAAAGCATAATGCCAAAAAGAAAAAGACCAAAGAGTCTAAAAATCATCACCATATCAATCCCTATACCATTTTTAAGGATAATTCAGAAAATGAGACAAGAACGACTCACTCCATCGGTTAGTGAATATATCCGAAAATGTATATGGAAAGGATTGAAAGACGATTTAAATTTAGTCACTACAATTTTAGACAATAAAGAAGAATTCATTAAGGTTGTGGAAGAATTTAATGTGACTGAATATAAGGATTATTTCGTTATCTGTGAGAAGGTGTGGCAGAAACAATGAAAATATACATTAGTCATACTGCGGTTTGTTCTGGATGGGATATAGATTCTATATTTAAAGATACGTGCTTTCAGAAAGCCGCTCGAACAAATGCAGTTAAAAATAAAGGCCCTGCTGAGTCTAATGTGAAAATGCTTGATTGGGATTTTAGAGGATGGAAAAAAAATCCTGGTAAAATAGAAAAAGACCATTTACAGAATGTCAAAGATTACAATTTTGATGTGGTGATGTCTATGGATCTCTGGAAAGATAATGTAGAAGAATGCCTTGAATATACCCAGAAACTAAAGAAATATTGTAATCGGGTATTAATTCCAGTTCATTATTTCTGTGAGGAATTAAAATGGGAAGAATTAGCCTATCCTAATGCTAATTGGTTCGCCGATAATAAATTTCCTCCATTTGAATATAGAAAAGATTTTACCCATATTCTCGGAGGATCTCCACAATCTCAACTTAAATTAATTAAAACAAAACAAAAGGATTTACATGGGTATTCATTGAAATTTCCCAATATAAAATCAATTGACGGGAACCAAATCTTTAATGTAGCAATTAAAGCGGGTAAGTATTGGATTCCAATTAAACCTTATTGGATAAAACCCTTTCCATTCGATAAAGATTGGACTAATGAGGAAATATTTAAAATATCAGTAAGGACTTTAGACCAGGAAGTTAGAAAACTAACGGAGTCTACCTTTTTTTAAAGAACAAAATTAGTGATATAATATGAAACCACCAGCAAAAGCAGGAATTAACAATGAGTGAAAAACATTATAATATAGAAGAGGCCCTTGAAACAGAGGGCGGGGTCTTTAACCAAACATATGACCTAACAATCGTCACAGTAGGAGAGACCAAAGAACTCAGTAAGCGGGATGGAAGTGGCAAATTTAAAATACAAGCATTACAAGTCACCGACGGAACTGCCGAGATTAAATATAGTATATTCGATCCTGATAGGATTTTTAAAGAAGGTATGGGTATTCATGCCGAAGGAGCGTACATCAAAGAGAAGGATGGATATACCGAATTGAAAGTGAAACGAGGGAGTAAAGTGGAGTATAGTGATACTTCTAAGATACAACCCCAGAAAGAATTTTTAAGTTCTGGCGACATGGGATCTACCAACGACATCTTGAAGTCTATCTTGGAAGTAGTCGAATCGGTCCAGAAGACACTTACCACAATGGCACTTATAGCCAAAAGAGAGAAGAAGTGATTAGGATGGATTTCATCTTTAGTCAATACAAATGTGCCCAATGTAACAAAGGGTGCAATGGAAAAACCGCTCATACCAACATACAGTATGGAACCTACTTTTTTTGTAATAAAACCTGTCGAGAAGAGTGGATCAAGGATAGGTATAAATATCGTAAGACCATTCGGGCTTGTCAGATGTCAATGGGGTTGGTAAAGAAATGAGTAGAGTTATTCAATTATTAGTCTGTAAACAATGTGAAAAAGGACCTTGTTATTTATGTCAATACAATTTTCAAGATTTTTGTTATGGTCCAAAAAAGGGTAGAATTAAATGGGAAATAGTTACTGATAATCTTGAAGTATTTATTAACCGAAAAGAAGAATTGGAAAAACAGATGTTTTATTTTTTAGAACAACCACAGGAGTTAACCAAAAATGTTTAAACTCCTTTTACATACCACCGAGAAGCCGGGAGAAAAGCGGAAAACTAAAGTCGCACCTCTTCTAGATGAATACCTTTCCATCCATAAAAAAATCTCGAGAGAATTTGAGAGTAATGCGTGGGAAGGGACTTCTCTGAATTTTTCTACCGATTTAGATAATCCCGACCTACTCGTTAAAAGAAAACTCCCAAAAACTGATACCCATTTAAATCCTTTATGGTGGGATCGTTGTGCATTCGAGTTCAAGTTTGGTATGGACCTTGTATCCTCACTCAATTCTAAAGACGGGCTACGAGACCAACTGACCAGAATGAAGTGTAAATACTTTCCACTCCGAGGTTTAGATCAAACTCCGATTCAAGGGATTCCACTATACATCGTCATTGTGAATGAGTGGAAATGGATGGAATGTACAGACGAGAATATGAAAACTGTAAAAGTTTGGAGAGCAGTTATTAATGAGGTCAATCTTGCACGAGCCAATACCATTGCAGCCAATCTCAATATCAGAGTGAAATACTGTGACACACCAAATACATTTGCAGAAAACGTCTTTGATTTAATTCGCTTTCCCCCAAAAGAAGAGATAGACCTCGGGCAGAGATTCGTTAAAAAGAGTAGTGGGAGTGAGTGGAATCAATCACTTCAGTGTTATGGCGGTGTGAGTAAAGATGTAGCGAATAAAATAGAAAGATATTGGAATTGTATGGATGATTTAACATTAGCGAAACGATATGATACAGCAGAATGGAGTGAATGGATTAAAAAATGTTTCGCTACCGAGTCTGGCAGGTTCATGAAAGCCAACATGGAGAAGTTCTTGAGGAAGGTGTCTGGGAAATGAGGTGTCATAATTGTTTAAAATGGATATATGGGGATGAAATTACATTAATTTTCTGTTCAAAAAAATGCTATTATCTATGGTTAATGGAAAATAAAGTTCCGATTGAAAATGTGGATAAATTAATGAAAGAATGGAGAAGTGAGGAAGAAATGGAGAAATTTAAAAAGGTGTCCGATAAATGACCTGCAAACACTACTGGGTAGAAATAGACCGTCTCAAATTCCAGTGTAAACACTGTGGGAAGATAATAGATCTCTTTACAGAACCAGAACCAGACCAAGAGTTTGAAGAATGGAGGAAGAAGAAAAAATGAAGTATAAGTGTGAAGAGTGCGGTACTTGTGTTGGAAAGGTAAGAGATTTCAATGTATACGCAGTCAAGAATGGTATTAGACTACTTTGTCAAGTGTGTTTCAAGAAACTGATGTTCGGAGGTAAGAAAAAATGAAACTGGAAGAGGTAATAGTGGATTTATTACGGACTTTAGAAAGCACTATAATAGAAAATCAATTCAATATAGCCAAATTACTCAATATTTTTGGAGAAGAATCATTTTCTGAGGATGGAAAACAACATATAAAGAGGTTGAAGAAAAAATGAACTGGTTCTGGAACTGCCTATGTCTCGTTATATTCTACTAGAAAAATAGATAGGAGGCGATTAAATTGGAAAAACAAATAGAAAAAACAATTGAAAAATTATGGAAGAAATTTAGAAAAACTAACCGACATATACCTATGTGGTTTACATTTGGTAAATTTAGGGAAATAATCATTAAATCATTACAAAGTATTGAAAAAAAATTTAAACTGCTTTAAGTCCCTTTTTTTTTAATTCATGAATAATCGCAAAACTAGATTAAGCATGTAGCAATAACTAATCTTTTCCACTATCTTGATAAACAGAACTATAAACTGATACAAAGCGACACTTTTTTTATCTTCTTTTATTAAATCAACATAATCCTTATCAAATGCCATTTCCTTCGGTTTTATTATTTGTACCAATTGTCCTAACTTTTCAAACGCCATATTACCACCTCCATTTTTAAGCATCCCTATATCCCGTTATCCAAATACTAATCTGTGTCCAGTCAGTCGGCTGGGGAATACATTGGATTTGAATTAACCCCGCACTATTTGTATGCCCGATCCAATCATTAGGTGCATCTTGATTGGCTACTCCCGTGCGAATAACGCAACGACAACCCGCCCCCGTATGTCCTAAGGTGCGGATAAACACAGCACTATTTACCGCATTGTCTTTCCCCAAGACATGAATTTTCACTCTCATTTTTTTGGCACCCACAATCGCAGAAATATCTACATTATTCCAATTTGCATTATTGATTAGGGCAGTGCCCACAGCACCATCATCATCAAAGTCAGGATCTCCATAATCCCGTTCGGTCCAATGTATATTCTTCTCTATATTGTCGATTAACTGCATTAACTCTTGGGACTTCAACTTAGACCGATAAGGTAACATCATGTAAGTCCCAAATCTTACAAAAGCCAGTTTCTCAACTAAATCATAGGTCGCTGAATGAATAAAATAAGTAGCCTCACTAACAGATAAAGGACTACCCGTACTAAATCGAGCAGTCTGACCATACTGCAACAACCCACGCTTAGCACTACCTACCTTATAATATTTCTGTGTTTGCTCCCACACCTCACGAGCCGCTAAACTCATTAAATCCAACAAGGCTTGAATATCTATCTCTGGAAAGTTTTCGGTAACTTCCTGTGATCCTGGTGTGTCGGCATGATTAGTGGATGTTAGTTGAACTCCCGCAATATCATAGGCTCCCGTTATGGTGACCAAGTCGGGATAGGCAAGGGGTGAATCGTCTAAGGGTTTGATTACAGGTTGAGTCTTAAATAGTATATTCTTACCACTGTAGCGAGTTCCATCATTCCAGTATATGTTAAGGGAATGGGTATCACAATACCACCACCTTTTTTTAAGGATGGATATGAATCTAAAAACATATGCTACATTCTGACCGTTAAATGCTGGGAAGTCCATCGCTCCGAAACTGTCGTCTATAGACGTCGTGGTATAATCGCAGAATTTAAAGTATGTATCTATTATGTTTTTAATATAAGCGTGAGGGGTGGTGTTCGTTGCCGCCTCATAGACGGGAGTTCTGATATCATACCATAAAGGGTGTTTGAATGTGGTTATCTTAAATCCACCAGCGTCTTTGATTTTATGCACAAATCCCTCGAATGCTTGAGTGTCGAAACCAGAGCCAGAACGGTATTGAGCTAGTGGATTTCCAATACCATCTAAATATATTTTAAAACCAGTGTTAGCAGCGTCGGTTTCAATATAAAAATGCTCAATTCCTACCGTTGAGTTATTGGTATAGTTTTTATCATCGGCTTCCAGAACTCCATTAATATAACAATCAAATGTGTTGGCAGTATCATTAAATATAAATCTAAGATGTAATAATGTATCTGCAACGAATATATTTTCTTTAAGTACAAGATATGCTCCATCATAATAATGTATATCATTTTCTCTAAATCTTAAAAGTAAAAGAGATGTGGCTCCTTCTTTAATTCTAATAAACACTGAAGTATTAGCAGCAATTGATGATTTAGCTATCCAAAATTCAAGGGATTGATTTGCAGTAGGAACTCCCATATCCAAATTCATAATACATGATCCAGCACCTTGATCACTTAGTTCCATTACATCTGGATGACCATCAAATTCACTGATAATAGATACCGTACACCCAGCACCAGAAGTATCATTCCAAGCACTTAAGTCGGGATTACTATTTGTACCCCAGTCCACCAAACCCTTGATAGTAGCCTCATGGAATGTATAGTATTCCTCTGTGGGTGCTGTTTTCGTTTTTAGGATACATGTGGGTATACCTTCTATTGTATATCCGACCTTGCATGAACGGGCTGGGAATGTTGCCATGTAATCACTTTAATAGTTGATATATCGTATCTGCTCCGTTTGAGAACCAATCCAACCAACCCACATAAGCGGTAATCTCTCCATTAGAGCCAGAGACATAACCATCCGATTCAATACCGAATCCATCAAACCACCATTCAACTCCAGCAGTGGCGGGTTGAAAGAATAACTTTAATCCAGAATTATTAACACATGTTAAAGTAGATAATAATACTCCATTTATCGTAAGAGTGAGTGTGCTATTCTTAATAAACACTACCTTACAATGCACCGCAGTATTAGCAGTATATGATACTAAATCAACATCGGAACCTGCTCCTATTAAATCAATTTTTCCATCCGTATTAAAAACTAATTGCCATAAAGTATTTCCAATTGTACTAGCACAAAATTGAATATCTAATCTTTTATTAGTTGCTCCCATCCATACCCAGAATTCAAATGTATCATCATCCGAAGTAATCGGAAGGTATGCATCATCCCCGAATCCATCCACTGAGAGACAATGTAAGACGTTTTTATGTCCCGTTTTTTCTGCTATGATTTCAAAGGTATCAAGTCCGTTATTAGTCCAATCACTTAGATCGGGACTTGCTTCCGTGCCCCAATCGACGACACCCGTGATCCATGCTCCACTTAGAAAGTATTTATAATCTCGAGGGGATAAGTCTTTAATCTTGGCAATACCACCGTTCGTAAATATTTTAAGGATAGAATCCTTCCAGATATTAAATTTCATAATTATATTTCCATCTTTATCAAATCCCCATACAACTCCATTGGTTGTAGTTCCTACATCAGTTATGTTTGTCCAAGTAGAAGTGCCATAAGTTCGAGTTTGATATATATCCTCATTAAAGAAAAACTCTTCATTCTTTTGTCTCCAATATAATTGATGATATACATTCCAAGTGGTTATACTTGCAATAGTGATTCCAATAGACGAGATGTAAACAGTTGTACCATCCCCATCGAATGAATATTTTGAAATATATGTAGCGTCTTGATTGGGATTATCGACTAAGAAATAATAATATGTTCCATCAGAATACCCTCCAACCACATGAGAACTGAAGTTATTTGCAACAAAAGTTAACCCCGATCCAAAAAATGTATCAAAAAACCTAAGAAATACATCAGTCTCCACTCCATCGCTCCATGATACAGCAACATAAATCGTCGCTCCTATTTTAAAGATATCAATAGCATAAGTTTCTGTACCTCCTGCCAACGTTGTTGAGAGAACCGCAGCAAAATTTGCACCTCCGTCTGTGGATTTAAATCGAATAAATTTACAATTACCATCACCCGAATTCCAATAAACCGCTAAGAGGTAAATATCGTCACCCCATGCTCTCGCTATTGCGGATTGAAACGCATATCCCGCACCAGGATCGGAAGTTCGATTTGCTCCCGCTGTGACGGTTGAACCCTTTAATCCTTCCACAGAAGCCACATAAGGATCGTCTCCAATATCTTTAATAAACCAATTCGTACTTCCAACTACAGCAAGATTCCTAAAATTATTTAATTTACATAGATCCGCATTGGGACTTGTAATCTCTACAAACTGCTCATCCTTCATAATCGGCTCCTCCTCTTCCACTATGGGATTGATTGGAAATATTAAAACTAATAATATACCAAATACCCACATACAACAATTCTTTTTCATTTTTCATACATCCGTCACTCTCATTATAAGTAAATCACATACACGTGCATCATCGGTCATACTCTTCCACGCTACCTTGACCAACTTACACCTAATTTTCTGATCCGCTGCAGCCCAAGTGTCATTACTCCAATACCCTTCATCTACTGGGGTTTCCCCAAATTCATTCTGAAACCAGAGATCTGAGTCGTTATCATTCCAATATCTAAATGCTCGTTTAATTAAATCCATATTAGCCTTAGTCTTAACTACCACATTCTTAATAACCCCAGTCCATTTAAACTGACCGAACGTAGTCGCTCCGACTATATCATCACCAGTTTCATAAGCCCCAATAAGTCCCGTATCCCAGATTTCATTAACGGAACCTTTAATATACCAGGCAAACTTTCCCGGATCGGTTGCGTCTGTGGCTACATCAGATATCCTTATAGGCCATGTATTAGTTCCGATTACGGTAGGTGTTGCCATTAGAAACCTCCTCCATAAATTTCATCTTCGACTAACTGACCGCCTCCTACATAACCAGTATCGACAGAAGGGTCGCCACCAACATCCAAATTTAATACATTTGAGAGCCAATCCACCAAACCTCGTATAGCATCACCAAATAGACCCAATGAGTCCACCAACCTATTCCATTTTTCTGTATGTGTAGAGGTATCATCACTAAGGACGTTCATTGCTACTGTAAATGTACGAATTCCATTTGTAACTATTTCGACTGGATTCGTTAAATCTGTAATCGCCTCGTTGATTTTTGAAATCCACCCAAATATACCCTCGAGCGGAGTATCCGAAACGAGATTAAGTAATGCAGTTAATACCTCTGCTTTTTCTGTAATACCATTAATTAAACCAGCCAAAGCATTAACTCCCGCTTGACCCAAATCAGAGCCTAATAATTCTAGTAATTCCTTTAATAGTCTAACTGAAGATTCGGCAGTTTTCGATTTAAGATTAGCACTGAATACCGCTAATGCACTGGCAGCGGGACCTCCTGTCATTATATTCTGGGTAATAGATTTAAGATTATCAAGACCACCACTCTCTTGAGCCTTGTTTATACCGTCAATAGACTTTTTTAAATTAAGAGTAGACTTAACCGTTTTTTGTGAATTCAGTGCGGTTATAAGTGCACTTGCACCAGCACCAGCAACTACCATTATGCGAACCTCGTAGCATCATGTTTATCTTTTTGGGTAATTGTGGTTTGATATCCAGTCTCATCAGTATCCATACCCATTCTATAAGTTCGCTTCTCATACATTTCATTATAACTAAAGTCGGCAGTAGGAGGGGCTATCCAACATAGTTTCTCCATCGATATCTTGGTCTCATCCTCCGCTGCTGTTTTAACGAAATCAAGGGTTATATCAATATCTCTATTATGTAAATCGAAATTAGTTTTATCCTGAGAATCTGCAATGTCAGTCTGATACTTAGAAACGAAATCGAAATCAATAAAAATCGATCTCGGACCATAACTAAAATCTGCAGGATGAATATCGTAAATATCAAGTTTGGCCCTATCGTTCCACTCGAAATGAAATCTTGAGATATATCCATCATAGGCATTGGTAGCCTTCTTAAACGTCTTGATAATCTCTGAAGGTCCGTATGCTTGTGTGTTCTTTGCAGGCCAAGCGTTTAACTCGGTAGCAGTCCATTCCCTACCCAATTCAATATTAATACTGAGCATTGCAAGACCACCTTGCTCCTCGTCGATCCACCAATTCTTTACTGCACATCCAGTGAATAGTTTAAGGACATCCGCACCAGAGTTCTCTTGTCTAGCTATAAGTGGAAAGGATGTAGTATTGACCCTTGGGTCTGTGGTGATGGTGTCGTGGGTGTAAATATCACTAACGGGACCAGAATTATCTGCATGTTTACAGCAAAAATGAAGCATATCAAGGTTGTACATAGGACCAGTGAGTGTTATCTCTAAAGGTTCGTAGCCCTCATGACCCGTAGCGCCCTCATCTGTTATCCCAGAAATATGTCTATGGTATCTTTTGTAGACCCGTCGGACTACTATTCGGTTCTGGTGTTCCATTGGAAACTGGTAATATATATCAGTGTTTAAATTAGTTGTGGTATTTGTCGGTACTCCGTAGTTTGTTTCCGATTTGGACCAATATAATCGGTATTCATCCCAAGCGTATTTAGCATTAACCATTAGATTCTACTTCCTGTAAATATATTATGATTATAAATTCCTTTTGAAGATGAAATAAGACGTTTAACTAAGTTGAGATCGGCAATCATCGCATAAGTGAGAGTGGGGGATATAGTCCAAAAGGCTTGAATTGCTCCAAGGTCTGATAGATTATTCTCATTAGCATGTCGAGCGGCTATTATCCTCTGCAATAATAAATCTATCATCATCTCTTTGAGAAGTTCCACCGCTATTACATGCGTCTCACTGGTTAAGGTTGATAACCCTAATCTTAAGTGGAGTTTCGCTTGAATTATCTTAGACATCAAATCTATAGCGTCATCATCAAGGAGTGAATTCCCAGAGATCCCAAGTCCCGCATTCATTAAGGCTTGTTGGACATCCGCAATTGAGGCGTAATAGTCCCCGTCTGCCATATTTAAACCTCCTTATGTCTCATTGTAATATGTCGTTTACGAGATTTTTCTGTGGCATATATTCTATCACAATGTGGGCATTTGAATTCTGTTATTGCTTCTATTTCTGCTATCTCTTCTTCTATTTGCTCGATTGTTTTCTCTGTGATTGGTTCTAATGCACCAGATTGTACGGCTTTGTTAAGCGATTCTATTACTTCTTTCAGTGGTTTTTTTGGAGGTTCGGGTATTGGTTCAACTTTCTCTTCTAATATCTCTTTTACTGGGTCGGGTGGAACAAACTGCTTCTTAGGTTTCTCTTTCATGATAGTGAGATACAACTTTGTTGTTTCTATTGCTTGTTCTAAACAATATAATTTGAGTTCTTCCCTAAATTTATTTTTCAAAAATAATTGTTCCGCTATTTTGGTATTCTCTTTTTTTCGCAAAATCTCAATTTTATATTCATGTAAATGATTTTTGTAAAACTGGATCTGTTTTTTTATATGATTCTGCTTTATTACCGGATCTAACATCTTCGAAAGTTTCAATCGTATGCTTTTACTCCCACTCTCTCGTTTAAGAACTAAGTTTTCATCAATTTCTTCTTTATTTTTACCGTTCATATTAATACCCCCTCGCTGCTAGACTGGTTGCATATATTAAATACGACACCTGTATAAATAAATATGCTGTGGTAACATCTTGGTCGACTGCTTGTACTGAAAATGTTATATATGAATCATCATCACCCGTTAAAGTCAAATCAACGTGTTTATTTTCATTATTTGTTGGAAGAACATCAAATTTCTGGACTACTTGTTGAGTGAGTAGACTATCATCTAATTTAAGAGTAACTATCCCTCCATCAGTGAGCGAGGCTACTGCTGTGTTGGTTGTGGGTATTCTACGCATTATTGCATTAAATAAATAAAGATCATAACCCGATGGGGCATATACTCGAGCATTAATACTCCAGTTATATGCTGCTGTTTGGGTACTATAAGTATTTGTAGTACCACCTTCTTCATGGGTAGTAATGTTTCCTACGGGGTCTTTTCCCGAGCCAGCCGTCACCGTACGAGTTCCGATTACTCTTTTATAAAATTTTGTGGTGGTGACCGATGTAGTTCCGGTTAATGTAATTATTTCTTCTTGAAGTTTAAAATCGGTGGCTGTGGCACTACTCCCCGAAATACCTAAAATTCCAATCGTGAGTGCTCCTGTCCCCGATGCCTTATCTTGAGTATTATCTGAGGACTTAATATCAATGACGACGGGTGTTGCAATTCCATCAAGTATATTAGTAAAACTGGTTCGTATTTCTGTATCTGCTGCCGGGGTGGCATACAGATATTTCATTATTAGGAGTTTAGGATCTCTTCCTTGACGATGTAACATATCAAAAAGTGGACTCTTTAATCTCTCTCCATGTGTCGGACTTCTATATTCATACCTTGCATAATCTACCATATAATCTCATTCCTCTATGGATTAATAAAAAAAAAGGATTATTGAATCCCAGTTCCACCTGCGCCTGTCTTGCTCGCAAATTTACCAACATCAAACCAACCTTGTTTAAGGTATGCACCAGTAAATGTTGTAGTACATGTAGCAGCAACCGCCATTAATGGGAAAGCGTTGTTTGTGGTATCGGCTTGTTTATATTCCATAATTCGACCCCAAATCATAACCTCTCGGTAATCATTAGCATATTTCTTATCATTCATGGTAAGTTTCTGCAATGGGTATGGTAATACATCATGTTGAGCTCCGGAACCGATACAAACTAAATATATTTGTTGTTCGGCTACTGCTGGAAGTGTGGCTGCACCCTTAACACAATGATCGGTTAACATCCAGGCATCAATTAAACCAGTATCGAAAAAGGTTTCTTTAATTCGGTGTAAATCGAGTTTTTGTGCATAAGTATCTCTAAAACCCTCTTCTAATGTTGCGGCTGCGACTCCCCTAGAACTAATTATAATCTTCTTATGTGGGGTATAGATCTTATCAGTAAGGGCTAAAGCATTTTGAAATGTTCTATGGACATCTCCCGTAACTGTGAGGTTTTCATCATTATCAATACCACCTTGGAAGGTTTGAGCACTGGAATGATTGAGTAATCCAGTAGCAGTAATCATAGATGGTGTGTTTCCATCATCACCTAATAGACCGAAAGAGTCAAATCCTCTAAAGCCTACTCGTGATTGCATGAGTCCGAATTTCTCGCCTCCTTGTTGATTGAGTACTGCTAATGGGTCCCATAGACCGCCCCCTGCTTCTTTTATTGCTTGCCATGACATAGTGACTCCTAAATATAAACCAAATCCGTCACTGAATCCATCGGCTTGTGAGAGTCGTAAAAAGCGAGGCTCGTTAAATTCCTTGGTTAAACGTGGTTGCTCTAAAGCAGTTAACCTATAACCTTTAGATTGCCAGCGTGGGTTTGCCATTGGAGAAACTGGTACACCTAATTTAGCATAATTGTTTACATCCCAGATAGTTCGAGTATATCCCGCATCAAGGGCATAAAGTTCTTCCATGTTAATTGGAACGTCTACGTTTGCACGAAATATCTCATTCATTATTTTTTGGGATTCTACATAATCTTTCGGGATACCGTTCTTTTTGGCATAAGCATAGGCTCTATTAACTCTGTTTACATAAGTGTTATACGAATCTTGTTTCTCCTCTGGTAAACGAGCGAAATGAGTATCTTGCTCTGTTGTTGCACCTTCAAAATGTTGAAGGTTTTCTTTATGGCTCATTCGTTTTGTCCCCCCCAAATCTTACCCATACATTTACCGAGAGCAACAATTGCAAATACATCAGCAGTAATTATGTTAGCGGCTAATGTGGCTATTACTGTTTGTTTTATGGCGGCAGCTGTTGAATCACCAGCAGCACGAATAACTTCATAGGCTAAAATATCTGCGTTCTCAGCAGTAGCACTGGCTATCATTTGACATCCGGCACTTGCAGAGGCTCCGTTATCTGTAATATTACAACCTACTATTCCACTGGTACAGATTGGAACGAGTTTGGTATATGTAATATCATAATCATCTGTATTGAGTCTTAAGGCCCCAGTTAAAGCATAAATTCGAGGTCTATATAAAATAACCCCGACTTGTCCAGGACCTGCTAATTTATGAGCATCGGATGTATCAGTATCCAATGGTACCCATGTTTTGGTAGCAACATCATTAAATACCCATGCTCCGGGAGCCATATCTTCAGATATGATTCCATCTATAATTCTATTATCAATATCTCCGGGATTAAATAAGTTAGAATCTTTAGTAGACCCACCCGTGAGTAATAACATTGTGGTATTAGCCATTAAATTACCCTCCCCTCTGGATATTCATCAGTATAAATCCGCATAAGTCGGGCTTCTTGACGCCAGCGATTATTCATATAATGGATCGGTCTAGCTGGCTTCATTAAATCACCCATATTTTTCCTAATATTATCGGTTAAAATTTCTGGATCAGGGAGATCTACATCGTTTTTAGTCCCGACAGCAAGCATGTTTTTCTTAATCTCTTTAGGGTCGGGTTCTTTTGGGGCTTTCGCCTTCATATAGTCGATGATTCGTTGAGCAGAGGCTCTATTTTTCACGTGTTTTAGCTTCTCTTGGGGCACGCCCATGTCTTCTAAAATATAGAGTTCTGCGGAGAAATCTTCAACTTCAACTTTTTCATTTTGTTTTGGTTCTTCAGTCATAAAAAATCTTCCTTTATATATATAAGATCATAGGGTTACCCCATTTAAGTATCCGTGATTTTACAAGCGTTCCCGCTACAATTTCCTTGTTGTACAAGTGCTAAACCTATGAGGTTAAAGTCTGTCTGGATATACTTTGCCCGTTCCCGATCATATCTCAGTTTACAATTGTACTCGGTTGATGTATCTGGGTATTCTCCTTTATCCCTTAAAGGTTTGATCCAGTTCTCAACCCGTTCCCGTTCAAAAATATCGTCGACTAAATCCCAGTCTATATCATAGTTCGCTATCTCTATCCCATTTTCATCATCCCACCCAGTAATATTATAGGTACCCACAAATTCTTCTTCAGTTCTATCAGAATTTTTATGCTCTATCCACACTGGGACCGAGACCCCGATCAATTTTTTGATCGATTTAGGGCATTGATATTCGACTGAATAGCCTGAGGGAGATTCTGAAGATTCATATATAAATGGATTCGTGGTAGAAAACGAATTTCCAAAAGACATTGAATTAAATCGTTTTACATCAATGCTAACATCCAGCATTTTATAAACGGTGGTTTTAGAATGATGTAGATCTCTGGCTATTCCAATGATTGAATTATGCTTCTGGATGAGTATGTGTTTGGTAGAAGGTAGTTCATTATTCCATGCTTTAGAGTATATCCCCATCAGACCACTGATTCCTTTAATGACCTTTTTAGATATCCCTCCTATTGCTTTGGTACGTGCTCGTGTTTGTTTGGCTTGTGCACCCATTGATTTGGATAATTGATCGGTTGCAGTGATTTGTTTGGTAAGCCCTTGTGCGACTGGTCCCGCCCTTGTTTTCTGATAAGGCATCATGTGGGCTCTTCCCGCATAAGCAAACTTACCACCGCCCGTTTTAGCCGCTCCCATAGGATGTTTTCCTGGTTTCACACCAGATCGCATTCCTTTATCTGCTCTTAATTGCTCCCATACTTGCTCTCCACCGTCAGCCATTATTTTTTGAACTAATTGCTCTGGCGTACCTTTCCATTCTTCATCTTCTTGATATGAATATATTTTACCACCACCAAATGAGATAAATATAGTTGGAACAGTGTTTTCATCCCCAGAATCAAGATATACTCCCTCTACATTCCCAGAGGATGAATTTACGGGTAGCCATTGATCTGATTGAACTACTCCCGTTTTACCTTCTGAAGGGTCTAATTGTAGTAATTGTTGGGTATCCGCTCCTTTGGCTATATCCCTTCTCTTTGATATCTCGGTACGTTCACGAGTTCGTTTTAAGGATGATTCAAGGGCAGATGTTATTCTTCGTTTGGATTTAGAAATGTCTTCGAAAGTTTTAATTATCCCCTCAAATTCTTTAGTTTCCTCTAATTTTCTCTGTTGTAGTGCGTTTTGAACATTAATGTCTAACTCAAGGATGTTTTTTTTTTTGGAGTTCTTAGTAGGTTCTTCTGGCTCCCTTGCATTCCGTTCCGCCTCTTCATCTTGCATTGCCATGTCTCTTTCCATCATGGCTTGTTGTTGCAACATCATTTCATCATGTTCCCATTGCCAGAAACATTTAACAGTAAAAAGAGGTAGAGGAGGTATAACACCGCTTAATTCGAGCCATTTAAGGAACTTAGTAATATATGATTTATTAAGAAGATTCCATTCATTTATATCAACTTTAAGGTCATCGGTTAAATCAACACCAGCTGCCGCTTGAGATGAACTAATAGCCCCACCACCTACGATATACCCCATGGTGTGTTTAGTTGCTGAGAGTAATCGAGTCCATTCTGCTGATAGACCACCAAATTGACCACTTCCAGTCTGTTTAACATCATCGGATGGACTCATGAAAGTTAGAGCAGGTATATTGTCATATAATTTACCATCCTTATCTACTGCTGCGGTATAAGTGAATGCAGTAGAACGGGACATATGAGAAGCCTTTTCAAAGAATTTATCTATGGTAGGTTCATCCCAGTTTGGAGGCATTATTCCCATTGGGTAAATTGCCTTCCTAAACGAATCAGAGTCGGATTCCATCCTGAGTTTAGCCAGTGGATCAAACATCTTTTCCATACGACTGATACCATAACCCCATGTAGATTTATCATCACCCCTTGTATCATATATAATATTAGAATCTGGGGTATTTGGGATAGTTATCTCTTGGAGATCCATATTAATAGGATTTCTCTGAAAGGGTAAATGAGGTTTAAACTGAACTCTCCATCCAAGGACTTCCTTATTTTGACGGATGAAATTCTCGTTTTTACATTGGTGTTCAGAAAATAACACATAATCTAGCTTCATCTCTCCCTCTGGGGTAGTTTTCCCTTTAAACATTGATACTTGCCATCCATGACATTGTTTAAGTACACCTTGGACTACTGCTGGTTTTTTGAACTCCAAATCCATAAGCAAGGCCCGTACGTCTTCCATTATCTCGGGAGCACCTAACTCATCACTCTCATAGAATTTCGGGTATTTAGACCACCCTTCAAACCCAAAGTCCCAAAAGAACATACACGCTAAAGGGTCTTCTAGGGCTATCCGTTCTCGATGTAGAGGAACGAGTATATTATTAATCTGATCTCGAATGAGTGGGTCAGTATATCGATCTTGATTGCTCTTAAATACCGATTCGTAAGCTGCGTTCGATGAGCTGAGTCGCCCTGAGATTACACTGTTTTTTATATTTTTCCATGTATTTTTGATACTTCTGAACATATTTTATCACCTTTTTGCATTGATGAATATTATCTCGGGTTTCCACCCACTTTCGTGCATTTTCACCTATTATTTTTAAATTAAATTTTGATAAAAATTCTAATCCGTTTGGATATATAATATACACAAATAGACAATTCAGACCATGTATTAATCCAATATCCTCATATATCTTTGCTCCTATCTCATCATCTACATAGATTATAGGACAACAACTCGCTGCTGCTGCCTCGAATATCCTCTGGGATAAATAGCAATTCTTACCATGAACTATTAGGGTAGATTGTGAATGTTGCAAATCTTTAATATATTCTTCATAATCACCAAAATCACGTATATTAAGCCATTCACTACATGCTTCAACCACTCTCTTACGTGTCTTATAAAGGTCTTGTTCAATGAAACATTTCTCTTTCCATTCTATAGGCCCCATAAAGGTACATTTAAGATATTTCTTCCTTGGATGAGTGAATCGGTCTAAATCTACTCCGTAATGATGGAGAGAGTATTTGGCTGGGTTCCGTTTAAATATCTCTGGAAACCAATAAACAAGAGCAGGTTCCATTAAAGGGCTCATCATGAGTAATATATCACACTCATTCACGCAAGGTCTCCAAAGTAGTTCTGCATGATAATAAATTACGGGGACGGGTATATCTGCCACGAATAGTTTAGAATTACAATGGTGGATGAATACTATATCCTCGCCATCGTAAACTTCCGAAACATTCTTAAAATCCATACATGAGTTTTCCCAAGGGTCTATATGATGAACTTCATACCCAAGGGCTCTAAAACCTTTAACTCGGAATGATGATTCGTGATCTGGATTAAGGAAACCGAGAAAGAGTATTGTCTTGGGACCTTCAGGTTTAGGGCGATAGTGGTAGTAGGGTGCGTCTGCGCTCATTTTAATACCTCTTATGTATGATAAAAAAACATTCTTCTAAATTCTTTTTAATTTCCTCTGCTATTTTATGAGATTCTTTAAATTTTATGTCATGATCCCACAATACCGCTAAAATGTTTGAGATAAATACATTTTTCCTAATTTCCATATCATTAATCATTTTAATAACACCCACCTTAAGTTCTTTATATCTGTATAGGGATGACACCCATGACCCAACGCAACTCCGACATGTTTCTGATACACAACCGGCAGTTTACCATGAAATTCCATCGGTATTGGGAAATCGCTCCTTATACTCATTAAATAATCATTCATACTTAAACCCATATAAAAAAAGAAATCAATAGGGACATACTCCAATCCCAACTCTTTAGCGCACCAATACCTAAAATTACCATCGGCTATCAGACCATTCGGATGAACTTTGAGACAGTATTTAATCCCATTTTTCTTAATATCATCAAGCCAGTCAGTATATTTGAATTTACCTAATTCATCAGGGTCTATGGGATTATAATTCTCTTCAACCCATTTATCCTCAGTCGGTGTCAGTTCCGACACTTTAGCATATAGTTGTATCATCTCACACTACCTCTGTTTATTGTTGGTTTCATTAACTTGTCGGGGATATAATCTAAACCGCCTACTGCCTTCCATACAAAATGAATAAACGCATCTGCAATATCCCCTTTGTAATCTTCTGCAGAACGTGTTATAGGATCATAAATAACTAATTGGGGCTTTAATTCCCAATTCTTCAAAGCAACACAATGATTAGATAATACTGTACGACATACACTGATAAAGTTCTCACGATCATTACTCTTACCTTCTCCACCGAAACCTTGAAATTCTACCTTAATTCCATGCTGTATAAGAAATATAGCCAGTGCTGCCCCATAGGTATTATTTTCTATTACCACCTGGTTGACATGGTAATCTTTACAGAGTTTAAGCATAAAAAGATTGATTCTCTCAGGTGTCCATTTAACCCCAACATCATCCAAACCCATTTGAAACATACCACTCTTAATCTCAAAGACATAATTATGCATCATTCCACCCAAGAACCAGCCAAAAGGATGACCTACATTAGAGGGATCAATACCTAATATAGTATAATCTGGCCTGGTCTTCATATTCTTCTCATTTAAACCCTCTTGCATACAGAAGGTTTCATAGATAGCATAAGCGTCATTAATATCTGCGGTATCAAACTGATTACCAGTCCCATCAAATTCATTATCCAACCTCATCTTAGTGAAGGATTTACCTACTAACATATTAGACATACCTTTTAATATACCATCATTACCAGCTGCTTTAGCATGTGGTGCATCTTCATTCATAATAGAGAAAAACATCACTTCTTCCTTATTCATGCCTTCTTTGTGGAAATGGTCTTGCATAAGGATATACAAGCCTCTATCAACATTAGCAGAAAATATGCCTTTAAAATCCGGATTAGCCCTCATTGTAAACATTAAGGATAAACAAGCCTTGGCATCTTTCTTAATTGCTACATCCGCCTCATCAATCCAAGCAACATCACAATCAGCACCTTTAATATCTGCCACCGTTGTATCATGTGAATCTAATCGAGAACCTTCATACCATAAAAGATAACCATTCGTCACGGTAGATATAAGAGCCTCATTCTGTTTTTCAAGGATTTTATCATTATACATATTCCGGAGCATACGCTGAGCATGTTTACCTTTCCCTACCATTATATCAAATTGCCATTGTTTCTTTCTACCAGATAAAACTAACTCGTGTAATCCAGCAAATATACATGTATTCTTTCCACCCCTTTGTACCCCTTCTACAAATATGATTTTAATTTTAGGATTAAGAATAGCATCTACAATATTATGTTGTATTGGATGAAAACGTTTAGGACGTACATAAGGAGGAGTATCAGATTCATAAGAAAAATGCTTCTTATTTTCGAGTATATATCGGGTTGCTTGAAATGCACCTGAACCACCCGAATTAGCGAGTTGATACATATTTTGTTTAGGATTAAAAGGAGTACCGCCATTTGACCCTGACGGCGGGGTTTGCGGAGGATGTGAATGAGAAGTAGTAATGCCCCCTAAAGGAAGCGATCCTTTAGTTGAATGTCCCGCATTCAAGACGGGTAGGGGCTTATTATGAGGTAAAGGTTGACCTTTACTTTTGATGTTTCCAATTAATTCTTTCCAGGATGTACCCTTTTTTTCTAGATGCTTTTGTAAGGTCGGTTTGGTTATCTTCAACCTTTCCAAAACCTTTTTCTGAGTATGGCCATCAAGTATCCCTAACCTACACACTTCATAAGTATGAGTAGGATTAGGTTTACTTTTTGCTATACCCATGTCCTTTATAAAGGAATTTAGGTATAAATATGTATGTATTTTAAGGGTAATAATGAACAAATTTGTATGTCTTAGTATTAATATATTATTTCTCGTAGTCCGA
>SDBU01002354.1_pt1 | contig 25264 bp, 27 predicted proteins | sample 2277071 | NCBI WGS metagenome assembly SDBU01 (sample SAMN10397929, study PRJNA504765) | marine sediment metagenome | isolation source: marine sediment core GS08_GC12, 126 cmbsf | place: Arctic Ocean: Gakkel Ridge, Loki's castle | collected 2008
AATACCTGCATGTTTGCCAGAAGGCAAACGCAAACCGCCAGCAGGCGAAGATGACATTTCAGTTTGCATGTCGTAAGCCACCGAGTGGCAAGGTCTTAGAGCCAGCAACGTATCCCTGCATGCTGTAGGCAGGGAGCCATTTTAAACATTTTGAGGTATTAATGGCTAATAAAGCACTTTTTTGTGCATCTTTACGGCTAACAAAAACCGTTTTTAGCCGGCTAATACGATCCTTGCCTACTTATCAAGTAGGTCCGTGTAATCCGTGTAATCCGTGTAATCCGTGGTTAATAAAAGACTTACGACTCTTTATATCCCTTTACAACTGTAGAGGAGTCTCTACAAATAAACCTTTTTATGCAAAACAAAGCCAAATTCAAAAAAGTCAAGTTGAACGTAAATGCAGTATTAACAAAGGATTATGAAAATAAGGACACTTGGTGGAGTGGGAAAAAACAAAGCCAAACAAAGCCAAACAAAGCCAATTTTACAATCCCCCCTATCCCCAAAGGCCTGCAACAGCGGCTAAAGAATTGCCTGCTGAAAATCAGTTGCCTGATGGCTCAGGGTTTTCTATGCTGGGGTCACGGTTTGTTCTTGCTCTGTATAAAAAAGGATTTTTTTGGAGAAAATGTACAATGAAAAGACTAATTATCTGGCTAATTGTCGCTGCGGCGGGCTTGGTTCTGATGGCTTTTTCTTACTATCACTATCAGGACGATATCGTTGACAACCCATGGGAATACGCTTTTATGTACATAGGCGCAGGCGACCCAAATTGCGAGATTGAAGGATTGGAATACGACCAAAGGCCTGCTCGGCTGTTGCCATTGCCCGGCCGGGCGCAGCTTTTTACCCAGATGGCGAAAGGTTTCGGTTCGCACGTTGAATCGGCCTATCGTATCGCTTACCAGGAAAAGGTAATTCGATGTTCTGATATTTCAAATGACATTACAAGCGATATGCTTGATTGGGGCCAGTTGCCGGCCGGTAGTACGAATGAGGTACTGGCAGGTTACACCGCAAAACACAAAGACCAGATTACAGTTGAAGGTCACAAACTTAAAGTTACCGGCCAGTTGAAAAAAGACGTTAGTCTTTTTGCGAACAGTTACCTGATTGACGAAGGTGCTGCGGCTAAGGAATTGTTTGAACCTGGTCAAAGTGCATACATCCTTCGGTTGCCTAAAGAGAAAGTGGGCGATTCGGTATTTCAAAAAAAGCTTAGGGGGGCTTTTCCGGGTCCTCGATTCACGTGGTACATGCCGCTAATCCGAACGCAGCCGGCACCCTTCTTTATCTGTATCGGGGGACTGGCCCTGCTTCTTTTTGGTGGCTGTCTTGCCTTGTTTGAGCTTTATTGCATTTTGGCCGGCCGGATTCGGAATAAGTGGCTTCGGCTGCCGCTGGCCGAGATTCGTAAGTATAAATATCTTTTTATCGCTATGAATCTAATCTATTTTGGAACGGTCGTGCTTTTTATGCTCGTCTCCTATGCCGTGCCGGAGCTTCAAAGTTGCTTTTTGGTCGGTGTGTCATCCCAGTTGACGGAAGGTTCGGGCATTCTGGGCATAGCGGGCGAAGCGTATGCGAGCGGGAATATTTTACGTGCGGCGGTGACAACATTTGCGATTAATTTTCCGATCGGTTCTCTGTTGTGCATAACGATTCCGTCGATAATCATTCCGGGTTCGGGCGTTTTGGTTGCCGGCCTTAGATCTATGTTGTGGGGAGTGATTATTGCCCCGGGTTTTACCGGCCTGTTGCCGGTTATGGTGCCGCACAGCGTGACACTGCTGCTCGAAGGACATGCTTATGTTATCGCGGCATTTTTCGGCGTGCTGGTCTTGGTTTATCTTTGCCGCAAATCAGAAGGGCCGAGTGTCGGGATTCGATACGGCAGAGCGCTGCTGATGAATGTTAGGGGCAATTTGCTGGTGATAATCGTTCTGGCTGTCGCAGCCGTCTACGAGGCGATTGAAGTTGTTTTGATGATGCTTTGGGCCGGACGTTGAATGTCAGCGGGCCGGCAATTCGAAACGCCGTGTATCGGCTCGAAAGTTTCGCTTTGACAGAGAGGATATTTTCTAATAGAATTATGCCATGATTTCAGAACAAGATAAGGCGATAATAGTTGATATTGCCCGGCGATATGGTGTGAGGGGAGTACTGCTCTTTGGTTCAAGCACAGACCCAAAGAGGGAAGCAGATGATATCGACGTGGCTGTCGAGGGTATTGTCCCAGAGAAATTCTTCAGCTTCTATGGGGATTTGCTTTTTAGTTTGTCCAAACCTGTCGATTTGATAGATCTTTCAAGTGACACCAAGTTCAACAGATTAGTGTATCGGGAAGGAATCCGACTGTATGGCCGAAGTGCGTGAACGCGTAGAAGCGGAGTTGGAAAACATTGAGCGTGTTATCGCAGAGTTGCCCGGCGATGATTCACTACCGAATCTTTCATTTCTGGAGTTGCGGGAGTTGCTGCTCTTATTCAAAATCTCTACAATGGCATAGAAAATATTATAAAACAGCTTGTTATCGCCCGTGGCCAGAGACTACCTGATGGTTCATCGTGGCATCGGGACTTGCTGAACATGGCGACGTCAAGCGATGTAATTTCTGAATCGACGGCTAAAGAGCTAAGACGGTACTTGGCATTTCGGCATTTTTTCAGCCACGGTTACACATTTGACCTCGATAAAGAACATATTATCCCGCTGGTTATAGGTATTCAAGGGACATTAGCCTCGTTTAAGAACGATATAGACAAAGTGCTTGAATAATTTATCGAGTTAGCAGTTCGAATTCTTTGCTGCTTAGGGATTGCCTGAGCTTTTGCAGGGCGAGCAGTTCGATTTGCCGGACTCTTTCTTTCGTCAGGCCGAGGTCTTCTCCGATTTGCTTTAAAGTCTTTTTCTTCTTTTTTATTGGCGAGCCTGTCAGGCCGAAATGATTTAGAATGACATACTGTTCGCGTTCGTTGAGCTCATTCTTGATGACCTGTGTCAAACTTCGACGCGCTCGCTCGATAGCAGCGAGGTCTGCGGTGGCCGTCTCTCTCATATCGCGCTGTATATGGGCCAATGAAGCGGCCCTTTTCCTGCTAAGTTGAGTAGTCTTGCCGGATACTTTTGCGTATTCTTTTGCAATGTTCAGCGAGGCCCGCTTGCTGAACCGCAGGCCGGTTGTGTAATCGAATTCCTCGACTGCTTTAATCAGTGCGAAATTTCCCCTGCTTACAAGCTCGAGAAAACTTGCTCCGGTTTTGATGTGTTTGCTTGCAATGCTAACGACAAGTCGCAGGTTCGCTTCCACTATCGTTTTTCTGATTGTTTCTGCCTCAGCTAAATAGTCCTCTGTCTCTTTTAGTTGTTTGCTCGAAACACGATTTGGTCTTATGCCGGTTCTGATAATGGAAGCCATATATTTTAAGTAATTATATCTTCGAAAAAGCCGGCGTTCGCGTTCTCTATTGAGGACGGGTGTACCTTTTAGCGTTTGCAAATACTCCGGCAACAGATGTTCGCCGAGTAATTCGAATGGCTCAAAGCTTCCGGCTGAAGTGGGCTTTTGGACTTTGATGGGCTCTGCAGGAATTTGTTCCTTGGCGTTTTCCTTGAGGAATTCTTTGCTGGGGATGAAATCGATTTTTCTGACCAGAATTGCCTTTGCCCTTCGCTGGTTTATAATCCGATATATCGAGCTTCTGCTTCTGTTGAAGCGTCTCATCAATTCCTTGATGCCGGTTCCCTGTTTGAAAAGCTTATAGAGTTCGGCGGCCTGAGTTGAGTTGACTACGCCGGACGGTTTTTTGAAAATGGGCTTGTCGGGGTGGGCCTTTTCGTGGTTTATGAGTATGTATCTGATGGTTTCGTGCGCCCTGCCGGTTTTATCCGCTATCCGGTTTATGATCTGACGGCGGGATAATTTGGTCTTGGCTGCGAGTGCCGCAGCCTGCTTTATGACGTCCTGTTTTTGGCTGTCCGTAAGGCGGTCAAAAGTTTTTGCCTTGGCCACAAGCTCCGGATTTGCCTTGATGAATCTGTCGAGGGCCGATTGTGGAAAACCAAGGCATTTTTTTCCACCGTCAAAAATAAACTGTTTTGCGATCAGGCCTCGCCTTCGCCAGCGGTGAATCGTTTTTGTAGAGACGCCGAAAGCGTTAGCAAGTTCTTCAATTTTGTAAACTTTTTCGTTTTGCTCGGCGACGGGGCGAGCCAGTTGGCCGCTTAGCCTGGATATGAAAATATGCAAATCGTCTGCGAGCTGGTCGCCTTTTATGGGCTGCCCCTCTGGGGGGTCCTTGGGGTGAAAACCGGTGATGCGGAAACAGACAAAGTCAAAGGGATACTCCATGTCGGTGTCGATAAGTGCAAATAGCTTTTCGGCGGCATCGAGCTGCGTTAGGCGCTGCTGTTGTGAGGCAAATCGAAGCTGGGCCAGCAATTGCGCCAGGTTTTGATTCTTTATCCGTCGCATAAGCGAAACTCGATTCTCCGCCGATAGGCGTCCTGTGGAGATACCCGATTCTCGTAGCGAGCATCGAGCATCTCATTTTCCCACTATAACCAAGTGTCTATTTTACCAAACTTGTCTGACGACAGTCAAGATTGGGCGTAAAAAAAACAGCGTTTTTTTACGCTTGTCTGTTTTTTGTGGATGACGAGGAGAGCACAGAACCGCGTTAGAAGTAAGATACTGAACATCTATCACGATTTCTAACGCGGTTCTGCGGTTAATTTTATGCAACGAGGCTTTTGGCCATATCGACGGCTGAGGCGGCATCGGGGGAATAGCCGTCGGCGCCAATCTTGTCGGCGTAACCCTGAGTTACCGGTGCACCACCTATCACAATCTTGGCAGAAACGCCTGCATCTTTCAGGGCCTTTACGGTTTTCTCCATACTCGGCATTGTCGTGGTCAAGAGCGCACTCATACCAACTACCTGAACACCGGTGGCCTTGGCCTGCTCAACAAACTTTTCGGGCCCGGCATCGACACCGATATCAACAACTTCAAAGCCGGCGCCTTTGAGCATCATAGCCACTAAATTTTTGCCGATATCGTGCAAATCACCCTGGACGGTGCCTATTAGAAACTTTCCGCGCGGCTTGACACCGGCCTTGGCAAGCTCCGGCTCGAGTATTTCCATCGCCATTTTCATTGCGCGGGCGGCGATAAGCACCTCAGGTATGTAAACCTCATTCTTTTTGAAACGTCCGCCGATTACTTCCATACCAGCAATCAGGCCGTCATTTAGTACGCTTTCGGCCGGCGTGCCTTCATCAAGGGCTGCCTTGGTAATTTCTACTGCGGCGTTTTGGTCGCCTTTAATAATTGCGTCAGCTAATGCTTTCAAATCTGCCATCTCTGTTCACCTCAGCCTCGTTAGGTTCTCTAACGGGTCCAAAAAATTAGTTGACCTGCCTGCCGGGCCGCCATTCTGCCTTCTTTTGCAAAATTGTCGCCCTTTTCCATTTCACAATTGGAAGCAGAATTAAACACTATTCCGCAGCCAAAAACAAGGATTAAATGAAACTTTTTCATAGCCGAGGCGGTGCTTAGTACCAAGGGCTTTAGAAAATCACGTTTAGTCATATTCTGCCTCTCTATTTCTTATTGCCTCTCTTAAGAGGTCTTCGGGATTTTTACAGAATCTTATCCCGGTGCCGGCTTGACCCGCCACACTGATGGCGGACAAGCATTGGGTTTGTTCCGGCTTCGCCAGAGGCTACGCAGGACAAGTTGGGTTTGTTTTGGCATTTTATTGGCTTTTATTGGCTTTTATTGGCTTTAATTGGCTTTAATTGGCTTTGAATTGGCTTTGTTTTCCCACTCCACCAAGTGTCCAATCGTTCGTAATCCCTTGTTAATACATTATTTACGTCCAACTTGACTTTTTGGAAATTGGGTTCGTTTTGCATAAAAAGTCTGATTTGTAGAGACTCCTCTACAGTTGTAAAGATGCCGAAAGCCAAATGATTATTGATTATTGATAAATGATTATTAGTTTTTGACTGTATCATCATATTGGGTAATGAGTTATCTGGTTGTTTGAAAAACGAAATCCTTAATTTTCAAAACAAAAGCTTCGGGAGGACGATCCCGAAATGAGGGCTGAAAAAAGAACTGTCCCTCTATAATTAGACGGAAGCGCACTTTTGATACGAAATTTGGTGTTATTTTGACGGGATTGACAGGATTAAGTTGATATCAGAAAAGGAGTTAAAAAAATTTTATTTTTTCCGGATTTTGTCGTTAGGTATGTGCGTTTTTGATTGATTTTTAGACGCAGATTACGCTGATTGACGCTGATTAACGCAGATTTTGTTTTTGCCAGCCGATGCGGACTTGGCAGCGGCTTTCTCGATGCCAGTATCTGTGAAGCCTGCGGCCAGCGTCCGCTGGGCCATCAGGGATGACCCCGCATAAGAATATGCAGGCCGGCAAAAGAGGGATTCTTTATTAACCGAGGATAGCCACGAAAAAGCACAAAATGAACTTTTTTTGTTTAACCCATGTGACAATTTCCTTCTATCTCATCGGGGCCGCCACCTCCGGTCGGCGTCACATTTCGCACCACTGAATATTGCGCTACCATTCAGATGTAATTCTATTCAAATGGATTTCCAAAAGGCGTAGCTTGCCATTTTTGTTGTAAATCTTCGAAAACATCGACTTGGTCGGTTTTCAGGAATTCGTGAACGCTTATTGATGCTTTCAATATCAAGTCAGCTATCCAATCGGCAAGTCTCTGAGTGCCCTTTTCATCAAGGGGGTTGACTTCTATCCTAATGGGGCGATTAATAATTGCACTGGCGCCATGATGGGAATAATTGCACAAGAAAGCGTATCTAGTATAATAATATTTCTCCATGTCAGCATTCTTGAAATCGTCCAGGATGTAAGATTGCTTGATTTCTGGATCACGTAGTTCTATATGCTTACCAAGCAGTTCTTTTACGTCTTTAACAGGATGCTTTGCTGTATCAATCAAATCGGGGTTATCCAGTTGGTATTTAAGCGGTTTACATCCTTTGGCTAGTGATCTTTGGAATTGAACATTTACATGATCGGGGTCATTAATCACATTACGAAGAATAACGACGGCTTCAAGCAAAGCTCTTATCAGGACATGAGAAGCCAACTCCTTACGAGATTTTACTGCCTGATAGGAATCACCAGTAAGTTCAACCACAATGGAATACAGACTGAACATATAAGGAACTTGCATGTTTTCACTATCGTAAGTCAAGTGTGTTGGTGCCTTATCGATACAGGTTTCGTGTATGACTTCAAGGAGTTCAAGAGGGTCATCGGTCTTTGTGGTGTCACCATCCATTATTTTGATCTCCGTGTACCTAACAATGATTATACAGTCTGTATAAAACGAGAAACACAGATTGTATTTTTCTATATAAGAAGTTCCCGTTGCTTCTTTATTTTCTGCTCAATCTCTATATTTAAATAATTCCGCGTGTGCAAACAAGACCCTTGGGGAAACGTTGCACACTCTAAACGGCTTTGTTAGCCCAATAATCGTGAACTCGGTTGAACTCCTTAATCCAACATGCCAGAATATCCGTAGTGTCTTTACCTAGTGACTTCGCTAACTCAAAGAAACCAGGACCAGGCTGCATATCACCGCTTTTGTGTACAACGATTGCGGTAAGCATACCTCGGCCTTCATTATCTTCTTCTGTACTGATCTCACCAAGCAAATGAAAAAGACGTGGATCGTGAGCCCCTATATCGATAGCATGAATCTTTTCTACCAACTCTGAATAGGCAATTCGACCTTTGCGTCGTGCTACGTCGATTAACACCGATTTTGCTTCGTCCTTCGCAGCATCCCAGTCAGGACCCGCATAGCCGTATTTATGTAGCATTTATTCCTCCTTACACATAACATAATAATATACAATACGATTTTTACTGATTTTATCCTGCCATTATAAAAAGTACCACCTGAGGGTGCAGGCGGACACCTTTAATTCCTCGTTTGTTAATCGTCCATGAATATTTAACTGCTTTGGCCTAGGATTCGCTCTGTGAAAGTAAACTCTCGAGTACTCTTCTCGTTTCTGAGGACGAGAGGATAGATTTAATTGTTGCCAAAAAAGATGTTTCGTTATCACACTTTCTCCATGTTTTTGTTCCTTTAATTAAATTTTGAACCAGAACTGGATAAATCTTAATGCCGTGTCGTACTTTAAAAAGCTCATATTTGTACTGATTTAGCTGCATTGCTATTATAGAGAGCGAAAAACGAAAATTCCCAGCTTCAGAATCTATCCTTACAAGTCCTCTAAGTACGCCTTGAGTTGCTTGAGTTAGTAGTTCTCCTTGCTCCCGAACAATCGACAAGGGCGTTTTTATTTTCTTAAAATCATCAAGACTTCCCCATAAATTTTCAGTACTCATAAAAAACTCCTTTAAATTGCTAAACTTAATAATATAGGAAGGTGATCAGATGCAAAATTACTATCAGGGCGTCCTGATTTTGAAAGTAATGATCTCGATCCGATTTCAGTAACCACCCTAAGATTTTCATCTGAAAACACCTCAAGTAATTCCGGCCTGATTAGAACCTGATCGAATAGATTCCAATAAAGGTTTACTTGCGTACCAGTGTCGTAAAAGTAAGTTCCTGGCGGACCAGGAGGTGCATCGCCAAAATAGTTCCACATAGGGTTATAGAAAAATCGACGGGATTCTCCTGCCACTTGTCGCGTACCCCTTGCAGCAATTCGCCGGTCACTTACCGCATGAATCCCCTCTGCACCTACAATGCCACATTCAAACGGATTCATATTTAGATCACCGATAACCAAAGTTCTTGTATGGCCAACGATACTTTCGGCTTCCTCAATTTTTCGAGCAAAACGTGTGCAATTAAGGATCTGATCCTGCTCTTTCTGATAAAGTTTGCTTTGAAGATGGGTTGCGACAAGAAGCATGTCAAGTCCGATTGGTGGCATTATCTGGCGTATAGCAATATCTCCAGTATCCTCGATAGGTTTTATAAAACGGCTCGAAAATCGTGAGTAGATTTTTATGCGGCTTGGCAGACCCGGTGGCATTATGCTGAAGCAGGGTTCTCCTGGTAAATTAAGCGATTTGAGGATGTGGATTTCATTTAGTTCTGACTCTGCAAGAATTAGAACGTCTATATCATGATTATGAACGAGCCAAGTGATAGATTCCAACAGAGGCTTCTTGTTAATATTCCAAAACAAAAATGTTACCATAGAAAAGACCTATATCTGGTTTATATAAGATTTTATTTTGGTCATATACTACCAAGGATTTTCTAATCCGTCAGCAAACAAACACACAGTTTCCAACAAACAATTTCATATCTCAGCACAGTTAGAAAGTTGACCTCGATAATCTGGCTTCCTGCCTTCGCAGGAATGACAAACGGGCTAAATCATTAGTATTTTAGTTTCTGCGCTATCGTTCCGGTTGCGTCATCAAGTTGCGGGAACATAATAGCATAAAAGAAGGGAGAAGGGAAAGGAAAAAAGGGGAAAAAGAATATCGAATATTCCTTCGACTGCGCTCAGGATAAACTCATAAATAAAACCGCTGCAAGGAATTTCGAATGATGAAGTTGAGAAACACTGGATACCTGCCTTACAAATGATTAATGATGATTGATTAAATAAGGCGTCTGGATCCCTGCCCCCTGCCTAAGACTTGCTGGGGCAGGCTACTGCATGCAGGGATGCGGGATTCGGATTCAGGAAAAGTGCTTTGCAGAAGGAATTTTGAGGTTTTTGAAGTGGAGTCGGTATCAATAGCTTCCTGTTTGACAACGATGAATTTTTTTAATTTATTCCTTGCGTCACATCGGTTATTCTGTTATAATGAGTTCTTTAGTGGAGAATATTCTTCCATCTCTCAGGAGTATCCCCCAATAAATTAAGAACGAGAGATATTTTTTATGTGGCCTAAAACAGGCCAAGGAGAAGTAGAAGTGAGTACAGGTAAAGTAAAATGGTTTAATTCAAGTAAGGGATTTGGTTTTATTACTCCGGATGGCGGCGGTGATGATTTGTTTGTCCACCATTCGGAGATCAAAACATCGGGCTATGCATCGCTCGATGAAGACCAGAGTGTTGAGTTTGAGATTGGAGAGGGCAAAAAAGGCCCATGTGCGACCAACGTAACCCCGGTCTAGACAAACGACAAGGCTTGAAAGAATCGAAAGGCCCTGCCAAATGGCAGGGCTTTTTTTATGTGTATACCAGCTCAATTTATTCCCAAACAAGCCAAATCCGGCCGGGGTGGCTTAGGGTTAATCTAAGATGCTGCATCATATCGATATCATTTGGTTTCTACAAAATGATGATATGGTGTATTAAGTTTTTGGTTCTCAGCCATGTGTTCGCGATGTACGTGACAGTATATTTCATGGTTATAGATACTCAAGATATGTTTGCAGCCCAGAAACATACATTTCCTGTCATTAGCCGAGGTCTTTAGTTTTTTACTCATAGTTCCTCCTGTAAATAGAGTTCCAAACAAAAAAAGCTGCAAAGGTTAGTTATCTTCCTTGGCAGCTTAAAGAGTTTCTAATCTTTTGCGTTTTTATCAATTTACCACATTATTCAGCTTCGTCAAACAATCTTTATTAACCCGCCCAATAAATTGGAGGGCTAAGTACATTTTTAAGATATTCCGTCCCGGGTGCTTTTTCAAGTTGCGGGGAGAGAATAGCACAAAAGAATTGAAAAGGGAGAAAGGAAAGAAAAGAGGGGAAAAAGAATATCGAATATTCCTTCGACTGCGCTCAGGATAAACTCATAAATAAAACCGCTGCAAGGAATTTCGAATGATGAAGTGAAAAGGGAGAGACGAATTACCTCCTCGTTTATATAGGACGTGGAAAGGCGGGTACTCCTATAAAAACGCCATAGTGGGGACACTATTTTAACTATTGTGTGTGAGGAAAGAAGCATCGTAAAGCGGCTTTTTAATATCACCGATAGTGATAATATGTAATTCGGCCATTGGCGCTGCATCCGCCACAAACGGACGCCTCTTGTCAGAGGTATCCTGGTGAAGGAACAAACAAAGAGGGTGAACTGTGATAGTTGAGTCAAGAGAAGCCAAAGTTTTTGCCGCACTGGCAATCTCAATGACAGTGGGAGTAGTAATCTTACAGTCCCTTGGTAATAATCCACCGTCTGCCGGCGCATTTTGTCTTTCCCGCTATACGAGAGAGGTCCCTGTCGAAGAAGCTGTATTGTCTCGTGCAGCGCAGCCGGCGAGCCTCTGGAGCAGTATAGAGATTTACTATAGCGGTACGATGTCGGGCAATATTCAGCAGTTGGCCTTTTTGAGCGGTCTGGGTAATCCCGAAGATATCAACTGCCATTATGTTATCTGTAACGGGATCGGCGCCGGTGATGGCCAAATACAACCAACCGAGAAATGGCAAAGGCAACAGCCGGTGAATCGCGACTGGCTGAACCACGAACCGCAAACTGCAAGTGAGAAACATACTATCTTCATCTGCGTAATAGCCGACGGCGAAACTACTCGCCCAACCCAAATGCAGATAGAAATAACAGAGGCGCTGGTTGAAGGACTGTGCAGGAAATTTGACATTCAATCCGAATCCATCCACTACCCAAGTGACTGGCGATAACGACCGGGTGGGGTACATACGGGACAGGCACACATCAAGAAAAACTCCCGATTATCAGCAGAAGACTGGTAAGGCGTGAACCACTTAATCAATATGGGACTTTGATAGCTGGTTGGTCCTATAAAAATGCCGCAACATCGAGTGAGCGGAAGGTATGTGTGAGTGGGCGGAATCTGCATAAAGTGCAAATTTGATAAAACCGATATGAGTCAACGTATGGTGGTCGGTGATGGCGTATAGGCTAAGCGCTGAAAAAAGGTGCTGGCGCGGTCAAATGGACATTTTAGAAAAGGAGTCACAAATGTTACTTAACGCCATCTCAAATTGGTTTGGTATGGATATGGGTATCGACCTTGGTACCTGCAATACCCTGGTTTGTGTCCGCAATAAAGGTATTGTCCTCAACGAACCCTCCGTAGTTGCCGTTCGCAAAGGAACGAACATCGTTCTGGGCAACGGTGAAGCAGTCGGCATGGTTGCACACGACATGTTAGGTAAAACGCCCGGCTCGATTAGCGCAATAAGGCCTCTCAAAGACGGCGTAATCAGTGACTTCGAAGTCACCGAGCAGATGTTAGGCGGCTTTATCCGCAAAGTGCACAACGGCGGGCTGGTCAGGCCCCGCGTGGTAATTGCTGTGCCAAGCGGAATAACCGCTGTTGAACGCCGGGCGGTCGTAGATAGCGCCGAACGGGCGGGTGCACGTAAGGTCTACCTGGTCGATGAGCCGATGGCGGCAGGTATCGGGGCCGGCCTTCCAATCACAGACCCGACTGCGTCAATGATTGTCGATATTGGCGGTGGAACCACAGAGGTGGCCATAATGAGTCTGGCTGACGTGGCTAACTGTGAATCGATTCGGGTAGGCGGCAACGATATGGATGAGGCGGTAATCAACCATCTTAAAAGGGCATACAACCTGCTTATCGGCGTGACAAGCGCAGAAAGAGTCAAGATAGAAATCGGCTCTGCCGCCCCGCTCAAAGAGGAATTGACGATGGAGATAGCCGGCAGAGACACGATTTCGGGTCTGCCGAGAAAAATCCTTGTAACAAGTGAGGAAATCCGTGCAGCGCTGCGTGAGCCCGTCGGCGCAATCGTAGATACGGTTACGGCAACGCTGGAAAAAGCCCAGCCGGAGCTGGCTGCAGATTTGATAGACAACGGGGTACATATTTGCGGTGGTGGGTCACTTCTGCGGGGAATGGATACGGTGCTGGCAAATGCAACCGGCTTAGATGTCTATAGAGTCGAGGACCCGATGAGCTGTGTAGCTCGCGGCACGAGCGTCTACCTGGAAAATCTGGAGCTGTGGAAGGACACGATGGACCACGGCGAGAATGGATGAGTGTGAAAGAGCGGTTGATTAACAACTGAACATCGTCGTATCTTATCAGGGATGGGAGATGAAAAATGATGAGGATGCGGAACAGAGACAGGGTCCGGACCCCACTTAACACGAAGTCGCAAGGTGGGTACCCTTCCAAACGCAATGAGGCGCGTTTAGGGTTCCTCTCCGGACGAATACTATTTACCTGGCTTATGTTAGCCGGGTTTATCTTATTTTTTACTCCGCGGAACCTGACAAATAAGCTCCAGTTTGCTTTTATTCGTATTTTTAATTTGCCTTTAAGCCTTGGCAGAAATGTTTCGCTTTCCGCCCGCGGCGAGCCTTTAGTTGCCGAGGTTGTCAGCCGTGGAATATACGACAGGCTTCAAAACCACCTTGCCAATGTTACAGCACAGCTCTATCAGGAACATCAAGTCGTGGAAGTGCTGTCAGGTTTGCGCAACAGGTTTGCCTTGGAAGGCGCTAACTTGGTCTGTGCTGATGTTATTAAAACCTCTCTCGGGGCCGAACACAGCGAGCTTATTATTAACCGCGGCGAGAACGACGGCCTGGCTAAGGGCCAGTTTGTTTTGAGTGACAATAGTATCGTCGGCTCTATATCCGATATCTCGGCGCGGACAGCTCAGGTCAAGCTGTTTACAGACCCGGGGTCCAAAATAGCAGTAAAGATAGGAGGAGCAAATGCGGAGAGGCTAATACATGGCAGCGGCAACGATTCGGCGAAAGTTAAACTGCTGTCGAGGAAGTACAAAGTCAGGGTCGGTGACAAAGTCATGGCTCGTAAAAAGCCGGGATTTCTGGATGCTCCGATTATTATTGGTGTCGTGGCAAAATGCAGGCGGGATGATGCAAATCCGTCTCTGTGGGACATAACGGTCAGACCTGTCTGTGACATAGAACAACTAAAAACTGTAAGCGTGATTATAATGAATCCGTCCGGCACCTGATTGAACACAGGCTTGTACCTGGATTCGACAGGGGCGGGACAGTGACAAAGAAGGAGAACAATATGGCTCGTTATCTTCAAAGTATGTATAGCAGGCGAAAAGTCCGAACAAGAATGCGGATTGGTGCGGTTTCAGGGTTAATCATTATTACTGTCTTTTTTGCTGTTAGATACGGTAGTCGTCTTTTCGGCGGAAACGAAGAGCAACCCGCTGCAGCTTCAGCGAACATCAATATAGAGGATGAACCAAAGGCTTTGACGGTTGTGGTACCGAAGACGATAGCAAAACGCACTATAGAACCAAAGTTGTCAAAAATCATACCTGAGTCCACGTCCAGGCCCAACCGCAAGGTGGCTGAGCTTATTGACGAAGCTATGACGCTGGTCAATGGGAAGCCGAGCAGGATAATAGAAGCGCGCGACGGACTTAATGAAGCATTGTCAATGCCTATGAATAATGCGCAGCGAGCCGCTATAAAGAAGAAGCTTTCCGGGCTTGCCGATGAATGGCTGTTCAGCAGGAGTGTTTTCCCGCAGGACAGCCTTTGCAGCCGATATAAAGTTGAGCCGGGCGATTTGCTTTCGTCAATCGCAAGAGAGCATAAAGTGCCGTGGGAGGCTCTCATGGAGGTCAATCGGATTAGCCGTCCCGAGCTGCTCAAGGCCGGAGAGACGATAAAAGTCATCCGAGGCCCGTTCCACGTCAGGGTATATCGTTCGACTTTCACGATGGATTTGTATCTTCAGGAAACCTTCGTTCGCAGTTTTCGTGTGGGTATTGGCATGCCGGGCAGAGAGACGCCGACAGGCCTGTGGCGTGTTAAGCCGGGCGGCAAAATGATATCGCCCAAGTGGACGGACCCGGACACCCACAAAACTTATACGGCTAAAGACCCGGATTATCCTTTGGGCTCGCGATGGATAGCACTGGAAGGTATCAGCGGAGAGGCCAAAGACAGGACCGGCTTTGCCATTCACGGCACGAAGAAGCCGGAGGAAATCGGCACCGCCGGTTCACGCGGATGTATTCGTCTCTACAACGGCGATGCGATACTGGTATATAAATTGTTGACGCCGGGTCTTTCACGAGTGGAAATAGTGGACTAAGAAATAATATGGACGGGCCAAAAGCCGGCTTCGGAGTTGTGGTGTTGAAAAAAGGCCGCAAGGTGTAAACAACAATTCATGTTGCAAAACAAAAGGGCTGAGAGCATAACGCTTTCGGCCTTTTTTGTTGGTTTCAGCCTGTAATTGAAGATTCAGCGATTTTTTGCACAAAACACTGGGTCTGATTTCCCCGAAAAGTCTTGACTGTAGTTCCGATAAATAGTAAAATCACGCCTTTGAAGGCTTCTGCCTCAGCAGCGAGGCAGCAAAGCCTATTAACTTTATTTATTTGAAGGAGGGCGAAAATGTGGAACACAAGCAAGACTTTTGGGCAGTCCTGGAGAAGGGACGGTATATTTCCTGCCATTTACTTTTACGGCCTACCGGCTCAAGCGCAACCTTGGTATGGCAGCGGCGAGCCGAATGACCCCTACATTGTATATCACTCACGAACAGTTCGCCAAACGGTTATCATCTCACTGGGTCTGCGTTGGCATATAATACATAAGAACTGCCTCCCTTCCGTCTGAACAGCCCGGTCAGCCGGTTGTAGTCATGGTATCGGGCTAAGGTGCTAAACACCACTTTGCCATCTTTAACTTCGAATGTCGATTCCGAGGTACTCCAGCCACAGTAAAAGCCTCCACGCGGTGCAAAAAAATCACTATAAGTGCCCCCAAAAGACTCTTCGGTGAGTTTACCGTCCGTCAGAGTGAGTCGTAGTATCGATGTTTGGCCGGTGAAATCGAGATCAGCCGGAGTATTAAAGCTGACCACATAGGTGTGACCTATGACTTCTCCGGTACTCTTCATTTGCTTCACCTCATGACGCGAGATAAATTCCCTGTCCACCAAGTGTTCGGTTCCAGTTCTGCGGCCTTGTGAGTCCAAGTCATAGTTGGTCTGTTTTACAGTCCACTTCATGTCGAACTTAAGACCACTTCTCGTCTTCTCCAAATCCGTACATGTCGTGGTCACAGCGAAATCATATGCAGTCTGACCTGCATGCATACGATGGTCACGCTTAGGCGCCCCCGTGAATTTTCGACCGAGTACATTCTTTTCAAGAAACTCGTAAATGCGATCCCTATTATCGGTAGGGCCAGAGACGGTACGTATTTCGCGTGGCGCAAAGTAGGGCCCAAGGGATCCATTTGCTCTGGTGCTTTGCACCGAACGTGTGGCACAAGAACTAAGAAAACATACAATTGCTAGATTCAAGAACAAAAGCGCTATTCGCTTACCCATCATTTTGACTTTCCTTTCAACTAAGCCGGGATTTCCCATTCAACTTCCTACACGGTACTCCTGCAAGCTTTGACACTCTTTTTGAAGCACTCCTGTACAATTCAAACCCTACAATACCAAGATTTCATCTCATTGTCAACAATCTCCTGGTGGATTCAGCATCCGGGCTTATATTGTCTTCTGACAATCCCACAGGCAAGATATGAGGCAGTCTCAACCGCCGATTGTCTCTTTCCCCCAGAAAACCATTTTCCTCCTCCCATATTTCAGCAGAAATAAACCATTGAAAAGATGGGAGCGAAAAACAATGAGACAAGAATTGAAAACTGATAAGAGAGTAGCCCTCTACGGCTCTCAAAAACAAATAACAGAAGCAGAGATTATCCTGATAAAGAACATTCCTGAGCTTCCTACTCTCTCAGAATCTCAAGCAAGACTGAGAATCCAAGACTGTCTCGATTTTGAAAATATCAAAGCAGGCATATTGTTCGATGGCAATTCTGTATGGAGCAAAAAGAAAATTCTTCGGGATATAAGAAGAATCAAAAAACATGGGGATGATTGCGTTGGTGGCCTGGTGGCCGCTAATGCTGCCACAATTGCAGATTTCTTCTGGGATATAGATACCAGCGGTATCAACAAAATGTGCGGAAGCCAGGGCCCTGAAGGCAGTGGATGCGACGATACCAAGGGTAAGATAACGTCTGTAATGCAAACCCAGAGCACTTTTACTGACGCTGGCTGGGATTTTGTCGGCGAGACAGCCAATGGAACAGAAGATATTTGGGACATCTGCGGGGGGCGAATTATCCGAAGCTGGCCTGGCAGACACCTTTGTTGGGAGATTTTCTCTGTCCCGATGGAGTAAATTTCGTTGATTTTTCGTTTTTCGCAGCGCATTGGGCGGAGGATAACTGCGGTGCGTCGAATGATTGCGATGGCAGAGACCTTGACCAGCTCGGCTCTGTAGATATCAAGGACCTTAGAATCTTTGCTGATAACTGGCTGGCAGGCCACTGATTATTGATTAATGATTATTGTAGAGGAGATTCTTCTCTGCGCTCAGAATGACAAATTATCAGGGCCGTGAGCGTTATGCTTGCGGCCTTTTTTTCTTGCGCATATCAGGGCTGGAGGCCAAAAAAACCTTCCACAATCGCCCTATAAAACATTTCGTCTTTTCACCAAAAGCCCGAAAATTGGCTTCCTAAAGTGGATTTTGCGGTTATTTTGTTGGATTCGGACGGCGTTTTCGGTATAATACTTTCAACACTCCACGGAAGGGGGTAATTAACCAAAAGGATGGGGGTTAGGCAGGAATAACTGCGAATCCAACAAAATTGACTTCGAAGAGGGTGTTCATTGAGGAAGGGCAGATATAAAGTTAATTGGGGTGTTTTTTCAGGCGGCAAGATTTTCGTCGTTGTCGTTTTGCTTGCGATAATCACCCCTGTAGTTGGCCGAGTCGTCGGTGCGGTCTTGGCACAGGCCGACGGCCGACTCACGTTACTCAGCGCCACCACTACTGAGGCGGACACTGTTAATCCGTCCGCTTTGAATCAATCTGAAATAGAGGTTGGGCACGAACCATCCGGCCAATGGCAAACCGTGCGGATGCGAGTAACAGCGTATTGCGCGTGTAGAAGATGCTGCGGCAAATTCGCAGACGGTATAACGGCCTCCGGTCACAAAATACGGCGGGGCGATACCTTCGCGGCCGCTGACAAAAGATACTCCTTCGGCACTGAAATGATTGTGGCCGGGTACAATAAAAGCAAACCAATCAAAGTCCTCGACAGGGGCGGCGCTATCCGTGGAAATCGGCTCGACGTTTTCTTCAACTCACACAGGAAAGCCCGGAAATGGGGCGTTAAATATATCGACGTCAAGGTCCGCCGCAGTTCCGAAACTCTATAAGGTGCGTTCCGGTGTGCCGGAGAACGTCGAAAGAAGGCCGCCGCTAATTCAAACAGAAACAACGGCCCTTAATAGTTCCACTTACCAAGCTGGATATATTCAAGGCTTTTCTTATACAACACTTGCCGTTATCCTGCTGTAATGATCAGCGTCAGGCCGACCAAATAAAATACAAACATCAAGGCGAGCAGTTTATTCGTACCTGCCGGTGCCGTTTTAAATTCCTTCCAGATGAATACGCCCCATAAAGCGGCTATCATCGTGGCTCCCTGACCGAGACCATAAGAGATTGCAGGAGTAGCAGGATCTGACGCGGTAATGTTAAAAGACATGCCAATACACCAGATGACACCACCGATGATACCAATCAAGTGTAGTTTTGGATTTCCCTTTTTGAAGTAATCACTAAAGACGACAGGTTCACCAACGAAGGGTTTGGCCATCACGATGCTGTTCCAAAGGAAACTTGAAACAAACAGGCCTAATGAGAACACAACCACCGCGGCATAGGGGCCTAATTTGCCCGCTTCCGGATTCGCGAAGTCGGCGACTATTCCTTTTTGAACCAGAAAGTAGAAAAGCCCCATCAGTATTCCGGCGACAATGGATATGACGATTCCTTTTCTTGTCGTCTTTTGCCCTTCAGTGGGTAGTTTTTTATAAGCCAATGCGTCGATAATTATCGCAATCATAATGGCCAGAACACCTGCGAACAGAAGCACGGGATTGCCTTTTGGGTCTAAAATATAGTTGATGATGACGCCTTCGACGAGCGCTATTCCTATTCCGATAGGAAAAGCAACTGCCAAACCTGCAATATCAATCGCCGCAACAAGAAGGATGTTAGCGAGGTTGAATACGATACCCCCTGCAAGAGCAAACAGAAAGGCTGTCGCGGTGACTTGGCTGATATCAGCGATAAAGGAACGTTCAGAGCTGCCCATACTTCCCATCGTGAAAGCCATAATCAACGAGAGCAGAAGCACGCCAATAGAATAGTCCCAGTAAAAAAGCTGGAACTTCCATTCCTTGGTGGCCAGTTTTTGCGTGTTGGCCCAGGAACCCCAGCAAAGCATGGTAACAAGACACATTGCGACTGCTAAAGGATACGATTCGATTATAACCATTTTAGAAACCTCCTTTTTTCAAAAGTTCTGTGCTTTTTTTATTGCTCCGTTTTGCTTATAAAAGCTTCAACTTCCTCAACTGTCGGCATAGAAGGCTGTGCCCCCATCTTGGTCACGGAGACAGCAGCGACATTATTGGCGAACAACGCGGCCTCGGAAACCGTTTGACCTTTAGCCAGCCCGACGGCGAGGCTGCCCGTAAACGCGTCCCCTGCCGCTGTACTGTCGGCGGCGGTCACTTTCCTGGCGGGAACAAATTCCGTCCCCTCTTTACCCGCCGAAAGATATCCGCTCGCTCCCATAGTCAATATGACATTTTTGACTCCGCATTCGAGTAATTTTTTAGCTGCCACGCTTGCGCTCTCCTGGTCTTTTACTTCTATGCCGGTAAGAATCCGGGCTTCCGTTTCATTCGGAGTCAGCACGTCCACCATTTTAAGAAGCTCCGGGCTGAGCTCTTGGGCCGGCGCCGGGTCCAGAATAAAGGGCACGTTGGACTTGTTTGCTAATCCGGCTGCAAATTCAATTGTTTCTATAGGCACCTCTAATTGTGCGACCAGCGCGCCCGACGATGCAATGTCTGACTCGGCCTTTTTGACATCTTCCGGTGTCAGCCTGTTGTTGGCCCCGGGAGCTACGACAATTACATTATTTCCCTCACCATCGACCATGATTAAAGCCACGCCGGAAGGAGCCTCTTTTGTTTGAAGGACGTACTTGGTATTGACGCTTTCTTTCTTGAAGTTATTCAGCGATTGCAACCCGAATATATCGTCGCCTAATTTGGCTATAAAGAATACCTGGGCGCCCAATTTGGCGGCGGCCACGGCCTGGTTTGCGCCTTTGCCCCCGGGAACCATTATGAAATCGCCACCAAGAATAGTTTCGCCTGTCGCAGGTATCCTATTCGATTTTACGACCAAATCCATATTACTGCTGCCGACAACAGCGATCGTCGGTACGTCCTGTTTCATTTTATGTCCTCGCTCTAAGGTATTCTGCTCTCATAATAAATTCGATGCAGGCATTTTATTTTATCAGTCTGTCGACTAAAAAATCTTCAAATGCGCCTAAGTCTTTCCATTCGGTGGCGCAGTTTATTACTTTTGCGTTCTTATCGATTCTTGTGTACCCATCGTCGGTGACAATAATGCCCAGCTTTTCCATCTTAACTAATTTAGTTGTCATAGCCAGGTAAATACCCACCGTATCAAAAAGTGTTGTGCTGCTGGAATTGACTTTTTGATTGACCCTTTTATTTACCTGGTCCTTGCTCAAATCCTTTTTGCTGTTGACTATGCCCTGTTTGTACCATGCGCGGTAGTTTTCTATTAATGTTTTGGATAGGATGGTGTTTGCCTTAAGCACTTTCTGATACTTGTTCCCTTTAAGATTTACTATCCCGCAAGTGTCCAGAGGCGTAATCGTGACGTCCCACGCTGCCGTGAAGACCTTTTGTACAGCCTTCGGATAAGCCCTGACGTTGTATTCGGCGCTGACTTTTGAGCTGCCGCCGTAGCCCTTGCGGATGCTGCCGTGCATCCCCACAAAATTTGCTTTTTTGGCTATCCTGGGCTCACGCTGCAGCGCCGCGGCGATGTTGGGCAGCGGGCCGACGGCAACCACGGTTATTGGCTTCGGAGATTTCATTATGGTATCAACTATTGCTTTGACTCCGTCTCGATAAATGGTGCCGGGATATGATGACAGTTTATAATCCTTTACCCACGCGCGTTGTCTGTGGTTGTTTTTGTTTTGTTGTACCCCAATGCCGACAGGTATATCTGTTCTTCCTGCAATTTGAAGAATCTTTGCGACAATTTTTGCCTTCTCTTCAGTGTTATTTACCGCCGTAGTTACCAATTTAACGTCGAATTCAGGCGATTGAAGAAGCAAAATAAGCGCCCACGTATCGTCGATATCATCACCGATGTCGGTATCGAAGATAACGGGAATTTTTTTGGCAGGCGCGGCGGCTAAAGTGATATTTGAAACCGTGAAAATAACCGTTACTAAAAAAATTGCAAGGATCCACAAACCTGCATTCCATCCGGATTTTACAAGTGGGCCGGACCCGCCTGATTGTGCACTTGTTGAAAGACTGTTCTTACTCATAGTTTATCCTCCGGTTTAAAGGGCTTCTGTTACATACTTATTTGTAAATATAGTGATATTTTGGTGTTTGTCGAAGCAATTTTTTGAAATCAAGGCCGCTTTGTGTTTTCTTGCTCAGGAGGCGGAAAAGAAATCTTGTAAGGGCTTGATTAGCTTGGCGCATGAAAAAACCGTCCTATTGCCAAGATTGTCAAAATAGGACGGCGTTCGATATTTGATAAAAGGCGGCTTTACTGGCCTTGAAGTTTATTTTGCTTCGGCCTGCTTTTCGCTCTTTTCGTTCTTTTCGCGTTCTTGAGCCTGTTTTTCGCTCTTTTCGCTCTTTTCGTTCTTTTCGCGTTCTTGAGGTTGCTTCTCGGCCTTTTCGCGTTGAATCGCCTCGTATACTTCCATGCGGTGAACCGGTATCTCCTTTGGTGCCGTTATGCCCAGACGGACCTTATCGCCTCGGACATCAACAATGGTAATCTCGACGTCGTCGCCAATCATAATCGATTCATCTTTTTGTCTGCTTAGAACCAACATTTCTAACTCCTTTTGTCGGCTGGTCTTATTATACTTTACGCAGAAATCCGGTCATCTGTTCGCTCGGCCGTCAAAAGCTGTTATATACTATTATTCCATAACGACTTAGCCCAAAAAAACGCCTAATTCCTGAATAAATCCTTTGGCGCAATTATATTTTCGGCTAATTCGGAGACCGAAAACAATCATTTTTGGTTTTGTTTGGATAACGAAGGTCAATTATCAGGCACTTGGTGCGTAACTACTTAAGGCATATAGGTTTATCGCTAAGAGAGGTCCTGGAAAAAAGATGGTTTAAATTTGCCGAATCCCGCCGATTTTGCTTTATCCATGCTTTCGCCAATATTTATAGCGGACCGCCATCCAGTAGCCGGCAATCGAGCCCAAGGCGCCCAGAGCGACCATCTGCATAGGTAATATGGAAAGGGTCGCGTGAGAGAAAAAGATGGCGGGCCAGCGCATGGTAAGATGCTGTAATACATCTTGCCTGCCGTAAGTAATTACAACAAAAGCAGTTACTAAAGCACTGGCAATTGTTGGCCAGATATAGCTGACATTGAGAAATTTCTTGACTGCGAAGGCAGCGATCCCAAAGGAAACAAATACGGCAAAAACGATCTGTCCGGCAGTGGGTTGAGCGACAACTGAACCTATTTTTTCGTCTGGTAATTTGGTACCTTGAGCGAATGCGCTAATACAAAGTTGGGCTATTAAGACTGAGAGAACCAGAGCTAAGACAACACTTATGTATATATTTGTCCTGGAGTTGGCTTTTTTGTCCGTCTTTTCAGGTTCAGGTTTGGATTTGACTTTTTGTGCTAACAACACTCCGGCAAAACCGGCGGCGACGATGGCCAGCCAGAAAAGCGGCTCCCATTTAAGCGCAGCGAACAGTTCCGGCTGGTTGTCTGTGGCTGTGCTTCGGATGAGACCAACCATTCTGCCGGAGCGGAACGCCCAGATGGTTAAACCGGCAGGAGCTGCCAGGATGCCGATTTCCCGGCCATAAGGCCAGGAAAGAAAATAGGCAATAAAGCCGGCCAAAAATGCCAATGCCGCCAGGACTACTGCGCCGCCGAGACTAATAGAGCCGGCGGTGACGGACACAGTGCCGAACGGTTCAGGCGGTGCCGCTAACGGCCAGGCCAAAATACCTATTAATACAACTCCGGTGGCGGCCGAGGCAGCAATTCTCAATTTCATTGGCCAGGATAGTTCCAAAAGTCAGCTTCCTTTAATTTCAAAGGCGATAGACTACCAACAATGTAAAGCAAGGTCAATGAGAGTGTTACAAATTTTATCCTGGCAACCGTTCCCGCACGATGGCTGGGGTGCGGATTGCCCTGGCAGCAGGATTTTTTTGCCTTCGAAATTGGGTTTGTTCCGGCTTCGCCAGAGGCTACGCAGGACAAGTTGGGTTTGTTTTGGCATTTTATTGGCTTTAATTGGCTTTGAATTGGCTTTGATTGGCTTTAATTGGCTTTGATTGGCTTTAATTGGCTTTGTTTTCCCGCGTTGACCAAGTGTCTTTTTTTCATAATCCTTTGTTAATACCTTACTTACGTTCATTTGACTTTTTCGGAAATTGGCTTTGTTTTGCATAAAAAGTTTATTTTGTAAAGAACTCTCTACAGTTGTAAAGATGCCAAGAATGGCAAAATCCGAAATACGAAGTACGAAATCCGAAACAATATCAAAATATAAATTACCTAAATCCAAAAGTTTGCCCTCTTTGCCAAATAAAGGTTTATGGCTAAAAAATACAAACTAACGACTATATACTAAACATGTATACATGTTTACATTATACCAAACTCCACCGGAATGTTCAATGATAATCTAACTTTTTTAATAAAAAAATTTACCGCGGAGAACACAGAGGACGCGGAGGGATTTTAGCCACGAATTAACACGAATTTTGAACGCAGATTACGCAACAGTTAGCAACGAAGAGGCACAAAAGGCACGAAGAAAAATTAGACAGGATAACAGGATGAACAGAGATTATGTTTTTGCCAGCTTGGTGTTCCTGGCAAAACCTCCTTTTATTTGGGGTTTATGGTTTAGGCCAGACTACATGGCTAAAGTGAGATCGAGGAAGAATTTATTTAAGATATTTTTCTAGCTTCTGCCGAAGTAACTGGCGTGCCTCTTTTGCCTCACGTAGCGAATCACAATAGAGTTTGAAATCTTTGTGCTCTATCCAGAACTCGATTCCCCGGGTAGATTTGTAGTGTAATTCGACAAGTTCTTTTTTTAGGTAACCTGTTTGATCCAGGACTGTTAGTATGTCAAAGACTTCGGAGCTTTTAAGTCTAATCTCAACGATTTTTTGAGCTATCGCGCTTTTTATATCACTTTGTTGAAGGTCCTCCATTGCTTTCTCGAAACGGGGTTCGGGTTCTAACATGTTGACATGCTTTACATACTTTCCATCAGCATCTTTGACGAACTGGCCGGCTTCGTCCTTTACCAAGTGGCTAGACATGCGAGCCAAAAAGTTATAAAGGGCAGACAACTCCCCGTAGCGGTTGACGTGAGCAACAACTTTCTCAACCATCTGTTGTTTTCGGTTTTGGCGGTAGTCACGTTGTTTGTCTTTCCTGTGCAGATAGCGTTGGATGAGAGAGAAAACCAGAGCAAAAATCCAGCCACCGGCAGCTATGAATAATACGAGCGTGTTATGACTATCCCATGGCCAAGATATTGCTAAAATGTTTATCATTTATTAGAGTCCTCAACAATTGCGATTTCTTCTCACCATCACCGCACCCAGTCCTTTATCTCTCCACCCCAAGAGCCATACCCCTGAGTATTTTTGGGTGGATTCTCTCTGTGCTGCTTGTAATAATCCCTTAGCAAATCGCTCTCTGCTTCTTTCAGGGATTGAGTCGTATCAATAGTAAGATAAGCAAGACCGACAGCTCCGTAATGTTTGATAACATAGCTATAAAATGCCCAATTATAATCAGAACAATAATATTTGTGATGCGGCTGGTATCTGTATCGAAGTTTTTGAACTGTCCGTCCGATGTATATGATGTTGCTTTTTCCCCTAACTCTGGGTATTTCCTTTTTACTAACAAAGGCATATAGGACGTTGGAAGTGTTCCTTGCTTCTGGGGAGTTAAATAACTGTTTAAATTCTTGCAGATAACGCTCCTTGGATTCACAGCTTCGGATAATGTTAGGTAAAGTAGTACAGGAATGTAAGAACTGCGATAGTGTTATTGCCATTCTTCAATTCTCCTTTCACCTAAAAAGTTTC
>SDBU01002355.1_pt1 | contig 25256 bp, 23 predicted proteins | sample 2277071 | NCBI WGS metagenome assembly SDBU01 (sample SAMN10397929, study PRJNA504765) | marine sediment metagenome | isolation source: marine sediment core GS08_GC12, 126 cmbsf | place: Arctic Ocean: Gakkel Ridge, Loki's castle | collected 2008
GCCCAGGATTACCAGTGTAGTCCCCCTAGCTCCCGACCTGGAGAGGGAGCGCTCAGTTTCTTCAAGTTCCTTGGAGCCAAACTCGTAGATGTCAAAGGAATCCAACTTCTTGGTACCAAATGCCACCACTTCAGTGGGTGCCTCAGGAGTAACTCCTACTATGTGAAAGTGGGCAATGCTCCCAGATGAAGCCATTGCCGCACCCAATGATTTAAGTTCATCAAAGGAAACCAGAGGAGGTATACCGATAAAGACAGGGGTTTTATCCTTAGCAACCTTACCGGTAAAATAGCCCAAGGTTCCGTATTGTGTAATGCCCGTTAATTCAGTGTTAACTACAACTTTAACCTGTCCATAGCGATTTCCAGGTAAGTGGAAACCATACTCCGGAGTCACACCCGTTAGCGCCGCCGCTAGGGCAGTGGGTCCAGACTCCCTACTAGTTCTAGCTCCGAATACAGCATTGGCGAAAACAGTTGCTGAACTCTCACTCCAAGCAATGTGCTCACCCATACGCGGAACATGCCCTACGAGGTAGGGAGTGCACGTAAGAGAAAGATAGCCGCCCATCTTGGCAAGAGCATCACACACAGCCATCTGCTCTTGATAAAGCTCGTCATCAAAGTAAAATTCCTTCCAGTTCAAAGGATCAAGGCAAGCGGGATTCGTACTGTTAAAGACAGTAAACTTGCCCCCTCTTTCCGCAAGGTCCTGTATAAACGCGGCTCCAGTCTTTCCTCCAGTAACTGGATTGCAGTCTCCCAAGTGAACTGACCTTATCGAAATCATTCGGGGTGCATTGTAGCACTCCCCTACAGTGACTAGAATTTCCATCGCTTTCCGCACCGGATAGCCGTGTTTACCATCCAGCATTTCCTTTTCTCTCTTGGTAAGTTGCATCTGTACCTAGACGCCCCTCTCCTGTTTTATTGTTAGGTTACTTGACCTACAGAAAATCACCCTCTATAGCCACTAGCTACACAGACAAGCAAAACTGTGTTCTTCAAGCGCCAGCGAAAACACAAATCTCTCGCCCGGCCTCCATCATAGTGAAAAGGTAGCACCGCGGCTACTCTTTGTCAACTGGTCTATTGTGTGACTATATCATTGCTCACATTTGCTATATAAGCCATTGGCTCCACGGTCACACTCGCACCTTCAATCTACCCCGATAAACGACCTTTAATTGCTGAGGTTTGCCTGACAATACTCAAAAATTGCTCTGCTTTTAAGCTGGCTCCGCCGACAAGGGCACCGTCTATCTCCGGTTGCTGCATAAATTCAGTAGTATTGTCGGCGGTTACACTACCGCCATATAGAATACGTAATTCCTGGGCAGCTCCTTTACCATATTTTTGGGAGATAGTCTGCCGAATAAGACCAATAGTCTCATTCGCCTGCTCACCGGTAGCCGCCTTGCCCGTACCAATAGCCCAAACTGGCTCATAGGCTATAATCAAGCTGCTTTGATAATCTAGCCCGGCTAAAGACGACCTTAGCTGCTCAGTTACTACCTCTTCTGTTCTTCCTGCCTCATTCTCTGCTAATTTCTCCCCAATACACAGAATGGGCTTCAATCCAACCGCTAGCGCTGACCGAACCTTTTTATTAACAATTTCGCCGGTCTCATTAAAATACTGTCTCCGCTCGGAGTGCCCTATGATAACAAATTCACACAGTTCAGCGAGCATTATTGGTGAAATCTCCCCGGTATAGGCACCCTTTTCCTCAAAGTATATATTCTGCGCCCCCAACTTTATTGAGCTCCCTTTAATTAACTCGCTTACCGCAGCTAGAGAAACGAAGGGTGGACAGATTACCTTGTCAACATTATCTATTTCATCAAGCCCGGGGCGCATTTCATTGACCAATGCTATGGCTTCACTTACCGTAGTATTCATCTTCCAATTACCAGCAATCATCATCACCCGCATTTTAGCCTCGCATCATAAAACTCATCCTTTTGGTCTAAATAACCTTGAGGAAACATACCAGCGTATCACCTCATCTTGCCATGCTCCTGCGGAACAATACGATGCCGAGGGCAAAGAGAGCTACTGTCCACCCGATAAGCCAATAAAGATCGGGAAGAATAGCGGTAAAGCCAGCGCCTCTAGTGACAACGTCTCGACAGGCATCCATAGCGTGCAGAAAAGGGAGGGCTTCAGCAATACCTTTGATTACCGAAGGCATCTGCTCTACCGGCCACCAAGCACCGGAGATCATAACTAGGGGGACTATAAATATCCAGGGAGCTCCTGATGCTTGGTCTTCGCTTTTGGCCAAGGTGCCGACTATCATACCTATTCCCATACAGCAAATTCCGATGATGAATAAAACGAGAAAGGCCAATCCAAAGTTGCCAATTATGCTCAGCCCCATTAGAATTCCTACCCCAAGATAAATCGCTGTAGAAATGATAATCACTGGGATAAAGGGCAAAGTGTAACCAAAGATAAAGTCCGAAGGTCTGGCTGGAGTGGTCATCAACCGAGATAAGAACCCCCTGGCTCTATCCCTTACCATGATACCTCCCACTGATGTTATCAGAATCATTAACCCGAAGACAGCCATCCCGGGAATCAAGTAATTGATATACTCGTCTTTTATCTCCACCTCCCTCTGGCTCAATTCAATATTTAAGGGAACAGGGATATTTAGAAATTCAAGGGCAGCGGCCCTAACTACAGGTATGACACGCTGGGGCAACATGGGGTCAGTTTCGTTATAGGCTAGCTCCAGGTCAATAGCTTGATGGCGCTCCACTGCTTCGCTAAATCCGCGAGGGATGAGCAAATAGATTGACAAGCCACCAGTGTTCAACTCTTCTTCAGCCTCAGATTGACTCTTATATACCGGAGAGGCTACCTCAAGGGCAGGGATGCTCTCTAGGCTACTGACAAAGGTAGCCGAGGTTTGGCTCTGGTCCTCGTCTACTACCCCTATGGAGACGGAGGTAGTAGCTTGCCCTCCAAAAGCAAAAGAAAAAATCAAAATGAAAGCGAGGGGCATCCCCAGAAGAAATGCCAACCCTACCGGGTCACGATAGAGCTCTTTTAGATTCCTTTTACCTATTCCCCAAAATCTCATTCTCTAAGCTCCTTTCCGGTAAGGTGGATAAAGACATCCTCTAAGGTCGGCTCCTCCAGCGCTGCAGAGCGAACGATGGCGCCGTTGGAGTGGAGATAATCGGTAAGCTCTCTAAAATCCAGCTTATCGTCAGATATTCTCAGGTTTCCTTCAACCTCTTTTACTTGGAAGTACCTGTCTTTCAGTCCCTGCATAATCTCAGGCGTGATGTTTTCTGCCAGGACGAGTATACTGCGTGTCTTAAGAAAGTTAGCTTTAAGTTCTCTGGGGGTACCCCCGGCCACGATCTTACTTTCATCGATAATCGCCACCCTATCGGAGAGGAAATCAGCTTCCTCCATGTAGTGGGTGGTAAGCAGGATGGTCTTCTTTCCCTTTAGCTGGGCAATGTGCTCCCATGTCGCCCGTCTTGCCTGTGGGTCAAGTCCCAAGGTAGGCTCATCCAAGAATAAAATTGACGGGTCGTGTACCATGGCCATAGCTATGCTCAGCCTTCGCTTCATCCCTCCAGAGAATTTCCTCACCCTATCTTTTCCCCTCTCCATCAAACCCATGACCTCCAACACTTCCCCTGAACGTCTTTTTACCTCACTAGAGCTCATGCCGTGAATTTCACCAATCAGAGCCAGATTCTCCCATGAATTGAGACGCTCCGAAATGGCAGTTTCCTGTGGTGAGACCCCGATGGCCTCCTTAACCTTGAATGGCTCCTTAATAATGTCATATCCCATTACTTGCGCTGTCCCCTCAGTTGGCTTCAGGAGGCAGCACAGCATATTGATAGTGGTCGTTTTCCCTGCCCCATTGGGTCCCAGGAGAGAAAACAATTCTCCCTGCCCAATCTTAAGGTCAATGCCATTTACTGCTACCAAACTGTTGAAGTGCTTGGTAAGTTTAAAGGTTTGTATTGCATCCATATTTCTCCTCCTCAGTATACGATTAACGATAAATATAACATGCTGGTTGCGACAGTTCAAGCTGTAGGGTTACTTAAGAAGGACTTTTTATATCGGCTATGTACGATGGTAAGCCAGCGGCTGTTAGAGGTCTTGACACCCAGCTAGTAAGAGATTAACATAGCTACACCAGTTGATATAGGGAATCCGGAATCTGGAGGTGACACATAGCAGAAGAGTCCCGCAGCTACAACTTGCTCCAAGAGCTGATGAAGCGTTCTCGGCTGCCGTGGTACTGGGCGACCGCCGTAGTTGCCGCTGTGCTACTCCTGTTTCTAATCTTGGCAACGTTCCTGGATGGTGTCATTAACGACTTGTCCACGTGGAGATTCTGGCAGAACAACCTGGAAGGACCAATCCTGATAACCTACATATTGGTGATATACCCGTTCATGTGGCGGTTACGTGAGCGGGCCATCCAGGCCTTCAGGCCGCTATTACCCCTGGATGAGGATGCCTTCAACCGGCTGGCGGCGGAAGTCGCCACGCCGAAGCGCCGCTGGGAATGGACTTCAGTGCTGATAGGAGTTGGCGTCACTTGTGTCCTGGGTCAACCCTGGAACTTGCCATGGGGACCCGGTGAGCTCTGGTTGAGTGTGTATCTGGTGATTACGGGCCCGTTGATGAACGGCCTGTTGGCCTGGCTGATCTATGATACATTGGCCGGCGCGGTGCGTATCAATCGGCTGAGCCGTCGGGACCTGAAGCTGGACATATTTGATACTGAGCTGCTGATACCCATTGCCCGCTGGAGTTTGGGCATCTCGCTTGCTTTCGTCGGTGGTATCAGCCTGAGCCTGGTCTTCGGGACCCAGGAGAGCCTGCTGAGGTGGCAAAGCATCACCATGTACGTGATACTGGTTTGCGTAACGGTGCTAATATTCTTTATATCTATGTGGAGCGCCCACAGCGCTATGGCTGGGGTCAAGAGGCGTGAGCTGTCCCTAGCGCGGAAACACCTGGCAGCAGAGCCTCCCACGAGCTGAAGAGCCGGGCGGTACAGGGCCAGCTGGAGGGGATAGAGAGGCTCTCCTCCACTATTGCCGCGTGGGAAACCTACAAGAGATTAGTGCAAGATGCTCCAGGGTGGCCGTTCAATGCGGGCATCATCCGCAGGCTGGCGGCATCAATACTAGTCCCCATCGTCGTCTTTCTGATAAAGGTCCTTGGTACAGTGGGCTTGCGGTTCGGTCCGTAGACTGGCTGGCGCGCCCGCTTAAGGTTTAGGCTTGTTAGAGGTATTGACAAAAACAGCGGGTGGGGATAGTATGGCACATACTATCCCGCATAAGGAGGCGATTAGCATGACAGAGAATGCTAAAAGGGCCATTGTTTGGCTAGTGTTTGCGGGAGGGCTTGTTCTTGGTATAGTAGGATGGGCGACACCTGCATATGTTCCCTGGATAGGTACTATTATTTTTCTTTGCTTCCTTTTTGTTACCATCGCACTTAGAATATTGTGGGGCCTTAGAAAAAGGAAATCTTAGGAATCTTTAACACATAGCACCGTGTATTGAGCTATTAACTACTCTAATAATGTAGGCTCCTATGCCTAGAGTTACTAAAACATCTATTACCAGATAGTAGTTAGAAGGAGGAATACTATGACAAGTAACTTCTTTACCGCACGTTGGAGCAACATTGTGTCAATAGCACTCGGAATCGTGGCAGCAATATACACCATCATTGTTCTTATTATTGGAGTGGGTACGGCGGGTTTCATTGGCCTTGTCGTTATCGGGGGTATTACCTGAGTATTTGCCATGGTGCATGGCTCCGTGCGGTTCGCACGGACTAAATGGAGGTTTAAAAGGCATTATCACCCAACTAGAATCATCGGGTACATACTTGGTGGCGCTGCTCTAGCAGTTATCCTCCTTGCTTTCAACGGCATAATGGGGCTCACGGCAGGGTTCATAGTACTTGCCGGTCATTATCTTTGTTAAGGTTTGGCTTACTATTTTAATGAATGCCGTATTAACGTAAAATATTACTGCTCTAATTTGGTTGATTTAACAAACGCTTGGTGAGCTTAAAGGTTTGTATTGCATCCATTTATTCTAGCCCGCTAGGCACCGAATTTAGTCAACTTCAGGGCGTTAGCCATCGCCAGCGGCATAATCTGGGTAGCTGGGAATCGCCCCAGTCCCCCCAAAACACAGGCTGACTCGGAAAACTCCCCTACTCTATCCGGACGGCACCATTTAGAATGCAAAAGGATAGGCACTGGGTGCCAGCTATGTCCTTTAAGCAGGGCTGGTGCTGAGTGGTCAGCGGTGACCACAATGACATCAGGCTCAATACTTATTAGCTCAGTTAGGGCACTATCAACCTGCTCTATAATCCTGACCTTTCGGTCAAAGTCACCGTCTTCACCGGCAGAATCAGTTCCCTTTATATGCAAGAAGAAAAAGTCATAGCTAGTGTAGTTCTGCCTTAGAGTTATAAATTCATCTTCGATATTCATTCCCGTCTCCAGAACCTCCATGCCGGCTAACTTGGCTAGCCCCCGATACATAGGGTAACTGGCAATGGCGGCTGGCTTCAATTTATAGACCTCACCCATGGTAGGAAATTGGGGCCGCTGGGAGAAACCACGGAGAAGAATCATATTGGCTGGATAATGCTCAGCCAGGGTCGTTTTTGCCTGAGCTATAAATTGACTGGCAATACTAGCCATCCTATCAGCTTCGGGGCACAGGGTGGTAACAACCTTCGGAGCTATCCCTATCTGCTGGGGGTCAGAGTCGCTGATATCAGGGACAAGCCCCTGCCCTCGAAATACCACGACAAAGCGGTGTTCCCTGGCCGGACAAACAAAAAATTTAACCTCATCTAATACCAGCCCATCTAGCAACCGACACAGCTCAGTGCACTTCTCGGTAGAGATACGACCTGCCCTCCGGTCGGTAACCAAGCCTCTTTCATCCACAGTGCAGAAGTTTCCCCGAGCGGCTACATCTCCTGGTTGAAGGTCAAAATCTACTCCTATTGCCTCCAGCACGCCCCGTCCAATATTAAAGCTGATAGGATCGTAGCCAAACAGAGCCAGGTGACCAGGTGCGCTACCTGGAGTTATTCCTGGGCTCACCGGGTCAATAAGGCCACATATACCCTTAGCTGCCAATTGGTCGAGATTCGGCGTATTGGCTGTCTCTAACTCTGTCTTACCTGTCTGGGGATTAGGCAGTCCGCCTAATCCGTCAATGACTAGTAATACAATCTTGGTAGGTGAGGAGATAGAAATGGTCTTTATTAACTCCAGATTAATCATAGTTCCCAATTATGCCTTCTTATTCAACAATGCCTCTACGCCGGGCAATGTTTCACCGCCTATAAATCTAAGCGAAGCACCACCCCCAGTAGATACAAACGTCATCTTATCGGCTAGTTTCATCTCGGTTACTACCTCAGCAGTAGAGCCTCCCCCAATAACAGTAGTAGCCTCAAGGCTAACTAAAAGTCTAGCCATAGTTTGCGTTCCCTCAGCAAATTGAGGCATCTCAGATATGCCCATCGGTCCGTTCCAGAAAACTGTTTTGCAACCCCGTAATTCTTGGGAGAAGTTTCTAACAGTCTGAGGACCTATATCCACCACCATCTTATCTGATGGTATATTTCCTATAGGCACCACCCTGGCTTTAGCTTCAGCACTAACGCCATTGGCAACAACCACATCAGTCGGGAGCAGCAAGTGTACCCCATTTCTTGCCGCCTTTTCCATTAACCCGACGGCAGTATCCAACCTGTCTGCCTCAACTAAAGATAGGCCTATCTCATAGGATTTAGCCTTTAAGAAGGTAGCTGCCATGCCACCACCAATCAAAAGATAGTCCACCCTACCTATAATATTGTCTAGCATACCGACCTTGTCACTTACTTTGGCTCCGCCGAGAAGGGCAGCGAAAGGATGAGCTGGATTCTCTAGGATGCTGCCCAAGTTTTTAAGTTCCTTCTCAAGCAGTAAGCCAGCTACCGCCGGAAGATAATGGGCAATACCTGCTATTGAAGCATGAGCTCGATGAGAGGTGCCGAAGGCATCGTTAACGAATATGTCACCCAGGCGGGCTAAGGCTTGAGCAAAGGAAGCGCTGCCTGTTTCTTCATCAGAATGGAAACGAAGATTCTCCAAGAGCAAAACATCACCACTCTGTAGTGTTTCCACCGACTTCTCCACTTCAGGACCAATACAATCTGTAGCGACTCCTACCTGTTGCCCTAGAATTTGTGATAAGCGTTGGGCAAGGACAGTCAGTCGCAAATTATCAACTACCTTCCCTCCCGGTCGACTTAGATGAGAGATAAGAATAACCCTTGCCTCCCGCTCAATAAGATACCTTATAGTAGGTAATGTAGCTTGAATACGGCTGTCATCGGCTATAGCTCCTGTTTCTTCATTTAGAGGAACATTGAAGTCAACCCTAACTAAAACTCTTCTGCCATCAACCTCTATGTCTCTAAGTGTCATTTTATCCATTTATTCCACCTAAAATATATAAATTGTTTAACCACCTCACTCCCTTAATCCCCTCCCTCCTGGTAAATAGCTTCTATAAAAATATCAGGTGCAGGCTCAGACACCTGATATTTTTATAGCTCGGCTTTCTTTGATAAGCCACATACCCTCGCCAGTGGACAAATGTACTATGCTATCACCCTAAAACTACTAAAGAATGGGAGTTACCACTGTCTCGCCCTTAACCTTTAATAAGGTTAAGACCTGTTGGACTATTCCTTTAGCGTCAAGACCATGCTTAGCGCGGAGGACAGCTTGAGCACCCTGTTCGACAAACTCATCAGGGATACCAATACTCTTTACCTGGATATCAGACACGCCTGAGTCTTGAAGAAGCTTGACTACGCTACTGCTAAAGCCACCACTTAGAGCATTCTCCTCAACTATAACTAAGCGTTTAATACGACTGGCTAGACCTATTATGAGCTCAGAGTCCAGTGGCTTGGCAAAACGAGCATTAACTACTGTTGCCTCAATACCGTTTGAAGCTAACTCCTCGGCGGCTTCAACAGCAGGAGCCACAGTAGCACCTATGGCTAATATAGCTACATCTTCCCCATACCTTATTATTTCTCCTTTACCTATAGGGATCTCATGAAGTTCCGTGTCTAATTCTACCCCTAACCCCTGACTACGCGGGTATCTTATAGCCATAGGGTGGTCTGATTTCACCGCTGTGTAAAGCAAGTGCTGTAGCTCATTTTCATCCTTGGGTGCAGATACAATCAGGTTAGGAATTAATGTTAGATAAGAGAGATCAAAAGCGCCTTGGTGCGTCTTACCATCTTCACCAACTATGCCACTGCGGTCAATAGCAAAAACAACTGGCAAATCCTGGAGGCAAACATCGTGTATAACCTGGTCAAAGGCGCGCTGCAAAAAGGTAGAATATATAGCCACAATAGGGATAAGACCCTGGGTAGCCAGCCCAGCAGCAAAGGTAACAGCATGCTGCTCACAGATTCCGACATCAAACACTCGCTGGGGGAACTCGGTTTCAACAACATTTAAGCAATTTCCCTCAGGCATAGCCGCGGTAACAACCACTAGCTTAGGATTCTCACGAGCCAAGCGAAGCACAGTCTGAGCAAATACGTCACTGTAAGTCGGTATTGCCTTATTGCTCACACCTTTAGCCGGCACACCATGAAAATAAACAGCATCCCCTTCTGCAGGATGATAGCCCTTACCCTTGGTGGTAACAATATGAACAAAAGTTGGCTTGATGTGGTAGTCCCGTGCTTGGGTAAGGGCTATCTCGAGTTCACGAATATTGTGGCCATCAATAGGTCCCATATAGGTGAAACCTAGTTCCTCCCAGAGCGTTGTGGGCATAACCAACCCTTTAAATCCGCTTTCAACCTGTTGACTTGCCCACCACAACTTCTTGCCCAGTGGAAGAGCGGTAAGCAGCCGCTTGCTTTTCTCTTTTGCCCGGTGGTAGCGGTGGTCAAACCGTACCTTGCTTAGTAATTTAGCTAAGGCTCCAACAGTAGGTGAAATAGACATTCCATTATCATTTAGAATCAAGATAAGCCTGGAGCCCCGGTGACCTGCCTGATTTAGTGCCTCAAGAGCCATCCCCCCGGTTATAGCCCCATCACCAATAATAGCCACCACATGATAGTTATCACCGGAAAGGTCACGAGCAATAGCTATGCCAAGAGCAGCCGAAACTGAGGTACTAGCATGACCAGCACCAAATGGGTCATGTTGGCTCTCACTGCGGCAGGTAAAACCAGATAATCCTCCGTTTTGACGTAGAGAGGTGAAGCGCTGCCTCCTCCCGGTAAGCAGTTTATGAGCATAACTTTGATGCCCTACATCCCATATAATCTTATCTTGCGGGCTATCAAATACCCGATGTAAAGCTATAGTAAGCTCAACTACACCTAGGTTGGAAGCTAGATGACCTCCATTGGCAGTTACCGTAGACACCAATTCCTGTCTTATCTCAGAAGCTAGTTGCTCAAGCTCTTGTTTCGCCAACCCTTTTAAATCTGTAGGGTTATCTATTTTATCTAATAATCTCGACACTGGTAACCAGCTCACCAATTAAATTTAGAAGTCGACTTCATACTAGCAATGTAGACAAATAATTGTCAAGCTTATCCCCGCAGGGAGGTCGTTTATCAAAGGTAGCTTGACGCTAACCGCGCCCATTTGCTACACTGCTAAAGTGGAATCTCTGGAAGAAGAGTTGTTGTATTTCGGGGAATACCTCTCTAAGGAGAAGTGTGTCCGCTGATACGCTTTTCGGCTTAGATCTTCCTAAATGGCTGGAAGTGCTTACTATTGCCGCTTCACCTATATTTGAACTCCGGGCTGCAATACCTTGGGCCATAATCAAACTTCACTTCCCGTGGTATCATGCCTTTCTGCTAGCTATCATCGGCAACCTTGTGCCGGTGCCCTTTATTCTATTATTCCTCGACGCCTTTTCCAGACTTCTAAGCAGAATAGGTATCTTTAAGAGAATGCTCCACTGGCTCTTTGAACATACCAGACGGCAGGGAAAGATTATCGAGAGGTATGAGCGGATTGGTCTGGCGCTATTTGTTGCCATCCCCCTCCCCATAACTGGTGCCTGGACAGGCTCGCTGGCTGCCGTCCTTTTTGGGCTAAAATTCAAGCATGCCCTTTTATCCATCTTCGTTGGGGTATTAATTGCTGGCACCATTGTTACCTGTGCCACCCTCCTGGGCTGGAGTATCTTTGGCTTGTGGAGAACCTAGGCCTGGGGCTAGTATCGTGTATAGTATGGCTGGGTAGATAAACATGGCACAACATGATTTAGAAAACCTTGACAAGCTTTCGTATCTGACTATATGCTAGAAAGAAGAGGTGAAGTTATGGAAGATAATCAAGTTTCTGAGAAGCTGCGGGGTATTGTCTCCCTGCTTGGTGTGGGTGAGGTTAAATGTGATAAATGCGGTAAGATGATAAGGCACCTGGACAGGTATTGCTGTAACACTCATGAATGCCCTATATGTGGGGCTACATTTGATACTATAACGGAACTTGATAACCATTTTAGTCAACAACACTCTCAGGAGCCGTCAAAGGGGACAAGGTATTGTGTTGACTGTAGTCTTAAGGCTGGCTATCTCAAGATGGTAAGGAATAAAAAGACAGGTGAGGTACTCCCCGCAATGTTTGTTTTACAGGGTGAGGAAGTAATAGTAGAAAATGGCGAGGCATCTAGCTAATTAAAGGAAAGGATAATTTGTCCCTGTAGCTCAGTTGGACAGAGCGGCTGCCTTCTAAGCAGCGGGTCGAGCGTTCGAATCGCTCCAGGGACGCTATCAATATTTAATTCTATCTGAATTCAGTCATGCTTTTAGTCAAGTTCTGTGGGAAGTCTCTAGAATGGCCCTTTTGATTAGCTGCATAGTAGGCAGTAGCTGTAGGGCCATTGTATTAACCGCGGGGAATTCTCTGATATAATGTGTTTTGGAGGTTGAGGATTAGTGTTATCTAAGCAGACTAACTTAATCTCAGTAGCTAAAGGGGAACTTCCCGCCGACTTGATTCTGGCTAATGCTAAGGTAGTGAATGTCTTTACTGGTGAGATTGAGCCAGGCAATGTAGCTATCTGTGTGGATAGAATTGCCGGTGTTGGGGATTATCACCAGGCTGAGCAGGTGCTGGATTTAAAAGGCAAATATCTTGCCCCTGGTCTTATCAATGGGCATACTCATCTAGAAAGCTCTATGCTTGACATTGGTCAGTATGCCCGGGCGGTAGTGCCACGAGGCACCTCGGCTGTGGTTACCGACCTCCATGAAATAGCTAATGTTTGTGGGATGGAGGGCATAAGGTATGTTCTGAACTGTGCTCGCCGTTTACCCCTGGAGCTTTTCTTAATGGCTCCCTCCTGTGTGCCAGCTACCCCTCTGGAGACCTCGGGAGCCACCCTCGAGCCTGAGGATATTCGTCAGCTTCTTAGGTGGAAGGGCTGTATCGGACTAGGTGAGGTAATGAACTTCCCCGGTGTGCTCAATGCCAACGCCACTGTTCTGAATAAGATTAACCTAGCCGGAGGCAGAATTGTTGATGGTCATGCCCCCGGTGTTACTGGGAAAGACCTCAGTGCCTATATTGCGGCTGGCATACTTTCTGACCATGAGTCTGTTTCTCTGGATGAGGCTAGAGGGAAGCTACAGCAGGGTATGTTTGTCATGATTAGAGAGGGTTCGTCAGAGAAGAATCTAGACGCTCTGCTGCCTTTAGTCACCGATAAAACATATAAAAGGTGCATGTTTGTGGTTGACGACCGTAGTTGTGTTGACCTACTTAAGGATGGTGATATTGATGCTGTGGTGCGAAAGGCGATTCGTAGCGGACTTGACCCGGTACGGGCTATCCAGATGGCTACTATCAATACCGCCGACTATTTTAGGCTAGGCAGAATCGGGGCTATAGCTCCTGGATACTTAGCTAATCTAGTTGTGCTTGATGATTTATTCAATTTGACAATAGATATGGTTTTTTATCAAGGTCACCTGGTAGCCAGAGGGGGGAAACCGTTATTTCCTTTATATCAAGCCGCTGTCAAGGGGCCAACTAATACGGTAAATATTAAGCCCTTCACTATAGAGGCATTGACGCTCCTGCCTTCAGGAGAGACTGAGCCGATTATCGAGATTGTTCCCGGCCAGATAATTACGAGGAAAAGGCTGGAGAAGATTAGGGCTACAGGTGGAGTCATTATGCCTGATGTTAGCCGGGATATTCTGAAGCTGGTGGTAGTGGAAAGGCACAAGGCTACGGGTAATATTGGCTTGGGACTGGTTTCGGGATTTAGCTTGAAGAAAGGTGCTCTGGCTTCCTCTATTGCTCACGATTCTCATAATATCATTGTCGTTGGAACGAATGATGAGGACATACGTATGGCAATTAGGGAGATTGAGCGGCTACAGGGTGGTCTAGTAGTGGCTGCTGAGGGCAGGGTACTAGCCAGCTTGGCTTTGCCTATTGCTGGATTATTATCAGACGAACCATTAGAGGTGGTGGTGAGTAGATTGGAAAGGCTGGAGCAGCTAGCCAAGGACCTGGGCACGATGTTACCTTCGCCATTCTCTACCCTTTCCTTCCTGGCTTTGCCGGTAATCCCTGAACTCAGACTAACCGACCTGGGTCTGGTGGATGTCAACGAGTTTAGGTTGATTAGGTGAGTATTCTGAGGGCTTAAGAAGCTTCCCCTGCTTGGGGAGAGTTTGAACCTCTGTCATCTCGGTCTTTTTTGTAGCTATTGACAAGCGTAAAGAAGCAAGCGTAGTAATAAGGACTTATCTTCTAGCTGTACCTTTCCTGTGTAGAATGCTGTCACTTCCTTAAACTCAGAAAGAGAAGTGCTGGTCACTTGATAAAAAACCAGCAGAGGTTTATTATAGGAGTATCGATTGGAGCAAAGGAAGGTTGGGAACTAGAGATGCAAATTAGGAAAACATATAGCGATGTGAAGCCTGAGTTACTTTATGATGAGGTGAGGGACTTTGTTCTGAAGCAGGGAGCGATTATAGGTGAGGCAAAACTAGAAACATATTCCTTACCTAGTGACTCATCATCATTTATTTCTCGCGGCACACTAACATTCAAGGTGCAGGGTAAGTCAGGCGAATCTGGAAAGGAATGCCTCATAGCTCACCTCGTGGGCTCAGCTAGGGGTGAAACGAAGCTGATGCTTGATGTAAATGAGGAGCTTTTCCCTCAGGAAAAGGTTTCTGCTTTGCAAGAAGACCTCGACTTTATTTTTGGGTCATACGAGGTGAAGCCTAAGTGAGGTAAGCTTGTCTGCGATTTGGAAAACCTTTCTGATAAAGGGTATACCAAGACTTACCAGGACTTGCCCCAAATTTAATAGAATCTGAATGGGAGGCAACGGATGAAAATAGTGCGTCAATTCGGCTCGCTGGTTTTCGTACTCGGGCTCTTTACCGTGGTCTTTGCCGGGATACCTTGGTACCTCTACCATGACCCCATCTTGCCCTTGTGGCTCAAGATTGCGGTCTATGGCTTTCTGGGTGGTATCCTACTGGTCTTACTGACGGTGGCCGTTGAACAGCGGAAAGGCAAAGCCCTAGAAAAAGGACTCCCACCTGGTGAGTCCCAGCCCCGGGTGTTGCTCCAGAATTCTGCAGAAATCCATGGTCGCGAGATTACCGAGATTTTGGGCTTGGTCAAGGGGCACACCATCTTTGCTATCTGGATAGGAAAGGACATTTCTGCCCTGGTGCGACTGATTCTTGGTGGTGAGCTGATTGAGTACACGGAGATGATGGGGCGAGCCCGTGAGGTCGCTACTGCTCGGATGATAGCCCAGGCTGAGGAGCTGGGGGCTGATGCCATCATTAACGTCCGTTTCGTGACTACCAGTGTCATAGCCAGTGCCGCTGAGCTTTTGGCCTACGGCACCGCCGTCAAACTTCGGTGATTGTTGCTTAAATGCTGGCGTTTTTTGCTTCTCACCAGTTACAAGGGTAATACGCGAAAGAACTTTTATAATCCGTCCACCAGCTTATACATATTTTCATAGGCTTTGCTAAAATTAGGAGCACTCTTCCTAAAGCCATTTTTTAAGATATTCATTCTCTCTGCAAATTTCTGTTTATCTTTATTTTTTACTAAATCTGCCCATAGTTTTGCTCTGCTTTGGAATAGTTTTTCAACCTCCGTCATATTGGGCAAACTCATTTGTAAGGAGGCATAAAGCTCTGGAGCCTCTGAAATAACGCTTTCAATGAAGGTTAATAACACTTTATAGGTAATCCCACCAATTGCTTCCGTTTGTTTTAACTTATCAAAACTTAGCAAGGTATCAGCTGAAACCAGGGCGATGAAATGGGAGAGCCCAAGAATGACCGTCATCATTTCGTCATGTTCCTGTGGGGTCATCAGGGTAATCCTAGCTCCTTTAGCTTCTAAATACTCCTTGATTTTTTGAGCGAGCGTTTCTTCCCTATCATTAGTAGGTGTCAGAACAAAGTTCTGATTTGCTATATCTCTGGCACCAGGGCCAAATAGTGGGTGTGTACCCAGCACCAATCCTGTTTTTATATGCTTATGCATTGTTTCTACCGGAGGCACCTTGATGGAGGTAATGTCTACGATAACCTGCTCAGGATGCGTATAAGGGCTGATATGTTCTACGACCTCCTCAAAATTATCTATTGGCACTGATATCAAAACGGCATCAGCACTTTTAACTGCTTCCACATTGGTGGCAACCTCAACGCCCAGTTGCTGCCTGGCTTCCAATAGCTTTTTTTCATTCCTGCCGGTGATTACTACCTCGTTGCCATCTTTCAACAAGAAGTTGGCAAACCATCGTCCCATCTTTCCTGAGCCGCCGATTATTGCTACTCGCATTCGTTCTTCCTTGCTAGGTTTGGGACTATTTTAGCTCAAACCGCTGTTTTTTACCAGTAACCCCATCCCCCTGTGTCCCCCTTCCCCTTCAAAGGAGAAGGGGAAGGAAAATTGAAAAGAGGGGCGAAGCCCCTCTTAACACCCGATTTGTTTACTTTAAGATTTTTTAATGCTTCTTCCCAATTTTCTTGGTAAAGGAAGTTGTATGATATAATATTATGATAGACAGAACTTTTAGCTTAACATTTAATATCGCTTATCCGTTAGCAAAGTGTTAGCAAAATTCTTTCTTTAGTAAATTTTCTTGTTTTATGTCATTCTCTGTTGTATGATTTCGTTTAGCGAAAACACAAATATATCTTTCTATCCAAATGGAGTTCAATAATGGCTGGATTACGCACAATACACATACAACGCTTTAAAAACATAAATGAAGCATCCTTTAATTTAGAGAATATAAACGTTATAGTAGGCGCAAACAACTCAGGGAAAAGCAGTATTCTTCAAGCAATACACTTTGCAATAGGAACCATTCAGTCGATGAACCTTGAAGGGTTCCTCTCTGGGCGTGGCTGGAAACGCCAAACTGTTGACCCATCTAAACTAATTTATGTTCCATCTGAAAATGTTCACGCTCTTGGTGCTGGTGGCACGCTATGGCAAGATGCAGAAAAATCTGTTCGAATCGAGCTTGGTTTTGTTACTGGGCAAAATCTCACGTTATCTATGCTGAAAGGGCGCAATAGAAATATCCAGATAGCGTTATCTGATGTTTCGATTGCGAAATCAGTTTCGAGTCTTGAGCAGCCGTTTACCATTTTCACTCCCGGATTAGCGGGTATAGCTAAAACAGAACAACGCGTTGCCGATGGAGTGCTTCTACGAACAATTGCCAGAGGGGACGCTAATCTTGTTCTTAGAAATACACTATTACGTCTATGGGAAGAACGGACAGATAACGAAAAATGGAACAAGTTCATTTTTGATTTGAAGGAAATATTCCCCACTATAGATATTACCATCTCTTTTGTTTCAGAAACCGACGAATTTATTAATGTTGCGGTAAACAGTAAAGCTGGGAATATACCTCTTGAATTAAGTGGCACAGGAGTTCTACAAACCATTCAAATCCTATCTTATATACACTTTTTCACTCCTCGCATAATAGTAATAGATGAACCCGATTCTCATTTGCATCCAAATAACCAGCGTCTTATCTGTTCATTGCTTAGCATGATTGCGCAAGATAGAGACGTACAAGTGTTGCTTAGTACACACTCACGGCACGTCATTGACGCATTATACAGGAATGCTAATCTTCTATGGGTACGTAACGGCAACATTGAGCGCGTTACTGATGGTTCAACATTGTCAATATTACTTGACCTTGGTGCTCTTGATATCAAAGAGCAGATTCGATCTGGGACATCTGTTCGCGTTGTGTTGACAGAGGATGAAAGAACAGCCTCTTTAAAGGCTATTCTTGAATCATCTGGATTTGACATGGAACGAACCGACGTTAAATCATACTCTGGTTGTACCAGTCCACACAATTTGCATCCACTTATTCAAACAATCAAAGAGGTTAATCAGAATGCTGTGATAATTGTCCACAAAGACCGTGATTATTATACCGACCTGGAGTTAACAAATTGGCAGACAGAAATCAGATCTATGGATGCTGAACCTTTCGTAACAAAGGGCGTAGATATCGAGAGCCACTTTTTAGACAATCAACACCTTGCGGCAGTGAACCAAAATCTGTCAGAGGACCTCGCAAAGGACCTCATAGCACGAGCTATGACGGATACCAGACAGGATTCAATCAGTCACTACGTCAATGGTCGCTGTGACATTGAAAAGAAAGCCAGAACATTTGGTCAACTGAATCTCGGAAACCTTGCTGCTCAAGCTCATGACGTTTATGACAGTGACCCGCTTAAATATTGTCACAGCAAAACAGTTATTTCTAAAATGAGACAACTATTTCGTGCGGAATATAGCGCAAATCTTGAATCACAAAAGAGAAGTGACTTTATCTCATCGCCTGTATTGTCAGAAATTGCGAGGCGAACATTTCCCCAACAACCGACCTTGTCTTCACTTTAACAAGCTACTTCATCACTAAAATGGCGTTTCCGGCCCCTGTTAATAAACAAGAAATACAGCCTTTTCGCTGTGCCCTTTCAAATTCAATTGGTAGCCCGAGTTGGATTCGAACTGAAAGGAATTGAGCTTCTACTTTAATATTTGCTTCCTTTCTATCTTTAACGGGAGTTTAAGAGGGTGGTAGCCCTCTTTCTTATTCTTCCCCCTCTCCTTTGACCTAAAAGTCTTTGCGAGGAGCGGAGCGACGAAGCAAACTCAAGAGAGAGATTGCTTCGCTGCGCTCGCAATGACGTAAAAGGCGGGGGGTAAAAGGGGGATGGGGTAGATAAAAACCTAAAGGGGGTGAGGGTTAAACTTTAGCTAAAAATGAGGCTATTAAAAACGGCTATTTTGCTTTAGGATACGAGCCCAGGACTTTCACGAAGAGTGAAAACCCTTCCAGGCTTTCCAGTGCCTCTCGAGCTGCCTTATCTTCCCGATGACCTTCAAAGTCTAAATAGAAATTATATTCCCAGGGCTTTTGTCTCGTTGGTCTCGACTCAACTTTGGTCAAATTAATTTTTCTATCAGCCAGCTCTTTAAGGAATTCATACAGTGCCCCGGGTTTATGCCGTACTGAAAAAACTATAGATGTCTTATCATTTCCCGATGGTGGAGAATCTTGTTTGGCTAGGATGAAAAATCTGGTGAAATTATTCGGGTTATCCTCTATTTCCTTGGCAATAACCTTCATGCCGTATATTTCGGCGGCTCTGGTACTGGCCACAGCACCGCCATCTGTTATACCTTTCTCCTTTATCATTTTCACACTGCCTGCGGTATCATAGGTTGGGATTAATTCGCAGTCTAAATGTTTTAAGAAAGCCTGGCACTGACCCAGAGCCTGAGGATGGGAGTAAATCCTTTTAACCGAATCCAGACTTGCCCCTGGACTGGCTATCAGGCAATGGATAACCCTAAGTTCTATTTCACCACACACCTTGAGGCTTGAGTCTAGAAGCAGGTCATATACCTGACTTATACTTCCCTCCAGTGAGTTCTCGATAGGAACAACTCCAAATTCTACTTCTCCCCGTTCCACAGCTTTGAAGACATCATCTAAGCCTTCACATGGTTTGGTCTGGGTTGAGGGACCAAAAAAGTGAAGAGCTGCTTCCTCACTATAAGCCCCGATTTCACCTTGAAAAGCAACTCCTGCTTCTTGAATTCCTTTACAAGCAATCACTATTTGCCTATAGATGCTTTCTATATCTTCTTGGTTTATGCTTTCCTCTTGGGCAATGCTTCTAATATTCTCCAGGACCTTCTTTTCCCTTTCCCTGTCTGCAATTTGTTTTCCCTGCTTCTTTTTTTCCTTGCCTATTTCCTCAGCAATTCTTATCCTCTTAGCTATCAGCTTAACTATCCTGGTATCGGCTTCATCTATCTTCTTTCTTAACTCTTCCAGGCTCATTTTATCACCCTCGGTATTAGTCCAGCCCTCATAGCGAAGTCGCCAAGGGTTACCGCCATCATAGATTCCACAACAGCTACTACCCTGGGCACGATACAAACATCATGCCTGCCCTTAATTGCTAGACTGGCACCTTGTATATTTTTTATGTCAACCGTCTCCTGGCTTTTGGTTATGGAAGAGGTTGGCTTGACAGCAACCCTGACCACTATTGGCATACCATTACTTATTCCACCAAGTATGCCGCCGGCATTATTGGTAACAGTAACTATCTTACCGTTTCTGATGATAAACGGGTCGTTATTCTCTGAGCCTCTCTTCCCAGCAGCGGAGAAACCTGAGCCGAATTCAACCCCCTTGACTGCCGGGATGGCAAAAAGGGCTTTGGCTAAGTCCCCCTCTAATGTGTCAAAGACTGGCTCCCCCAAACCGATGGGTACATTGAGGGCTATGCCTTCAACGATTCCTCCGATACTATCATCCTCCTCTTTAGCTTTCTCAATGGCTCTAACCATCTCTTCAGCAGCTTTCAGGTCAGCGCATTTGAGTGGGTTTTTCTTAACATTTTCTTTTATCTCATCAAACCCCTTTGGCTCAGCCTTTATCCCCCCTATCTCAATGGTGTAAGCCAGCACCTCAATGCTAATAAGACCGAGCAATTTCTTAGCCATAGCCCCTGCCATCACAAAAGCAGCAGTGATTCTTCCCGAGAATCTACCCCCGCCCCTAAAGTCATTAAATCCCCCGTATTTCATAAAGGCAGTATAATCGGCATGGCCTGGTCTAGGCAGGAATCTCATCTTCTCGTACTCGCTGGAATCAATATCTTTATTCCATACTAACAAACAGATGGGAGCGCCTGTAGTGTGCCCATTGAAGATTCCGGAAAGAATCTCAACCTTATCCTCCTCCACCCTCGTCGTTGCTATCACACCTATCCCTGGCTTCCTTTTATCTAACTCTTTCTGAATGTCCTCCTCGGTGGTAGGCAAACCTGCCGGGCATCCATCTATGATGATTCCCATACATCTACCGTGGCTTTCACCAAAACTAGTTATCGTAAAAAACTTGCCGAAACTATTTCCCATCTATCTTTACCTCGCCCCCTATGCTTTTTAGTATACCCCAGAACTTGGGATATGTCTTTGAGACACATTCAGCACCATCTATTATGGTGTCTCCGACTACCGAGCCCAGTATACTGAAAGCCATCGCAATCCGGTGGTCCCCCCTAGTATCTATGAGTGAGCCTTTCGGTTCTGAACCAGTGATGATTAATTTATTTCTTTCCTCAATAACTTTTGTACCTGTCTTTTCAAGTCCTTCTCTTAAAGCGGCAACCCGGTTTGATTCCTTTATCCGTGCCCTTTCTATTCCGACGAATTCGCTTACTCCTTCTGCCATTGCCGCCAGAACCGCCATAGTAGGCAGAAGGTCTATGCAATTGGATAGGTCGGCACGTATAGCATTCAATCTCAGCTTTCTTACGGTGACCGAATTCTTGTTTATTTCGACCAAGGCACCCATGTCCCTTAAGAAGTCTAGTATTACCTTGTCGCCTTGCAAACTATCTGGGTTTAGGTTTTCAACCTCGACTTCTCCAGAAACAGCTCCCAAGGCTAAGAAATATGAAGCCGAGGACCAGTCCCCCTCTACCTCGTATCTAGCTGGTTCATATGTTTGCTTCATTACTTCAAATTCGTCAAGCTCTCCAGAGAAGCCTACCGTTATCCAGAACCTCTCCAGGCAGTCTAAGGTCATCAGCACATAGGGTTTTGATTCTAAGGGTGTGGTCAGCCTGATTGTCATTCCGTTTTCAGCAAAAGGGGATATGAAGAGTAAAGCCGATACAAATTGAGAACTTATATCACCCGGTAGCTCAGTAACCCCACCTTTTAGCTTACCCCCTTCAACAATTACCGGTGGTAGCTCACCGTGGCAGGAGCAGCTCACCCCCAATTGTCCGAGTGCCTGGACTAAGGGTTTTACTGGTCTCTTGGAGAGAGAGGAGCCAGCGGTTAATCTGCATTTCCCCGGGATTAGTGAGCAAATGGCAGTCATAAATCTCAATGTCGCCGCTGATTCGCCACAGAACAGGTCTGTATCTGGCTCATGGAAATTACCCCCGCTAACTCGCCATAAACCCTCTTCCTGGTGGACACGAACTCCAACCTTACTCAATACATCTAGGGCAGCTTCGGTATCATCTGAACTTAAAGGGTATACTATCTCACTTTCACCCTTGGCCAGAGCAGCACACATCAACCCCCGAAGAGTATAACTTTTTGAAGAAGGGGCTTGCACCTTGCCTTTTACTTCGCTTTTAGAGATTGAAGCTTTCATCCTCTTTCAACTTCATTATTATTTGCTCAGCTACAGCATCGATATCCAGTTTTGAAGTATCTATCTTTATATCGGCTGCTCGTTTGTAAAAAGGCTTCCTGAATTTCAAAAACTCTCGTATTTCTGAAGCTCTGTTGGGAACATTAAGGAGGGGTCTTTCATTTTTACCAGTTGATGTCCGCTTTATAATTACCTTAGGCGATGCCGTCAGGTAAACTATTATAGCTTCTTTTCTCAGCCGGTCAATGTTTATCTTATTGAGGACTACCCCACCACCACAAGCGATAACCAGATTTTTATTCCTTGAAACCTCCTTGGTGGTCTCTATCTCAAGCTCCCGAAAAGCTATTTCACCATCCTGCTGGAATATCTCGGGTATAGTTTTTCCTGCCTTCTGCTCAATCAAAGAGTCCAGCTCAACAAATTGCCTATTTAGTTTTCTCGCCAGAGCTTTGCCCACTGCGGTTTTCCCGGTTCCCATAAAACCTACTAGAGCAATACTAGTTTTCATGTCCTTCCAGCGCTTTAATTATCGCTCTCTTCATTATGTCAACTGGTGCCTTCAGGCCAGCCCACTTCTCAAAGGCTAAAGCCCCCTGCCACACCAGCATATCAAGCCCGCTTATGGTCTTGGCACCAGCCGCCTCAGCCTCTTTGAGTAGCCTTGTTTTGATTGGATTATACACGATATCGAAAACAACGAGGTCTGATTTGAGTAACTCGGAAGAAACTGGAGTTTCATCAATATCGGGACTCATACCAACACTGGTAGCGTTAACCAGTATATCAGCCTTTTCTAGTACCTTGGCCAGATTTTCTCCATCCAGTTCCAAGGCCTTAACCTCTTTTTGGAAAACTTGTGAAATCCTATTGGCTAACTCCTCTGCCCAATCCAATTCCAATAGTCGGTTAAGGATAACCAGATTAGAGCCCCTTTCAGCTAGGATGAAGGAAATTGCTCTTGAGGCTCCGCCAGCTCCCAGAATGACTATATTTTCTCCCCTTGGCTCAATCCCTCTATCAAGTAGAGTCTGTAAAAATCCGGTAGCATCTGTATTATAGCCTTTCAAAACCCCGTTATCATTTACCACTGTGTTAACTGCACCTATCCTCTCCGCTAGGGGGTCTAATTCATCTAGAAATGGGATGACGCCAACCTTATGTGGTATGGTAACATTCAGTCCTCTTATATTCAGGGCTTTCATACCCTGAATAGCCTTACCTAATTCTTCTTTCTTCACCTTGAATGCAACATACAGATAATCTACCCCCATCTTTTCGAAGGCGGCATTATGTATTGCCGGCGACATGGTATGCTCTACAGGGTCGCCTATTATTCCACAGATTCTGGTTTTTCCTGATGTGCTCCTATCTCCCATTCTTCCACCATTTCGTAGAGCTTCCTCATGTCCCTTGCTGTTAACTGACCGGTGGCAGATTCCTTACCTTTTTCAATTGATGCGTAAGTAAAGTCTCCGCCAACCAGCGGGGAAAGAATCCTGCTTACAAAACCTAATGGCCCCATAGCAAACGAGACTATTTTTGTTCCGGGGAATTCTGAGATGAGTTGTAAAACGGTCAGATTGTCCTCGAATCTTTGTGCTGTGGTAACCACTTTGCATATATCAGCACCCGCTTTTAGTTGCCGTTGAATTATCCTTTTCATCTCTTCAACAGGGGGTGTCCTCTCCAAGTTATGAAACGACAAAAGGCATTTCGCCCTCTTCTTAATGAGGGGTATAATTCTCGCTAAATTCTTTGTCCCGAGTTCAATATCAACTATATCTGCCCCCAGTTCGATTGCCTGGAGGAGCTTCTCTATTCTCCTTGCTTCGTTTCCTTCCCACCTACCCCCCTCATCTACAATCCTATTACAAGCTATCCATGGTTTCTTAAGCTGCTTAACCCATTCTTGCCAGCCATCGCCGATGAGGTCTATTCTGGCCTCGAGCAGTTCGACAAATTGTTCCACGCCCTTTACTGCTTCTAGGTCGTTATTTACTATAACGGCGCAAATTCTAGGTCTATTCATCCCAATTAACCAGAACTTGTTCTACCAGGGAAAGGGGTACTTCATCGGCGATAAATACGTTTCCTATTGATTTGGGTAAGATGAATCTTATCTTGCCTTTTGAAATCTTTTTGTCGTGTTTCACAGCCTGGATTATCTTTTCTACTTTGAGGTTCGGAATTTTTGTCGGTAGGCCGGCTTTTTCAATAATACCCTTCAGCCTGATTAACTCACTTTTATCAAGTATCCCCAGTTTGTTTGAGATTCTTCCTGCGGCTAGCATACCGAGGGCAACTGCCTCACCGTGCTCTACCTCAAAATCCGAAGCTGACTCGATGGCGTGTCCTACCGTATGACCATAGTTCAAAACATTCCTTAAACCTAAATCCCTCTCATCCTTTTCGACTATTTTGGTTTTAATCTCAGCCGATTTGGCAACAACCTCCTCGAGTTGTCTGTCATCAAACGATTTTATCCGGTCAAGATTTCTCTCGAGATAGTCGAAGAATCCTTTATCCCTAATCACTGCGTATTTTATAATCTCGGCTAGTCCATCACTGAGTTCTCTGGTATCAAGGGTTCTTAAGACAGCGATATCTGAAATTACTAACCTTGGTTGATAGAATGCTCCGATTATGTTTTTTAAAAGACCATGGTTTATTGCTACCTTACCACCGATACTGCTATCGACCTGTGCTAGTAGGGTTGTCGGTAATTGTATAAGTGGTACGCCCCGCAAATAGGTGGCAGCAACGAATCCAGTCAGGTCCCCAATGACTCCACCACCTAAAGCTAAAATAGGTGTTTTCCGTTCAGCATAGAAATTGCTCAATTCATTGTATAGTCTGCCTGCGGTCTCCAGTGACTTTTGTTCTTCTCCCTCGGGAACCTCCAGGATGGTTACCTTGAAGCCGTCGCTGGTGAGACCCTGTTCTAGAGTGTTGCCATATAGGCTTCTCACCGTAGGGTCGGTAATGATTACCAATCTATCACTGAACCCAATTTCTTTTAACTGCTGCCCGGTCAGCGCAAGTAGTCCTGAACCTATGCAAATCTCGTAGCTATTACTGCCAAGCCTCGCCCTAACCCTTTTCATCTATGGTAACTCTAATCTTTATTTCCCCTGGGCGCAGTCAGTTTGTGGATTTTCTGACAGGTATCAATTACATCTTTAAGTTCATCGGGGGTAATCATCTGTTGACCATCAACTAGTGCTTCTCCTGGGTTATAGTGCACCTCAATCATCAATCCACTGGCTCCGCTGGCTATAGCGGCACAACTCATATTAAAGATAAGGTCTCTGCGACCTGTCGCATGGCTAGGGTCAACGATTATGGGTAGATAAGTCTCTTTCTGAATCGCTGGGACAGCGGCGAGGTCAAGGGTGTATCTGGTATAGTTCTTGCC
>SDBU01002356.1_pt1 | contig 25238 bp, 26 predicted proteins | sample 2277071 | NCBI WGS metagenome assembly SDBU01 (sample SAMN10397929, study PRJNA504765) | marine sediment metagenome | isolation source: marine sediment core GS08_GC12, 126 cmbsf | place: Arctic Ocean: Gakkel Ridge, Loki's castle | collected 2008
TTTGGAATGAGGTGAAAAGCAACGGCAATTTTTCTAATGGTTGAAACAATCTTTTCTTTTACAGTGTTTGGTATTGTAGAAAAAGCACCGTAAAATTCTACCTTGAAATCATTGCTTTGTAATAGGTTACCAAGTCTTGGTACAGAAAAGTAATGAGTGCTAAGAGGGCTGGGATTAAATTCTGACCAATCTATATTGACAGTTGCAATAAGCAATACTCCCCCTTGTCGAAGGACACGATGGGCCTCTGCAAGAAACTTTGCCGGCTTTGCTAGGTAATAGATAGCTTCGTAGAGGATTACCACATCGAAGCTTTTATCTTTAAATGGCAGTTGATGAGCATCTAATGTCCTCACCTCAATATTTTGCCTTCCTTTGTAATGGGATATAGCAAAACGCAAAATATTTTCGTCAATGTCTCCGCCGACTACCTTTTTTGCGACCTTTTCCAAATAGCCTAATCCCAACCCAGCCCCACAGGCTACCTCCAAAACATCTTTACCTTCACAGAATGCGGAAGCAAATTTATAGCGATGGTACAATCGTTCTAATTGTTCTCTTATAGCCCTTTGACCTGGCAGTTCTGTGACGGTTGAATAATCTCCCATACTATGCCTTATCTTTAATAAAATTCTTGGATGCCGGTGGCTACGTATTCTATCTGGTCATTTGTCAATTCAGGATTCATAGGAAGCATTAAAACTCTTTCAACCATTCTTTCGGTTTGAGGGAGATGGAAGTGGGTCAACACAAGCTCTTTGAACTGATGCACACCTTTTCCGCCCCATGAGATCATGCTTTCCACACCTGATTCTTTCAAATGTGCTGCAAGCCTATCTCTATCCTCTGCCTCGATCTCATAGTTTTGAAACACGTCAAAGCATGGTCCATCATCCGTGGGCGGTGGTGGAAGGTGGAGTTGTGAGATGTCTGATAATTGCTGATGGTACATTTTGGCGATTTCTCGCCGTCTGTTAATCCATGTTGGCACATATTTAAGCTTTAGGTCTAAAATGGCTGCTTGTAAATTATCCATACGGCAATTGAATGACCAGCTAGCAACGCCACCATCCTCTGTGCGCCCATGATTGCGCAATAGCTTAACTTTATCTGCAATCTCTTTACTATTCGTTACCACAGCACCTGCATCGCCATATGCCCCGAGCAGCTTAGCCGGGTAAAAACTGAAGCAACCAGCAAGTCCAAAGGCTCCCCCTTTCATGCCTTTAAAAGACCCACCCAATGCCTGTGCCGCATCCTCAATGACTAAAAGATTATTTTTATTCGCAATCGATATTATCTTTTCCATCTCACACACCCGTCCATTCAGGTGTACAGGCATGATGGCCTTTGTGCGATCAGTAATAGCTGCTTCCACAAGTTCCACATTCATATTGTGGTCATCACCGATGTCAACCAGCACTGGTGTAGCGCCAGCATGGTGAATAGACGCGGCTGTTGCCACGAATGTATGTGAAACAGTAATTACCTCATCCCCAGGACCAACACCTGCTGCTCTAAATGTTAAGTGCATGGCATCAGTGCAATTACTCAAGCCTACAGCGTATTTGGTGCCCACAAATTGAGCCAGATTATCCTCAAAATCCGCAAGCTGATGCCTCAACATGAGATCTCCCTGAGATAAAGTTTTGTAGATCACGTCCATAAATTCTTTTTCATGATTCTTAAACTGCTTTGGATAATCAATATATTTTACTTTCCAGTCCATAATGGCTCTTCCTCCTCGATCGCTTTTAAGATGTTCTCAGAAACCTTTTCTACAGTGAGCCCATATCTTCCTCTTAGATAATCGGCATTTCCGATAAAGTTTCCTAACTTTTCAGGTATCCCTATTCTTTTGAATACCCCTTTATATGAATCTTCCGACAGCACCTCTGCCAAGGCCGACCCCAATCCGCCAACAATACTATGCTCTTCGATTGTAAAAATAGCCTGATGTATCGACGCGCACTCCTTAATTCGATTCATATCTAAGGGCTTTAAGGTATGCATATTTATTAGTGTAATAGTAAAACCCTCTTTTTCAAGAATATCCATTACCTCTTTTGCATGATAAACCATGTTTCCAATAGCAAAAATAGCTATATCTCTTCCCTCTGATAAGATCATCCCCTTCCCAATCTCAAAATTTGGACTTTCACTATGAATTGATGGCTCCCCAGTTCTCCCCAGGCGAATATAAAGGGGTGTAGGGTATTCATAGGAAATTCTCGCTAACTGTTCTGCCTCTTCAGGATCTGCCGGAACGACGACTGTCATATTAGGAAGTGCCTTCATTAATGACAAATCTTCCAATCCAAAATGTGTAAACCCTTCCATACCATAAGTAAATCCACCCCCTACACCAACAAGCTTTACATTTAAATTCTGATAAGCAATATCAATCCTTAGCTGCTCATAAGCTCTCATTATTAAAAAGGGGATAATAGAATAACAATACACATTTTTCCCGGAAAGGGACAGGCCGGCAGCAATACCTATCATATTGGATTCTGCTAAACCAATATCAAAGAATCTCTTAGGATATTTAGCCCTAAAATTGTCAAATAATTTAAAGCCAAGATCTCCGGTGAGTAAATAAATATCATCATGGACTTGAGCCATATCCTCTAAAGCTTTAAAAAAGGTATCTCTCAATTAAGAAAGCTCCTTTAGGGCAATCTGATACTCTTCATCGTCAGGCGCACGGTAATGCCAGAGCACCTTATCTTCCATAAAAGAGACACCTTTCCCTTTAACAGTATGAGCGATAATAATACTTGGCTTACCAGCGGAGAAAGGAATCGAGCCAAGGGCTTCAAAAATATGACCAAAATCATGTCCATCAATTTCTCTAACAGCCCACCCGAAAGACGACCACCTTTGAGATAATGGCTCTAAGTTGATTATATCCTTAGTGTAACCCAGGGCCTGAATCTTATTGTAATCAACGATTGCCACCAAGTTATCCAAACCATGATGAGAGGCAAACATTGCAGCTTCCCACACAGATCCTTCATCTAATTCTCCATCACTCAACAGGACATAGATTTCATAATTCTTCTTATCCCTTTTTGCAGCAAGGGCCATCCCTATACCCATTGAAAGACCGTGTCCTAAAGATCCTGTCGATACCTCTATGCCTCTTTTAACATCCCTGGTTGGATGCTGTTCCAACACCCCGTCATTTACGGCAAACCCTTTCAAGTCTTCTTCTGTCAGGAACCCCCTTTCTGCCAGAACAGCGTAAAAAGCCGGACAGGCGTGACCCTTACTCAGAATGAATCTATCTCTATTCGGATTGAATGGATTTTCAGGAGAGACACTAAGAACCTTGAAATATAAGCTCACTAATATTTCTACACTAGAGAAAGAGGATCCGATATGTGGGCTCTTAGTTTTATAAATTATATCAAGTATACTTCTTCTTACCTTTTTGGATAAGAGATGATAATGATCTAATCCTTTTTTCTCCATTAAGTTCTCGTCTTTATAAGGGCTATAACAGTTTGGAAAATTATTTTCAGATCAACCCAAAAAGACTGCTCATCAACATATTTTAAGGCAAGCCTAAGTTTTTCAGGACGAATCTTTTCTCTGTATGCTTGGTGAGGGTCAGAACTTCCTTTAAGAATCTCACCCTCATTATGAAATCTTAAGGATGCATAATCTGTTATCCCTGGTTTAACAGTCAAAATTCTTCTTTCTTCATCCTTATAAGTCTCAACTTCCATAGGCACTTCAGGTCGTGGGCCAACAAAACTCATCTCACCTCTTAATACATTTATAAGCTGCGGCAACTCATCGAGCTTGTATTTTCTAAGAAATTTTCCAGCTTTTGTAATCCTTGGATCGTCATCTGAGGTTGATGGTCCACCAATATTTTCAGCATCAACCACCATTGTCCGGAATTTGAGCACACTGAAAGGCTTATCGGCCTTGCCCACTCTGGTGCCTTTGTAAAATACAGGACCTGGCGAGTCCAGCTTGACCAGAACAGCAATGATAGCAGCCATGGGCAAGAATACCACCAAGCCGAACAACGAGAAGGCAAAGTCAAACAGCCGTTTGATCAGTGGATACAATGTCCATCTCCTCGGTCTTTGAGATCAGTCATTTGCAAGGGATAGCTTTGGCGCCCCTGTCCGGCCCCACCGCCGTGCCAAAAATGTAAATCCGATTAGTAGGGCTAACGGCGGCAAGAGGCATAAGCGACTCGCACTCGCCCAGTTTAACGCCCGGATGTCGGAGAAGAATTTCTTCAAATATAGCTTTCCTCCAACGGTCAGTAATGGTAAACGGTATTGGAAGCCCTTGAAGCTAACTTTGCCTGCAGCCCTTACATCCAACAGTTCGGGTTTATTCAAAGGCAAGGTCTCTTTCATCACATTTTCGTAAATCATGTTTAAACAGATCAAATAGTAGCGAAGCCCTTCGAAGATGCCACTCGATTTTGTAGTTGCTATAATATAATCCCAATCCAGACGCACTTCGCAAATGGCAGAAATAGCATAAACCAACTCCGAAATTCGAAGGTAAAAACGGCCGTACACCCTTTGCATAACTTGAATGATTAATTGATCCTCCGGGCTTGGAATAAGTATACAGACATCATCAATATTGACTGTCACGCGATTTTTCATGAGCAAATTGGGAAATGCAGTGTGTTCTCCTATGGGGCCCATACGACCATGATGGATTTCTAATTCGCAAGGATAACCTTTGATGTAATATTGGGTTTTTCCCCCAATCCTATTGAGAAGGCTCCTTTTAAAGGGCTTAGCTCCGAGTCTTTTAATAACTACAGAATCAGCAATATCAGTGTAATCCATCACAAACAAATCAATATCTTCTCCCATATCAGGATAATGTTGATAATTTTTCATGAATAAGAAATCGATCCCCTCACCTTCACATATATTGCTGATCTTACCCATGAGTTCTATAGTGCGGCCGATGCGCTGCCTTTCTTCATTTACGGCTTTTTGATAAATTTCATCAGGTTGAACCCCCAGTTTCACCAGCCGATTATAAACGCGGATTGGTACTCGATTTTTTTGAGCCAATTCTAAAACAACATCCCATTTTATATCCTTAAAGATTGGATGAACCGAAAGCTCTTCACCGTCTTGTGCCAGAAGCAGCCTGAGTAAAAACTCGAAATATTCGCATTCAATTTCTAAACTCATTCAAAAGCCTTGCTCTTCCTTTCGGTCTTTTGGGCAGTTAAATACTCTAACATGGTTTCTTCGATTCTTCTTTTAGTCTGATCCAGGTCATCATTTGGAATGAAGACGGGGTTGCGGACCCACTGGAATATCTTCATGTAAATTGTGCGCCGTCTTTGCAGGTGGGCTACAGTATATTCTCCCTTGCGCAAAAAAGCTTTATCTGGACTCACATCAACAAAAATGGCTATATCCGGCCTAGGAGCAATTAACAAAAAAGTTCGAATATACAGCCATCTGCGACCGTCCGCCACATCCGCAAGGAAATCATAGAAATAACGATCAAGGATAAAAATGCGATTTTTTACTCTTTCGAAATATAGGCGGAAAACCAACAAAATAAATAAGTCCAACACAAAGACACATCGTTTAATCGAATTTTTTCTAAGTCCATTCACGACGAGCATCTGCAACCGTCCATACTGGATAGTTTCATAACCCAAGAAATCGGGACTGGCTGAGATCTCATGCTTTTTTAATTTTTCGGGAACGGCTTTTCCGGTCGATCCCATGATCCATTCGCGAACGAGACGTATGATTCCATATAAGCTAACTTGGCCATACATGGTCAATGCAGTGACCCGGTAGTTCTGCTGTTCAAGGGCAGTCTTTAAACTATCTATCAGTGTCGTTTTCCCTGCGCCGTCGAGACCTGAAAACGTGATTAGCATAGTTATATATAAAGTTTCGAGACAATAACCCTCAAAAGTCCCCAAAGTGACCCTACCCCATAACACACATGAAGCGCTGAAAATACAAGTGGCAATATAAAAAAATACCTGAAATCTTTTTCTTTTGCAGCAATTTCAACAGAAACATATAGATTAAGTGCTGAATATGAAATAACTGTTAATAAAAACACCCACAAGAAAATCCACGAAAAGCCTGACAATGACGCTGAACCAATCAAACTTGTCATGAATGCAAATGGAACTAAATGCCGCCAGGAAAAAAGAACTCTACCAAACTTCAAGGGGTACGTAATCCAAAAACCATTATCAAAATTATGCTTACAAAATTCGATAAATTTGGATCTTGTATAATAATAGATAACAATCTCAGGAACTAAAAGTATTTTTCCACCTGATCTTCTTAACTTTGAATTGATATTAACATCCTCACTTCGTGCAATGTTTTCATCATAAAGTCCAATACTTTGGAATACATCTTTCCTGTAACAACCAAATGGGGCTGTATCAACCCACCTTGGTTCTTTTGAGCCTATTCTAAAATAGGCATTACCTGCACCAAATGGACCTGACAAAGCAAGAACAATTGATTTACCCACAAGAGTATCCTCTCTCGGAACCATCTTCCATATTCCGCCCACATTATCAGCGTTATACTCATGTAAATATTTTACACACTTTGATATATAGTTCTTTTCATAAGCACTATGTGCATCTATCTTCATAATAATATCGCCTTTTGCCTTCTTGATACCAATATTCATCGCAGTAGGAATAATCTTCTTGGGGTTATCAAAGAGTTTAATGAAAGAATAGTCCTTCACATATCTTTCCGCAACATCTCTCGTCCCATCTTGACTCATCCCATCAATGACCAGAACCTCAAGCCTATCCTTCGGGTAATCGTTTACAATCACAGAATCAAGACATTTGCCTATGAATTGATCTTCGTTGCGGCACGGAATGATAATAGATACAAAATCAGAAGTTCCCGTTCCTTCTTCGACATAATCCATTTCTCTTCCAATGTTTGTCAAATAATAAGCCGGTGCTGCTCTCTTACAAATATGTGAAAGAAATATATCCACAATTGTTCTTTTATGGCTTCCTGATAACTTTTATTTTGGAGTGCAGCCAAATATATAGTCAATCTTGGTAGTTCTCCTCGTCTCGAACACTTTACCAGTTGTTGATATTCGAAGACTGCCCTTTCTACCAGAAACATGGCAAACAAACTTCTTACTAAGGATAAATCTATTCCTAAGTCCTGACAATATTTCATTAAGCACTGCTTTACAAAATCGCTATAAACGTTTTTATTAAAAAAGGTGTCTTCAAACGCTTTCGTAAAACCCATGATTCCATGATATTTCCTCATCTGCAGAAAGTACGCAGTGATGAAAAACAATAAATCATGAAGAGGAAATGCCGCTCGTTTACAAAAGGTCCAATCAATCACTCCGATCCTGGTTTCATTGCTATCCTGTGATACTAAGATGTTGTGCCGGCAGAAATCGCCGTGTCGAGCAAAAAGGTCAATCTTTTGATTTGTAAGAGCCGCAATTGTATCAGCGATCTCATTCAAATATTCCCGTTCAGTTTTGGCCAAGTCGAAAATCTTTTGGAACTCCTCTATCTGCTTGAGCCCATGCTCCTTTAATGATGCTGGAATGGATGCTATTGATTCCATGGTTGCCAAATTGAATTCAACAAGCCATTTCTTCGCTATCATCATGTTGGCTTCTGCATTCTCTAATTCTGGTAATCCCTTAGTGGTCATAGCAGCCATCATTGGCCGCCCGTCCAGCACAGATTGCACAAGAACCCATACATTAGCAATTTTCTCACAAAAAATAAGTCGCGGTACTGATGCACTTAAAGAACCCCCTCGTGAATGGAGGTAAATCAGCATGTCTCGTTCATTAAAGACCTCATCGGTTTCATCTAGGTTACGATGGATCTTGACCACAAATGCCGGCCTCCTGCGCTTATCGACAAACCCCAGAAAAGTAGTCGTTCCCCCTTCGATAGAGCCTGAAATTCCCAGATAATTCATCCTTCGTGGTGTTTCGGAACTAGGGGAAAATTCATCCCATTTGCTGAGTATATAGCTGGTCAATTCCGGTAACATAGCAGCACAGTACTCTTTGGTATCTATTTGGTTGCAATTATGCTGAATCCAGGAACCAAAAACTTGGCCAAGTTCGTCAGCCTGAAGATTAGAGTCAACCTCACGCCAATCTTGGCTAACTTATATTGAAAGCCATATTGTTTTTTTACTTCTGGAGAGACCATTTCAAAAAGCGGGAAAATATTCTGAAAAAAATAATTTAAGGCCTCGGAGCTCTCTAAAGGCAGGTAGAAAAGAGGTATGCCATCATAATGGGGCAAGGGAGCATAAAACCGAATTTCTGAAAAGCCTTCTTCCTGTAGTATATGTCTATAACCATAAATAGTATGGATAGGCAAAGTCGCATTAGCCTTTACCAACCTGAACAAATGCTGAAAGGCTAGCCGATTATCAACGCTAAAGTAGATTCTGCCACCTTCTTTCAAGAGACAATAAAGATAACGAACGATCTCTCGAAATCGCACCGACCGCGTCGCATGCCGCTGGAAGTCTACCATCGTTATCAGATCGAAAAACTTCTCTGGAAACGGAAGGCTAGAAACACCCTTCATGTAAACGGGATATAAATTATCTATTCCCTGTTGCTTTCTTCGGGCATTGACAAAAGCGATCTTCTCCCATGTGGAGTCGATTGCATATACTCTTCCGCAAGTCTCAGCTAACGCTATAGGAACAGTGCCCCATCCGCTGCCAAGTACCAGAGCATAGCTATCTCTATGCAATGGCAGTAGATATCTCCAATCCGCGATTCGCTGATCTTCAGTTACAGTATCACCTTTTTCTACTCGTTTCTTTACATATTCATAGAGTGCAACGCTCCAGCTATCTGACTCGGCTACCCGCAATACCTGCTTTATTTCATCATCTGCTATTTCATTGCAGTAGATGTGCTCAGGTTTATTGGACAAAACAGATATGCCGTCCTTTATTTGCCAGCGCATTGCACATCTATCGCAAATAATATCAACCAAGCGATCATGTAAAGAATGCTTACATTGCGGGCAAATCAGACCGTCCATATAGCCCCCTTAGCGTCTTGATTACGCTTCTTGTATTCTCTCTCCAAGCTTATTCCCTTACAACAACTTATCATACAAATCTAAAAGTTTCTTAGATTCCCGCTCCCAGTTATATGATACTCTGATAAACTCCTTTCCTCTACGCCCCATTTCTTCGGATTCATCAGGGTGAGTAGCAATCCACCATAATGCTTCAGCTATCTCCTCTGGATTATCTGGATTAACAAAAAAACCTGCCCTAACACTTTCAAGCTGCTTCTGCCATTTTTTAAAATTACTGGCGACGAAAGGAAGCCCAAAAAGCATATACTCATAAAGTTTATTGGTACTTGTTTGAGAATAATCACCAACATCTTTCCATGTGATTAAGCCAGCATCTGCTTTAATTAAATGTGCAAAGGCATGCGATAGTTGAAGCAATCCAAGATACTCAACAAATGTTCCATATGATGAACTCATTACTCTTTTTAAGTCTTTTGGATTCTCCACAGAACCGCAAAGCCATAGCTGTGCTGGCAAATGGTTGTTTAAAAAACCAATGGCTTGAACCATTTCTTCAAGGCCACGTGTCAGCGAAATACCTCCAGCGTATATTACTCTAAAAACATTGTCATTTGCTATAGTTTTACTTAAACAATATGCTTCATCAATCAGCGATCCATGGCAAATTGGGGCATTTTCCAACACATAGACCTTCCCCCCCATTTTTTTTTGTTCTTGTTGGGTAACAATAACGGCGGAAAAAAACTTTACAGCCATTTTTTCTAATATTCCTACAACAATACCAATGATACTACGCATTTTTTTTGGTATCCAATATTTAATCAATATTTTTTTTGTAAAATCTTCATGAGTATCATAAACAACCTTCTTCCTAAGCAGTTTAAGAATGAATCCTATTGGAAGGGTCTCTGGATCATGAAGATGATAAATATCAGCTTTCAATTGGTATGCTTTCCAAAAAATCTTCGGAATGTTGACAAACCGCTCAAAACGTGACTTGTAATTAGTACGCTGAATTTCAACGCCATTTTGCCAACTGTCATCATTTTTACTGGCAAATAAAATGACTTTGTATCCATGATTGGCTAGTGTTTTTGCCTCTTTATGGTAAATACGAGTATCAGTAGAAGGGTGAACAGGGGCTAAAAAACAAACAGTTTTTCTGAACATCTTTTGATTTGTCATTAGAAATACCTTGCTTTATGATTTAATCTTGTCCAAAGGCCACTACAGCTTCTCTTTGATACATCATCCTCTTATAAGCATAAATTGATCCCAACCAGGTGAGGAGAGACCGGTTATCGTTAATATTCCCATGAACAGATGCCCAGAACAACATAAATAAAAACAATGATATTAGAGTGATACCTGTGTAATATTGAGTATCTTTTGCCTTTTTTAGTGTTCTAAAAGCTGTAGCAAACCCCCAATAAATTAATAACGAAAAACTTATTAAACCAAAGATCCCCAATTCTGCACCAATATCTAAAAATATATTGTGTACATAGACTCCTCTCTTTTGATCATACCCATGGGCAAACATGCTAAAACCACCAATGCCAAGACCTACCAATCCTGACGGAAAGCTTGATAAGGCCTCTAACGCTTTCTCATACTGGTACAGCCTCACAGAATCAAATTCCCCGGAAATGAGCAGCTTAGCTCTACTAAAAAATGTAAAGAAATATTCCTTGAAATAGACGGTTGTAAAAGCAAAAGCACATAATGTGATTATAGAGACAATTAATATTTCTCGATTTTTTGCTTGCATCCTCTTTAAAAACAAATTCCTTTTTGCAATATGTCCGATGTTATAAACAAGAATCACCAAAAATACGATAGCTAAAGCTAATACAGATGCTTTAGTACCTGATACCAAACTCAAAAAGGCAGTGCAAATAAGCAAACCTATAATAAAAGTCTTGTAGATTTTCGTTTTAACACTGAGCAATAAATAAAAACTTAGTATAAAGAGAGCTTCTCCTGAAAACTTTCCCATGCCTAAGTAGCCAGAACTTCCAAAGGCCTCAACAAATCCCCATTTGTTGGTATATAGTCCACGACTAATAACATCAAGAAACATACCCATTGCAAGCAGTACATACGTTATGAAGAATCTTTTAATGCTATGTTCGCTCTGAAATAAAAACAGGGGCGCAAACATAGCAAAGGATGTCAGAGTCAAAAGCCTTAAAAGTTTTTCTCTTCCACAAATAGGGGCCTCTGTGTAAGCAAAACTTGTTATCGCCAACATCATAATGATGAAAAACGGTAGAAACATCTTCATTGGCGGGATAACCAACCTGATTTTCTTTCTTATGATGCTGAAAATTATTCCAATTGTGGCGATAATACCAAATAACACCGTCAAATCCAGGAACTCTGGTAAATGTAAACGAGGGTCAGCTTTATATATACCAGCGTTTATAAATAACACAAAAGGTATTTCAGGGTATTTAACCAACGCATATAGCGCAACAGGGAATAAGAGAAGGATGAAAATATTCAGGGGATTTTCAAGCTTATCAATAAAAAATGGTAAAGAAATCCCCAAAACTAAAGAAAACAAGGCAAAATATAGTACCGGCACCTTATCTTTTATAAAACCAGCTCTCACCTAAAATTCCTCTTCTACAGATAATTCTCTCATAAATGCCGCGAAAAACATAAAGCAAATCACCCTGCAAAATATATAACAAAAATCGCCTTCCCAATGCATAAGATTGCAAAAACTTGCTCGGTTTAACACCTTCACGTTTTAAAATTGCTAAATGCTCTGCATGACAGGTAGAAATTATTGTGCTTGTCTTGCTGTCCCTATGATTTCTAAAACACCCCAAATAATCCCTAAGCAATAAAAACTCTGAGTTTTTAGCTGCTCTTACCCAAAAATCATAGTCCATACAAAACTTAAAATTTTCATCCAAAAGCCCAACCTTATCTATTACCTCTTTTTTCCAGAAGGCTGATTGGTTGCTCAATGCCGACCCTTCACACAATAAAGATTTATAATTGAATGATACATATCTCATGTCTCTAATAATATTTTCGTTCTCATCGATAGCGTACCTATTCCCAAATACTAAATCAGCGTCTGGATTCTCAGAAAATTTCTTGACCACCTTATAGAAGGCTTCCGGAAGATAAATATCATCTGAATTCTGCCAGGCAACAAATTCACCTGTTGACATCCAAAATCCCTTATTTATTGCATCAGCCTGTCCATCATCCTTCTCGCTCACCCAGTAAGTCAGATATTTCTCGTACTTCTTTATTATCTCCACACTTCCATCTGTTGATCCGCCGTCTATGATTATATACTCAAGATTTGGATAGTTCTGGTTTAAGACGCTTAATATTGCTCTCTCCAAAAATTGAGCTTGATTAAAGGATGGGGTGACAATGGAAATCTTAGGCCAGGATGGGTCTTTATTCAGGATGATCTTTTCATCAAAATGCGGCTTTGATACAAATTCCTTAATTTCTTGAGAAATATATTTTATCACTTTTTACTCCTTAAGCACTCTACGATCATGTGCTTGATGATGGGGTAGTAGCCTTAGTTCTTAACCGAGAGGATCGTCTCTTCGATGAATCAGCCTTGGCTATGAGAGGATGTAATGATAGAGACCAAAGGGTAACTCCCCAATTGCACGGATAGCTTTGGAAAATTTCCATCTTCTTCCGCGAGCCTTCTATCGCTTCGGCGTGCCATTGCCAGAGCCCTCTCCAGCCGTTAAGCCTTGCCAACTATCTCGTAATAGTCAACCTTGGGGAATACTTGAAGCTTTCCCACGACAGTCGCATCCAAAATCTCCCGCCCAGCCAGTTCAAATTGTCGCTTAGCCAATCTATAAGCAAATTCAGATGTTTCGAGATCAGGCAGTTGCCACCGAAATCCTTTACCGAAGTAATCCGGATGAAAGTGGTTTGGGTCATTGCCTCCCGACATCACTAGCTGATGTGGTTGCCCCTTTGTCTGGAAAGAATGATCTACACCAATCAGGATAACCTGCTGAAATCCCATGTAATAGGCAATCTGCATGGCAACGTAGGTTACCGTAGCTCCTTCCCAGACACCTTCTTTAGCAATATCGGTGCAAAATTTAGGACCTCTCCTTGATCGGATAAACGCCATGTCTGTGGTGAAAGGGATAATATGTTTTGAATTCCAGCTGATAAACTTCGGACAGGGTAGTTTAACAATATCATCTGCACACTGTTCAATAACATATTTGTTTGCAGAGACAAAATAAGTGGTTGAGAACCCCATGCTATCAAAAAGCAAGTAGATACGATTAAGGCCAAAGGTGTATTCATGTTTTAAAGGGTATAAGTCCATCTTCTTCAAACTTGGACCATTCCCAATGATGAAACACCTTTCGCCCACATTTTTATTCTTGTACTTTCTTATCCGACTGACACTTTCCCAGTAAAAAGATGAAAGCCAACATTCAATTAATGTTTTAAAATCATTATAGTTGACTACCAACCCATAAGTCCGCTCCTGACCCAACATTGTAGTGAGTGCTCTTTTGACAGATGTCTTAACAATTTTCATTCCGTGCTCAACCTCGCAGTCGCCCCACCATCCACCACCAATGCTTGGCCGGTTATGAAAGACAAACGCCGTTCATCAGCTAAAAACAAGATCGCTTGAGCAATCTCCTCAGGCTTCCCTACGCGACCTATCACAGTGCGCTGACTCAGCTCTTCAATTTGCTGCTGAAGATCGATTACTTCCAAGTGCCCACGTTTTAGCCCGGCATGCAGCATCGGCGTATCGACCGCCCCAGGCAACACAGTGTTCACCCGTATCCGGTCCGGCGCCAATTCGATAGCCAGGGCTCGGGTCAAGGCGAGGAGTGCCCCCTTGCTGGCTGCATAGGCAGCTATATTGGTTGAGGTGGCGATGGCATGCACTGAACTCACATTAATAATCGCGCCGCCACGACTGCGCATAAGCGGATATGTCTGTCGTACGGCCAGGTAGGCCGAACGTATGTTAGTTTCCATTACAGAGTCCCACTCCACAGGAGTTGTTTCGGTCAGTGGTTTGCAGATTTGAAGGCCTGCATTGTTGATCAGTGCATCCACTCGTCCCTCTTTTTCATGGATTTCATCAAAGATGTGCTGCCAACCAGTAGCATCTGAGACATCAGCGCAGATGAAATCTCCAATATCAGCAATGAAACCTATCTCTTTCTGATCTACACCTATAACATGCCAACCTTCCTCAGCAAATAGTTTTGCTGTGGCACTCCCAATGCCTCCTGCTACTCCAGTTATTAGAGCCACTCTTTTCATCTAGTGCTCTTCTCCAGAACATCTATCAAGTTACGAATTGTATTCTGGTGAACACGTTCCCAGGCTCCTGGACTGCTATTAGCATTGTGTGGAGCCAGGAGCACGTTATCCAACTCGAGCAATGGGCTGTTTTTGGGTAACGGCTCTTCTTCAAAGACGTCCAAAGCGGCCCCGGCAATCTTTCCATTCTTCAATGACCTGATCAGTGCCAATTCATCAATAATCGGCCCCCGCGCTGTGTTGATCACATAGGCTGTAGGCTTCATTTGGGCAAATCTAGCATCATTCATCAAATGAAAACTTGTAGGATTGAGGCCACAATTAAGGGTGACAAAGTCAGACTGCTTCAGCAGTTCTTTTTTGGACACCATCTCGATGCGCGTTTCAGCCAGAAAATCATCTGGCATATCCACAAGATCATTGCCAAGCACCCTCATACCATAGGCCACAGCGCGTCGCACCACCGCCTTTCCCACGTTGCCGATCCCAATAACCCCCAGGACGCACTCGCGCAATGCTCGACCAGATATTTTTTCCCATATCCCATTATGCATGGCCCGGTCCATCGAGGGCAAATTGCGTGCAAAACAAAGGATATATCCTAATACTGAATCAGCTACTGGCTCACTGAATGCGTTAGGTGTATTACGTATGGCTATGCCTAGTTTCTCACAGGCTGCCTGATCGATGGAATCGATTCCTGTCCCCCATTTAGAAATCACTTTTAGTTTTGTGGACGCCTGTAAAACGCGCTCGGTAAATCGATCGTCACCGCAAATAGCTCCATCCACGTCGCAGACCCACTCAAGGAGATCTTCTTCTTCAAGCCGTTCCTCCACCGGTGGAATAATTAGCTCTATATCATGTTTGTCAAAAATCGGCCGGAACCGATCAATCACATGTTGCATATAGGGTGCGGTGACAAGTACTCTCCAACGCATTGGCGCTATTCTCCCTTACGGTATTTGAGATATAGAAATTCAGCGATTTCAAAATCCACCTCGTCATCTATGTCCCAAGTCTCCATCTTATGTATCTCAAACATTAACGGCCGTTCGCCGATGCGGTTATGGCGGACTTCCAAGACATTCCGACTAAATATGTAAAGGTTTGAATTTTCTTCGAAAATAGGTGGTAGATCTTGGGTGCGCAGCAGTACACCTGGGTCATGATTCACAGGCTTGCCTTGTGTATTCCACAGTCGAGCCTGTATGCGGGTGACCGAAAAGAGGGAATCGTGCTCCGGTAAGCTTCGCAAAAACTCTTCAATGGCTCGGGTGATGGTTGTAGGGCACAGTAAGGGATTAGTACTGTGTGTCTGAACGTAATAATCAGCATTAATTTGCGTAACATCATATAAAAGTACATCATTCATGGGAATGGTGTCAGCTCGCAGGTTTTGAGGTCTTTTAATCAGTTTCACTTGAGGAAAGTTCCGAGCCGCATCTTCAAAAATTATAGGGCTGTCTGTATCTACCGCTATTTCATCAACTAAGGGGCAGTTCAACAAGGCATTAATAATGTGATGATAAAGGGGGACTCCTGCAAAAATCCGGTAGTTCTTGCGTGGAACACGCACGCTATGGTGTCGCATTGGCACTAAGGCAACAATTTTAGGTATGTTCATGGTCGAATTGTCAAAGGTCATAAATCCCTCGAATCGTATCTACTACCTTGTTCATTTGCCCTCTCTTCAGAAACACACAATCGTGCTGGGAATCAAATGATCCATGTGCCGGGAACTTCTTAACCAACTCAAAATTAATACCTTCCAAATACGCTTTTACCGATGGTAGTAGCTTGATCTCCTTATACAAGGGAAGAACGAACAGTTCAAGATGAAGCCCTACGCAAACTTGCCGAAGGAACTCTTCAGCCCCCTTCAAGATTTCATATTCCGCACCCTGCGCATCAATCTTTAGGAAGTGATAAGAGAACGGATGGGCTAGCTCCTGAAGGACGTCGTCCAGTCTGCGACAGGCAATCCTTTCTATTCTATCCAGTTGTGACCTCTCAAACCAGGTACTACTCAAATAGCGCGGCCCATGGCTCAGGAGTTCTTCAAAGTTCTCGGCCACATATCCATAGTTCTGTTGAAAAAGTGACGACCCACTACCCCCAAAGCCTTTATATATATAAAGATCCCTCTCACAGTTTGTCCCCCACAACGCAGCATCCACGGTTACAATGTAGGGACTTCTACTTGGTTTGTCTCTAGGCTCAAACTTCAACAAATGCAGGATTTTATTTGCGTTTTTCTTCCAAGGGTATGGCAAATCACCAGCCGAACCAACATCTATTAGATTAACGATCCCTTTCCCAATGAGATTTACCATAGTCTCCCCAAGCAGTCTCTGTCTAGCATACCGATACAAGTCCTTGAGAGATCTCTTCATACATCCCTCCGTGAATCACCGGCTACGTAATTTAAGCTTGGAGACAACATGTGCAAAACAGCTCTAGCCGGAGCACCCTCGGTTCCCACAAGCTTTAACGGCAAGCAGATTAATTCATACCATCCTGGTGTCACATTTGCAAGATTCAGACCTTCAATGATGATCACTTCGGCTCTTAACAAAATCACATGAGTCTCTGGCTTATCATGGTATCGTTGCACAGAGAGATAATCTACCCCTATTAGGTTTATGCCCTGATCGACTATCCACTCTGCGGCATCCGCAGTTAACGCCACATAGTCGGGATCGAAATCTTGCTGCTCTTTCTTCCATAGTTCAGAGTTACTTGTCTTCAGCAATAGCCGTTTAATACCCTTTGGTAGCGACAAGGTTGCCAGATCATCCGCTGTGACAGCTCTTACTTGTGTCAGAGCAGCTATAAAAGCCGGACCACAGAAAATATCTAGTGGTATTCGTTCAATACTAGCCCCGTCTCTAATAAAATGAAGTGGAGCATCTATGTGGGTGCCTATATGGATATCACAATCAATTTTAGAGACGTTCGCCGGATCGCCACGCTCGAGACATTTAACACGGCTAATCTGCAAACCAATACTCCCTGGCCAAATGGGCATATTCGAATGTAACGGCACTGAGATATCAATGATCTTCGGCACTTTGATTATCCTTTTCGAGCTTGGTATAGGCTATACGCTTTTCCTCTCTAGAGTCCTTCACATTTTTAATTTGAGGACGTCTAAAACTATTTGGGTAATAGAACCGTTCTTTAAGTTTATCTGTTATTGGGCCACTTTTAACAAATCCTCGATAAGTGCCCCAGAACTGCATTAACCGGAATAGTGGAATACTCAGATTGTCTCGAAACATCGCATCTCGCCAAGCATGGTAGTAATCGGCAACAACGTTTGCCGTAAATGCCTTTACAAAATCCCATAAGGTAAACTTCTGCTCTGGGAAGATCTGTTTATGTGCCATACCTTCACGACGATAACGGTTGTAAATATGAAGAGGTGTTTCATTATGAACATGAATGATCTCGGCTTCAGCAGCATACGCTATATAATATCCTTTCGCCATTGCTCGCTTTGCCCAATCAAGATCTTCCAATCCTGTCAGTTTCTCGCAGTAAGGCAGCTGCTTCCACAATTCTCGACGAACTGCAGCATTAGCATTGTTACAAAACGGATGCTCCTGGCGAGAAACTGACTGCTCAGGAAACCACTTTTTAAATATCTGGTGCTCTGAATGCTTGGTAGAGCAAGCACCGCGTTGTTTCCCATAAACCAAAGCTGCTTTTGGGTCAGCGAAGGGTTCAAGCAGCTTCTCCAACCAGTCTTCATAGACAGGATAAACGTGAGCGCTGGCAATAACGATGAACTCGCTGCGGGCTGCCCGACAGCCGAGATTCAACGAACGACCAAAAGAAAACTCCTCAGGGTTGACAGAAATGATATTCACAGGATATTGCGATGCAATAGATAGTGTGGCGTCGGTTGAGCCTGAATCCACCAAGATGATTTCAACATCATGGATGGACTGTTGTAAAATCCCCGTCAGGAAGCGCCCAATATGCTGCTCTTCGTTATAGCAGCGTATCACGATCGAGCAAGCAGCTATAGGATCATTAATCATGATACTGGTTTTCCCTTTACTACGCCGACGGGTTGATACTTGGGAACCCATAATCCCCAGGGCATACCATTATCGCCTGACTTGAAGTAAACGTCTGTCAGATTATCTCGAAGTTCGGCGCAATCCCGCAAAAACACAAAAAGCTCATCATAGTATTCATAATTTGACGGACAGCCCGAGTCAAGTTTAAATATGTCTCGCAACGTCGCTTCTGTATAGCACCAACATTTAGATGGCTGATGAAACCAGTCCTGATCTTTCACTGCTGCTAAGGTAGCAAATAGCTTGCCTCCTGGCTTGAGTACACGCATCAGCTCTTGGACCACGGCTCGAAGCTCTTCCGGAGAGTTGTGCTCTAGGGCCGAGATAGAAACGATAGCGTCGAGTGAGTGGGTCTTGATGTCAGGCATCGAGCAATGTTCAAAGTCTACTTTAGCCGACGACAACAAACGCCGAGATTATCGCATCTACGAAGAATTTGCCAAATCCTTAATGCAAAGTGTCCGACGCGAGTATGCTCAGACAGATTTGGCAATAGCTGTAGACAATGCTGTGTATGCACTGGATACTTCTACCATTGATTTGACGTTGTCTTTATTCCCTTGGGCAAAGTTTCGCAAGACCAAGGGAGCGATCAAATTACATGCTATGATTGACCTTAGAGGCAACATACCGGCATTTCTGACCATTACTGATGTAAGGTACATGATGTTAAAGCTGCGCCTCAAATTCCAATAGAACAGGCAGGAATCTATGTTGTCGATCAGGCATATATTGACTTCGACTGGTTGAGAACCATTGACCAAACCGGTGCATTCTTTGTTACCCACTTGAAAAGATCCATCAGATGGACCCGTGTCGTATCCCATCCAGTCGGCAAAGCCGTTGGCCTAAGAAGCGACCAAGAAATTTTGCTATTCAGTAAAAAGTCAAAAGCAAAATATCCAAAACGCTTGCGAACAGTAAGTTTCAGAGATGACACACAAAGCCGCACCCTGGTATTTCTAACCAACAATTTTTCTCTTTCGGCGGAGACTATCGCCGCTTTGTACAAAGCGCGTTGCGAAATTGAACTATTTTTCAAATGGATCAAGCAAAACCTCAAAGTCAAAAGCTTATATGGAACCTCAGAAAATGCAGTAAAGACTCAAATCTGGATCGCTATGATCGTTTACCTCATTTTAGCTATCCTGAAGTAGAGATATTACCTCGAAAATAGCTTATCCCCGTTATTACACTTTTTGGAGGTCAATCTATTTGAGCAAAAACCACTTATTTCCATCTTCCAGCCCAATCGCCGTAGAACCTATCGTGAAGATGCCAATGATGATAACCAGCTGAAACTATTTGATTATTAAACCATGCCCATTCTCTGTATAGAAATAGATTCTTGTGATATTACTTGATAGTAGTTTTTTTCAAAATTACAAGTTGAAGGCCTAGTAAATCACCAACCCATTGATATTATTGGATAGTTAACGGGACAGCAGTGAAAAATAACATTAAATTATTTTCAGATAAGCATTAGGCGAATTATAAATGTTTTATTAAATTCAATTAGTTGGGATGCTCAGTTTTGGTGGCGCGTGTAAAGTCAACCCGCGGATATACATTGAGTTTCCCTCCAAGTGTAGCGTTATATATTTTAATTTTTTTCCGATTAGCCACTTCTTTTGTAAGTTGATGCGCAGCTATCATGTTCCGGTTAAAGTACTTAGCAGAAGCTCCCGGTGATCCATACCCTGGAAAAAAATGATTTTTGTCGAAAAGCTGCGCTATTTTATTCATACGAGCAAGTCTAAACAATTTTGTAAATATTGAATCTGTAAACCCTAAATCGGCTCCCACTATATAAATCTCGCCAAAACCAAGGTAGAAAGCTATCTGCATAGCTACCAACATACTTGTACCATACTTACAAACTCGCTCAGAAATATCATCAGACCACCACTCCAATTGAGGTTTATCTGTTGTTTCCGAGCCGTGCGTACAATTCAAATAATAAATATTATTTTTAGCACCTATAGTCTCCCGAAGCTGATCCCAGGCAAAGGTCACGATACCTTGATCAATTGTCCGCATGATATCCCTATGCCAGTCCGGCTTCCTAACATTGATTGTTGTACAAACAAAAAAATCAGGATGCCATTTAGTCTGATTGTATATAGCCGCTATCCGATTCATGGCGATACTATATTCACCAATAAGCATATCCATGGGAGTCCTGCTAAGACTTGGACCATTGCCAATTACAAATACTCGCTTACCTTTGAATTTTCCTCTTAGCTCTATCAAATCATTCATTCTCGGAATCCCTGTGCAAAGTATTAACAACATTTGCTCCAAATGGTAAAAAAAGACGGCTACTCACACTAGTTTTTAGTCCGCTTGTTCATAATTGTTGGCCAAGTTTAAAATCCATATGTGTCATCAAATTCAATAATTGTACCACGGCCAGGATGTTGGCGTTTAAAAATACGGAAAAAATTCATAAGGGATTGTTTCGGAAGTCTTCTCGCTTCTAACATTAGTGATTTAATATAAAGGCGACTGAAATCGTATCCGGCCATCAAAAAATCGGCCGCATCGTTTAGGCCATATCGCTTACAAATCAGAATGGCTGAAAGAGCCTCAGTTCGACTTGAATTGAAATCAAACAGTTTCGTCTTAAAAAAAAGTGCATCGCCGAAGACAAGTCTTCCTCCTTTTTCCTTTGTACAGCTGTTACCGTTGTTAAGTTTCCAGCGGTGTCTTTTGATACCATATAAATCAAATCCACATTTTCTCATAAATATCTCTATTTCACTAAATAGCGGCTGTCCTTCGTATAATGGCACAAACTCAACCTCAATCTCCAAGCCGATCAAACGATGCATATGATTACTGAACCCTTGCTGCAAAATCTCCATCTCAGATCCTTGGGTGTCAAGTTTGACGAAATCAGGCACAATTTTCTCCCTCTCACAGAAATCATCCAGAGTGATGGTTTCCAGCATAGAGACATCCATAACCTCTGCTCGCCTATGCCGCTTGGAGCCGGGGACAGCGTAGCGCCTCCATTCTTCCTCCAATGGCTTGAGCAGACTTGAACAGGTAGGACTTCTAGTCGCATAAAATTCTCTGGGGCCTGTATTGCCAGACACCGCATAGGGATAGAACTTTTCTGAGCTCATGTAATTACTGGGGCTGGAATTTAAGCGATGGCATTCGCTAATATTCGGCTCAAAACCAATGAATTCGACAAAGTTTCCAATGCGTGCCCAGTCTTTAGCGGCTCCCCCCCAAGCTCCAATATCTAACACCAGTATTCTAGGTTTTGTCTCATTTTCTAATGACATATATCTTCCTCCCAATTACTGCGCCACGATATCAGCGCCGACCGAGACAAAAAGGGGATCCCACAAAAACCATTTATTATAACGTTTCTTGTAGTTGACTGGAATTTCCCTATGTTTTCTCCATCGCCACCAAACCTTCCTGTAGTTGAAAGATTTGAAGCTCTCTCCATATATTTTTTCAATGTTTTGTTTACTCAAGTCCCAATGGTCACCAATCCGCCGCGTTCTACCTGGAGCTGCTGTCAGGGTAGTGATCAAATGCCCCCCGGGTTTCAAACTTTTCAGGCAAACTTCAACTAGTCGCCTATGATCTTCCGGAGTGTTGTGCTCAAAGGCCGATGTAGAAATGATCACATCCACTGAATTGGGGTCGAAATTGTGCATCCTCCGGAAATTTTCATCAGCAAAATTCCCAACTACATCGACATAATCGCACTCCCAGCGATGCATATCTATTCCGATGATATCAATATTATGAATATCTTCCAAATAGCCATGAATTGCCCCTGGGCCGCAACCGATATCAATTACCCGCATTTCAGCCATTATAACATCGTGAAATCTCATAGCCAGCCAAGTGTAATCCATGCAATAATTCCATCCAATTTTATTTTCAGGTAACAAACTGAACTTCCGGATATCTGATAAAATACCTTGGTCATAGGCAACGAAATCAATCTCTTGTGGATCCAATAATTCGATCATTTTCGACCTCTAATATCTACTACTATAGTGGCAATTTAGAATAATCTGTAATTTAATTTACGATAGCCATTTTCTAAACTCGTCATGATTATCTTCTTTTCATCTTTGGTGAAAAATCCAATAATTGCCAGAATAGAAGGAAATACTCCTATCAATATTGCAGTTTTAATAGTGAAGTTGAGCCATAGACTATCAACTGATAAACCAATACATATAAAAAAGGCCCCACTTGCTGCAATGATTATCTTAAGCAATCTTCCAAATTCGTAATGAATTCTATATTTACTGTGAGCAATAAAGAAAGTAAACATCAATAAACATAGATAGGAGATTGCTGTAGTGATAGCCGCAGCAATGGCACCTGCAATGGGCACAAAAATAAGATTTAAAATAATATTAAGCAAACATGCTATTAGAGATCCTACCCCTATCCATTTCGTATTGCCGACAATGTGTGTCAAGGTGGCTGCGGGAAGAAAGTAAAGACTGTTAAACCAAACACCTAATGCTATCCAAGGGACAATTTCAGCTGCTTTGTAAAATGCCGGGCCTACCATGAATACGACCATTTCTGGGGCATATAATATCACGGAAAATGCAATTAGCGTAGCCCCAAACATGTAATAGGTAATTATACGAACAAAGCTTGCATTGTCAAAGGCTACACTTAAACCACGTTTCCCAAAATATGGCAGAATTGCATTGTAACCAGCTTGAGTAATAAAAACTGCTACCCACCCTATCTGGTAGCCTATGCTGTAGACACCTACTTCAGCAAGGGAAGTGAAATGTTGCAGTATAAGTCGATCTGACGAAGTCAGTGCCCACATAACGATAAAATGGACAGTCAGTGGAGCACTATACACTAATGCAGAATGCAAATGGGAAAAATGAAAATTTAGTTTGATATATTTAAGAATAAAAAATACTACAAGCAAACCACCTATTGCTGAACCAAGCGCGTGTCCCCATAGGAATCCTTTTGCTCCGCCAATCCAGTATATAATAAACAATATCGTCAAAATATTCGGCAGAATAAATGATGCGACGGTTAATAACGAAGAAGATAGTGCTCTTTCGGATGCCCGAAATATCAGTTGCAGAAAGGTTGAAGTGGCCAGAGTTATATAAGCGGTCCACAGTGCTAGGCTAACGAAAGGGTGGTAATCTATCCCGAATATTTTAATTTTTAAAAACTGGGCTGCAAAAACATCAGAAAACAGCAGAATAACTGCTGGGACAAATAATAAAAACAACCACAAGGAGCCATAAAACTCGCGCCGAGCAAGATCATCGCTAAATTTGAAATAGAATCTATGAATAGCCCCACGTGCCCCGAGTGTTATTATTGGCAACGCAATGCTACTAATTGCCCCTACAATTCCAATAATTCCATAATCCTCGGGAGAAAGTAAGCGCGTGTATAGGGGAAGTAAAACAAAAGCTGCAGCTTTTGTAACTAAATCCCCCATTGCATAAACAATTGATTTGTTAAATACCCGTTTGATCATACTAAAACTACGGCAGCAATTCCCGACACAAAGCATTTTTTGAGGTAATTTATTACCAAACTAATGGGGGACGTTGGTGCCTTGTGACCTTATATTAAATATTCAAGCATTTTTTGGTTATTGTGAAGCGGGACGCCCTTAAGTTGTTAAGTTTCTTCCCTTGCTCCATGACTCATCACGAGGGACGCCCTTAAAATTTTAAGTCTATTCTCTTTGTTCTCTGATTTCATCTGCTTTTATTAAAATCTCCTGGTAGAGTTCATCTGCCACTCTAAAACCATGGCCGACTATCTCATCCAATAAAGGCTTAACCTTATCAATGAATTTTTCTCTTTTTGCAAGAAGTAAAACACCCAAAGTCCCCGTTATATTTATTCCTAATCTCTCTTTTAAAACGTGGAGAACGCCTGCATTATCCATCAACTCGAAAGGGGGACGTAGGTTCCAAAACGATTTACGATTACAAGAGTGATAATGAGAGAACAGAAAGGAGTTAGGGCTACACTCTTGACAGTTTTAACCTCTTCTCTATCAGCATACTCTGGTTTCTTAGTGTCGTGATTGCATGTAACCTTAATGGAATTCATGGCTTGGTTAGTGATTAATTTTATTTTTCTGACAGGATTTACCCCAGTTAAATAACTTTCAGATTTAACGGGGCAAGCAGGATTTATTAATTAGACAGGATTTACCCCAGTGAAATACACTGTGCTGTTTCACCTGCGTGAAAATTTCACGGGGCAAGCAGGATTTGCTTGATATTTTCTTTTGCTTTCTTAGTTTCCGCCTGCCCGCCATCGGCTTCGCCTTCAGGCGAGGCGGGCGGGGATGAAACTGATAAAAGACCCCCAGTGAAATAGGCTATACGCATTTCACGGGGTAAAAATCCGCCTATGGCGGTAGAAGTTAGCCTGAAAAAGCAAAGATAAAGATTACTTTCGGTAATGCCTTGTAACAGCGATTATCTCTGTTTTGTCTTCGTTAATGGGGGACGTTGTTACATTATGAAGTTATGTCAGATATTCGCCTATAATTTCTGGCTTGTCAAGGATTTTCTTTCCCCTCTCTCGACAATCGCTCACTCCTCTGCCACTTATTCTTAAGCCGCGTGCCACGTCATCCCCACTGTATCCCAATTCATCCACCGCCAAATAACATATAATGGGGGACGTTGCTATTTAACTGCATTATCGCTCATAGCTCTTGGCTCTTAGCTCATAGTATGGAGCAGAGGACCCCAGTGGAATACTAACTACAA
>SDBU01002357.1_pt1 | contig 25236 bp, 17 predicted proteins | sample 2277071 | NCBI WGS metagenome assembly SDBU01 (sample SAMN10397929, study PRJNA504765) | marine sediment metagenome | isolation source: marine sediment core GS08_GC12, 126 cmbsf | place: Arctic Ocean: Gakkel Ridge, Loki's castle | collected 2008
ACCGAAAGGGCGGACTACGTCTCAACGGTAATCGAATCCGAAGAGACCGGCTTCGGCAGAACACTTGACAGGGGCATCGAAATCTTCAACACCGCCGCCAAGCGGGCACAACAATCAATAAAGAAGATTATCAACGGCGAAGATGCTTTCCGGCTCTATGATACATACGGCTTCCCGCTTGATTTGACCGAGCTTATGGCCCAAGAGCGCAGGCTTAAAGTCGATACAGCTAAGTTCAATGAATTAATGGAACAGCAGAGGCAACGGGCAAGGGCGGCGCAAAAAAATGATTCACTTATGGCAGCCCTGACAAACACCGAACTGCCTGTAACCAAAGATGCCCACAAATATGATACCGACAGTTGCGACAGCAAACTAATCGGCTGGCTCGATAATGGAGGTTTCAAAAACCAGGGCCAAATAGAGACTAACAACGAGGTTGGAATTATTCTTGACAGAACCTGCTTCTACGCTGAGGCGGGCGGCCAGGTTGGCGACTGCGGTATTATAAAATCGGAAAACGCTAAATTCGTGGTTGAAGACACCGCAAAAATAGCCAATTGTATCATCCACCGAGGCAAAGTTGTCGAAGGCTCATTCAGTATCGGCCAAAAGGTTAAGTCAATCATCAGCAAAGACAGAGCTGCGACAAAGAAAAACCACACCGCCACCCACCTGCTCCAGTGGGCGCTGCAGCAGGTGCTCGGTAAATCAGCGGCCCAGCAGGGCAGTTACGTCGGCCCGGACTATTTGAGATTCGACTTTACCTATCCCAAAGCACCAACCACCGAGGAGCTAAAAAAGGTTGAGGATTTGGTCAGAGAAAAAATAGCTTCCGACCTGCCATTAACCTGTGTGGTGATGCCAAGGTCGGAGGCGGAAAAACTGGGGGCTATGGCACTGTTCGGCGAAAAGTATGGAAATGAGGTCCGGGTGGTGGCTATCGGTGCAGCAAACGAAAGACTGCTTGAAGAAGCTTTTTCGCGAGAATTCTGCGGTGGGACGCACTGCGATAATACGGGACAAATAGGCGGCTTTAAGATAATCAAAGAAGAGAGCATCTCCGCCGGCGTTCGCAGGATTACCGCCCTTACCGGCACCGGCCTTAACGCCTGTCTCGAAAAAGCAAGCGACATCGTCGATGAGCTTTCAGCGATGCTGAAGGTCCCCTCCGAAGCGCTGGTTGACAGGGTCGGCCAGTTGATAAAGGACAATAAGAAGCTCTCCAAGGAGCTCAGGACAGCGGCCAAGGCATCCGGCTCTGACGTTATGGCCGAGGCCAAACAGCTTCTCCAAAAATGTGAAAAAATCAATGAATCCTCCATAATCATCGGCCGACTGCAGAGCACACATATCGAGCAGGCCCGCGAAGCCGTCGATATGCTCAAGAAGAAGGCAAAATCCGCCGCTATCGTCCTGGGCTTCGAGGATGACGATAAGGCAACACTCCTGGTGGGTATGACCAACGACCTCATCGAGAAAGGCCTAAAGGCTGGTGACATCGTCAAGGCAATCGCACCGATAATTGACGGTGGTGGTGGTGGGCGGCCTCAAATGGCACAGGCCGGCGGAAAAAATCCAAAAAAAATCAAAGATGCCCTCAAAAAAGCTGCAGAGCTGATAAAAGAAAAATTGGTATCCTGACAATTATGATTTTTGCAGGTCAGCTAAATAACCCCCAGTGAAACTGGGGGCTAAATATACTTTTTTACGGCAAAACCGCAAAATATTCAGGCAGGATTGAAAGTGGGTGAAGCGGGTTCTTTTATCAGGTTTTACTGTGATAACTGTGGCTACAAATCCACCGTCTCCGAAAGCTACGCAGGCAAACAAATTAGATGCCCTAAATGTTATTACATAATCTCCATCCCAAAAATAAAGTCCCCAGGCACCACAGATCAAAGCAGTCCCGGCAAAACAAAAACCGGCTTCCAACATTCCGACTACGATTTAACTCTTCTGAATATCACAGAAAAGGAAAAAATTCAAAACCTGCAAGCCGGCATCTCTGAGGAAGCTGCCGAATACGAGCAGGAACTTGAAGAAGAATCGCAGGTGGAAACCGAACTCGTTGATGAACGCAGGCTGCCGTGGCTCATAGACATATTTCTATATCCATTCAGCGTACCGGGCTTGAAGAGTCTTGCGATTTTCATCGGAGTACCGCTGTTAATCAATATTCTGGGGACGATTCTTCCTATCCAGCTTTCTTGTCTTTTCTTTCTTGTCACTATGGTTATAAATATCGTTATTTTCTTTTACATATATTGGTATTTCGTTGAATGCGTCCGCGATAGTGCCGATGGGGGGGTGCGAGCGCCTGAGGGATTAGGTGCAACTCCCGGTTTGGCCGGTATGTTCTGGCAGGCGGTGAACGTAATTGGTTGTCTGGCGGTTTTCTTTGTGCCGTTTGTTTTTTATATGCTGTTCGCTAAGAGAGCCGACATAATTTTCTGGCTGTTACTAATCTCTGCGGTTTCGCTTTTTCCAATGGGATTGCTGGCCGTTGTTATGTTCGACTCGGCTATCGGTCTCAATCCTCGTTTGCTCATTCGCTCAATATCCAGCACCTTTGTCCCATACTGCGGGCTTGTTTTGTTGTTTGTTACACCGGTTGTGTTAATCGGTATGCTCCACGCGGAATTGCAGGAATCGCAGCTTTGGAGTTTTATCCTTCGTTCTGTCGCTACCTATTTAGTATTGGTAGGTGCTCATCTTTTGGGACGGTTCTACTGGCGGTATCAGGAAAAACTCAACTGGGAAGTGTAAGCTGAAAAAATGTAGTCGCAGCTAATTTCGATTGAAGAAAATCGGCCCCAAGGCGTCTTATTCAATAGAGCAGGCCTGTAACGTAAAACTTTATAAGGCCCGGAAAGGAGACTTGAAAATGGATGAGTCGGATTCTATTATTAAGTTTTACTGCAAAAACTGCGGCCAGAAAATTCGTGTCCCCCAAATCCACGCCGGCAAAAAAGGCAAATGCCCGAAATGCAAGAATACAATTGTTGTGCCAAAAATACAAACCACAAGCTCCGTCACAGAGCAAAGTAATTCCGAGGATACAAAAACCAGCTCAAAGAGTTCCACATACGATTTAGCCCTCCTGGCTATGCCACCAAGAGACAAAATTCAAGACCTGCCACCCACCCCATCCGGAATCTCCGAGAAAGCCACCGAATATAATCAGGAACTTGAAGAAGAACCGCCGGAAGACACCGACTCTCCAGCCGAGCGGAAACTGCCGTGGTTCATCGACATATTCCTTTACCCGATAAGCACCGCCGGTCTGATAACCCTTGGAATTATAATCTTAATACCATTGCTGATTAATATTGCGGTAGGTTTACTGGGCCCCTTCGGGATTTTAATACTGCTCCCGGGTTTCTTAATAAACTTTATCATTGGCTTATACTTTTATTGGTACATAGCCGAGTGTATTCGTGACAGTGCCAAAGGTGGGATCCGGGCCCCTGAGACAATGGCTAATGCACCGGGTTTAAGTGAACTGTTAGGGCAATGGTTCCGTTTACTTATATGCCTGCTTCTGTTTGTGGGGCCGATGGGTTATTATTTTGTCAAGACCCATAGAATTGATGCAATCTTCTGGTCTTTATTGGCCTACGCAGTATTTTTTCTGCCGATGGGTTTATTAGCCGTTACTCTATTCGATTCTTTACGCGGCCTTAATCCTCTTTTACTCATCGGTTCAATCTTCAGCGCTTTTTTCACATACTGTGGACTGGTTCTAATTTTAGGGGCGGTTGCGTTGTCTATTATAGTTTTACGCAGAACGCTATCCGGCAAATGGGCAGCTTTTCTTTCCGGCTTTTTTGTGATGTACATTTTACTGGTAGTGGCACATCTTTTGGGGCGCTTTTACTGGCGATATCAGGAAAAACTCAACTGGGAAGTGTAACTTCTGACTTAAGAGTCATTTTTCAACGGGCTCTGTCGAATTCTTATGCTTTTTGCGTGTGCGTCCAGCCCTTCAACCTCAGCCAACCGAATAATATCCTCCGCACTTTCAGCTAACTTCTTTTGGTCGTATTCGATAATGCTCGTTGACTTGATAAAATCATTGGCACTTAAAGCACTAAAGAATTTTGCCGTCATTCCAGTCGGCAGTGTATGACTCGGCCCAGCCCAATAATCACCAACCGCCACCGGCGAATAATCACCAATAAATATGGCCCCGGCATTTTCGATTTTATCAGCGACTTCTCTACTTTGCTCACCGCACTGAATCTCTACATGCTCCACTGCAAATATGTTCGCATATCCGACCACATCATACATATCCTTAAACACCACAATTTTGCTAGATTCTCTCAAGCATTCGCTTGTAGACCCCACACGATTTAGTTGACTTACCTGCTTTCTAACTGCTTCTAGGACTTTCTCTGCGAGCTTCTGTGAATATGTAAAGAGCATTGCGCTACCAGGCGCGTGTTCTGCCTGACTTAACATATCCGCTGCTACCCAGGCTGGGTTTGCTTTATCATTTGCGATTATTAATACTTCGCTCGGCCCGGCTATCGAATCAATATCAACCACTCCAAAAACTTCACGTTTTGCCATTTGCACCCACGTATTGCCCGGCCCAACAATTTTATCTACTTTTATTCTACCAGCTTTTTGGTCTCCAAACGCCAGCGCTGCCACCGCCTGTGCTCCACCGATTCTGTAAACTTCATTGATTCCCAATTCATAGCAAACTGCTAAAATCGTCGGATGAATACTGCCTTTGTATCTCGGTGGCGAAACTGTAAGAATCTGCTTTACACCCGCCACTTGTGCAGGAACCGCCGTCATTATCACTGTACTCGGTAGTGGAGCTGCTGCACCCGGGACACAAATGCCGACCCTTTCTATCGGTGTGTACTTTATCCCTGGATGTTTTCTGTTTCCGATGTAAATTTCTTTTTGATATTTGCGCACGTTTTGAATGGACTGGCGAATTGACGCCAAAAGGTCATTATCAACCCCCTGGTGAGCTTCCTCCAAATCCCCTTTGCTAACACGAAATTCCTCAGGTGTCAGTTTGATTCCATCAAACTTCTCCGTGTATTCGGCAACCGCCTCGTCTCCTCGTTTTGAAACATCTTCAACAATTTCTTTTACTTTATCTCTATTACTATCATCACGAAACCAAGTTGCTTGGAGTGTTGAAACGCGAAGTTTTTCCAGCACTTTATCAAAATCTGGATGTTTATGTGAAATGAGGATTTGGTCGAGTTCGTGGGGCACGGTTGGCTCCTTTATCTGTCGAAGTTTTGGTGGCTGTAAACTCGGGTTGCCTTTTGCAGCAGCAGATAATTTTCGCCTTTATATTTAGTCATAATCCCTGCTATCTTAAACCGCACCGGCTCAGGAACAGCAGATTGTTTCTGCTCGGCCAGCTCCAACACTTCGCACGGTAACTGCCGCAACGAAACCGGCCGAACATTTCTGCCAAAAGCATCAAGGACAAATACAATCCGGCCGTCGTCATGTTTACTTAAAAATGCGGTCCTGTCGGCTAAGATAGAATCCTTCTCCGATTGGACTTTCTTTGCCGAAGCCGAATCACCCACGCCTTTTTTTGTCTTCGGGGTCCGGCCCAGCTTCTCGGAACGCACAATTCTCCCGGCCTTGAGCTTTTCTACGATCTCTTGTGGTATGGCTAATACATCGTTCGGCTCACTGACAGCGGGCCTGTCTCGGCGCGGCCGAGCCACGACGGGCTGTTGCTTAGACTCTTTTATAGATAGGCCCTCGGTCGGCCTTTGCACTTTTTGTGAGGCTTTGGGTGGCGTTTGAGACTGTGGCCTGCTTCTTTTGCCGAGGGGAAAAAAATAATTCGGGAATATAAAATTCCTGCCTTTGTATTTCGTAACCCAGCCCCAGAGCCTGTAACTCGCAGCAGAACGCTCGTTAACATCAGCAATCATCTTTTCCAGCTCCGAGGACGCCAGCAGCTCTAACCTTGTCCCTGCGGAGGCTCGACCTCTATAATCGTTCACGTCCGTACTAAATTCAAAGAACCATCCGCTCCTGCACCAATCCAGATTAGGGTCAGTCCGAATTGGTGCGCCGCCATCCCCCCGCTCTTCGCTTTTGCCAATCAGGGCCGCGGGTTTCAATTTACCATCAACGCCCCTCAGGACAAAGCCGTCCCGCAGCAGTGTTTGGCGTACAGTCTCCGCACTGAATCCCAACGTTGCCGGGACAACACTCAAAAGAAATACTAAAGTCAAGAGCACCAGTCTCTTATTCATACCAAATAATCTTGAGTTACGAGCCACCATTAATCACCAATCAATTTGATAACCTGTTCGGGTTCATCCGCCTGCTTTACATATCGGCTGCTGTCAGGGTCGTCGCTCGCTACCAAATCAACCAACGGCTTCCAGAATCCACCTAAGAGTATAATCGGTTTATCTGTTTTAAGAAAGCCCTTGTTCTTTAATTCCCAGACCTTCGCCAATTCCAGCAGTGTTCCCGTCCCGCCGGGCAGCACCACATAAGCCTGCCCCAATTTTATCAGCGTATCCAGCCGTTCGTCGAGCGAACCGGTAACAATCTCACGCCTAACATACTCGTTAGCCGTGCTGTTCTTAAAAACCGAGCACGTAACGCCGATTACTTCACCACCGGCCTCGGCTGCCCCTTTGGCCGCAGCTAACATCGTTCCGCCGTATCCACCGTTGGCGATAGTAAAACCAGCCTCGGCTAATAACTTACCTGTCTCATACGCCAGTTGAAAATTCGCATCGCCCTGTTTAGCTCTACCTGTTCCAAAGATAGTTATAGTCTTTTTACTCATTCGTCTTTTTGCACGTGTAATTTAGAAGCCCGGCCGAGAGCAAAATCTTCCTTTCGCGCTCGGAAAGTTCCAGCCTGCCGACAAATTCGAATGAGCTGGTCGCATTTATAATCTTAACTGTGTCACTGCCCTTGATTGCTTCGAGCAGATTATCTATCTTAAGCTCGTCGCCGCACTCGATTTTGTCATAGTCAGCCTCCTGGGCAAATTCGATTGGCACGATGCAGAAATTTATCAGGTTCGCCTTGTGAATTCGCTCGATACTCTTTGCGACCACCACCCGCACACCCAGATACATCGGGCAAAGTGCAGCGTGCTCTCTCGATGAGCCCTGGCCGTAGCTTTCGCCCGCCACGATGGCACCGGCTATCGCTTTTTCCTTTAATTGAAGCGCCCGTTCGGCAAATGTCGGCTTACCTTCCTCGTTGAAACAGTTGAAAACAACCTTCGCGTATTCGGGCACGTTCGAGCGCAGCTTCAGAAAAGTACCTGCTGGCATAATATGGTCGGTGGTTATCTTCTCGTCGCATTTAATCAGCACCTTACCCGTCAGTTTCTGCGGCAATGGCGCAGGCGGCTTCGGCACCACAATCGTAGGGGCGCGCATAATCTCTGCCTTTGCCGCCTCCCCTTCGCTCAAAGGCTGCTCTATCATATCGTCGTTGATAACAAATTCATCCGGCAGTTCGATTTTCGGATATTTCAGTCCGAACAATTCCGGCAAATCACACGGGTCTGTAATCTTTCCTGTCAGAGCCGAAGCAACCGCGGTCTCCGGACTGACCAGATAGACTTTATCACCTTTCGTCCCGCTTCGCCCCGCAAAGTTCCTGTTAAACGTTCGCAGACTCACCACCTCATCCGCCGGCGAGAAGCCCTGCCCAATGCAAGGCCCACAGCCCGATTCTAAAATCCGGGCGCCTGCTGAAATCATATCCACCAATGCCCCGTTTTGAGCCAACATATTCAGAACTTCTCTGCTGCCCGGAGCGATTGCGAATTCGACCATATTGTTTATACGCCGTCCCTTTAATACCTTCGCCACCATCATCAAATCGGCAAAGCTCGAATTCGTGCAACTGCCCATCACCACCTGACCGATTTTGGCACCGGCGATTTCGCGGACAGTTTTAACGTTATCCGGCGAAGACGGACACGCCGACATCGGCTCAAGCTCAGCCAGATTTATCTCGATGATACGGTCATATTCGGCATCCGTATCAGCCGTCAATGGCTGATAGTCCTGCTCTCGTTTCTGGGCGGCCAGAAATTTTCTCGTTTGCTCATCGCTGGCGAAGATGCTTGTTGTTACGCCTAATTCTGCCCCCATATTTGTTATCGTCGCCCGCTGAGGTACGGACAGCCGCTCTGCGCCTTCGCCGAGATACTCGACCACCCAGCCGACGTTACCTTTTGTTGTCAGTATGCTCAACAGCTTGAGAATGACATCCTTTGCAGCCACCCAGTCGTTCAATTCGCCGGTAATTTTTACTCCCAGAACCTTTGGACATTTCAGGTAAAACAGCCCGCCGGCCATCGCCACCGCCACGTCCAGCCCGCCGGCCCCGATAGCTAACATGCCGATTCCGCCGCCCGTCGGCGTATGCGAATCACTGCCCAACAGCGTCGCTCCGGGTTTGCCGAACCGTTCCAAATGGACCTGATGACAGATGCCGTTACCCGCCCGCGAATGATAAACTCCGCACTTTGCAGCTATCGTTTGCAGATACAAATGGTCGTTGTGGTTCTCCGGCCCGAAGCCTGCCATACTGTGGTCAACGTAGCTGACCGACAAACCGGTTTTAACCTTGCCTGCTCCCATCGACTCATACAGTAAAAACGCCGTCGTCCCCGTGGCGTCCTGCGTAAGCGTCTGGTCAATACGAATCCCAATCTGCTCACCGGCAGCGAGCTTGCCCTCGACAAGGTGGCTGCCAAGTATCTTGTAAACGAGTGTTTGTCCCAATTTTGCACTCCTTGAAAATCAGAATGCACAGTTTAACATAAACGCCAGATTAAGACAAATCCTATGTTCGCATAAATGGTTGAACAATCACCACTCACCAATGACCAGTTACCAATAATAAGGCGGCCTTGTGTTCACTTACACAAGGCCGCCTATAGACAACTGAAAGCAGGAACTGTCTCTATGCGCCCCGGCTACCTAACGATGAGGTGCCGCCAATACAATGCCTCACCAATCGCGAACAACAACGCCGTCTTCGCCTACTAAATATTGCTCTGAGTCCTTGACCTTAAGATTGTACACCTTGCCGACAAAAGGCACTGGTCTTTTTACAACACTCCTGATAGCAACTGAACCGTTTAATGATTTAAGTTTGAGGCCGCTTCTTAAATCCTGTGCTGCTACCCATCTTCCGGAATCAAGCATGAAGCAGTGCTTTGCCACAACGCTGATGCGGTTGCCGTTTTCGAGCGTTATATCGCGACATTCGAAGGTTCCCTGATGCTCCTGGAGTTTCTCGATTTGTACCGCTGTCGCAAGACAGCCGACTTTGCCGACCGTCTGGCCTGCGGTAACTTTAGAGATTTGCACGAGTTTTCCATTTACCCACACCGGGGTATCGGCCAGAAAACACCCTCTGCCTTTTGGTCCGGGCTCGCTGCCTTGGCCATCGTGTACCAGCAACGAATCCAATCTATCCTGTGGCTCACTGGCTCCAGGTATAGGTAAGCCGCCTCGTCGAATGTCTCCGCCGTCCCACCAGGTGTAGATGTTATCATCATTGATGGCACAAAATGGGCGTTTTTCAAAACTCACATGGCTGTCCATAAACAATACGTTTTGCCCATCTTCCTGGTGAGCAATGGCGTTTCCAATGTTGATTGCTTCTCTACTACCCGTGGGGTTGTAAGAGCTCAACAAGCCGGCATCCTTGCCTTCTGCAGCGGGAGAGGTAATCCAGGGGTTGCGGTCGGCTGCAATCGCCATACCCGGTTCGCTCGATGTAGTCAGGGCGTACAGGCCATAAGGCATATGGTACGAGTAGCTGCAATGGCTCACTGCCTCGGGGCCGAAGTCCCAGAGGTCAATAAGCTCTCTGCCGCCTGCGCCGTAATTTGAGGGTTTAAATTCGTTGGTCCCGGAATCACTCTTGCAAACAAACGACTTGGGCGTTACCTCGGCATACTTGACCAGAAGATAAAAGCTGGATGTAATGGTGGCCTGGCCGCCGCTGCCATCAGCACTTAAGCCGTAAGCGGTGAACCGGTTATCGGCCAGCCACTGAGGTATTGTGCCACTCCATGTGCTGTTTCTGCCGCCGGCACGCGGAAGCTCGTCGTCGTAATCGTTGGCATAAATCAGCATTGCCTTGCCTATGCCGGACAGATTTGTCCCGCAGATCAGTCGATGGGCAACCTGCCTGACCCTGGCCAGGGCGGGCATCAAAATGCCCATCAATAGAGCTATGATCGCAATTACGACCAGAAGCTCAACCAATGTAAAACCTTTGCGTTCCATTTTCTTTCTCCTTCAATTTTTCGGAGATTCGCCAGACCGACCGTTTTTGGGCACATTTCGATAATCTCTTTAATAACAATAAGTACTACAATTACCGGGCTTGCATTATGACAGTCCCTACCGATAAATAACACATAGCGCCAAACGCCGTTTTTTTGCGAATCTCCATGGTTCTTTTTTTTCGCCCAAAAACGGTCGGTTCAAAACAATCTTAAAAAACCGGATTTTCGCCGAGAAGCTCTGCGCAGCCGCACCGCCGTAAGGCGTCCCCAAGCGGACTTCCGAAATTCAAGAATGTCCCCGGCTCAATTCGGAAAGCCAGTCCTCCGACAAGCAGGCTATGGATATGAAATTAAGAAAGCGAATATGATAGCGACTTAAATTATAATGAGTCTTTCAAACCTGCCTGTTGGTCAAATTTTCCATGTCGGCGCAAATCCCGCGCGCAAAATTCTTCTCCACGCAACAACATACATTAAACTTCAAAAGAACCTTTCGTCAGGCAGGTTTGTGATATGAAATTAAGAAGGTAAATATGATAACGACTTAAATAATAAAACGTCTTTCAAACCCACCTGTCTCTATATGTTTATACGGCAAAACAGTCTCTTTGTTGTTTATATTTCGTCAAATTTCTCCTGTTTTCTTGAAAATTTACACAATTCTCTCAGCACTTATAATATCAGCGCGTAACCGCAGATGCGCAGCAGCCTTTTGTCCCTGACACCGGTTATATACGTCCGGGTGGCCTTCTGTTTTTTCCGGTCATTTTCTTGGCCGAATCGCCCAAGTCTTCACGCATTCGCTCAACAAGACCTGAAAGCCGCTCGACCACATCCGGATATTGTGAGGAGACATCATGCTGCTCGCCTATATCTTTTTCTAAGTCAAACAACGCCAGACCAATCTTTGCCTGCTCATACTTGACCGGTTGTCCGCCTGTACCGCCCTTGCGTCCACCTAACGAGCGATAACTGTGAGGCAGGTGGAGTTTCCACTTTCCGCTGCGGACCGCCTCGAGCGCAAAGCCGCGATAGTAGAAGAGTGCTTCGTGCGGGCTTTTTGCCCCCCGCTCGCCTGACATTAACGGCCAGATGTCCTTACCGTCGATGGTATGAGCAGGCAATTGTGCGCCGGTGAGTTTCGCAATTGTAGGTAAAATATCCATCGTCGAAGCCGGTTCTTTGCATACAGTCCCGGCGGGTATTTGACCCGGCCAGCGCATAATGGTTGACTCCCGCTGTCCGCCGTCGAACGTTGTGCCCTTGCCCTCACGCAACGGCTTGGCCGAACCGGCGTGGTCGCCATAGCTCAGCCACGGGCCGTTGTCAGAACTGAATATTACCAGAGTCTTTTTATCAATGCCCAATCGCTTCAGTGTCGAGAGTATCTGTCCCACCGACCAGTCGATTTCCATCATGACGTCACCATACAGACCCTGTTCGGATTTGCCCTTGAATTTGTCGGAGACAAACAAAGGTACGTGCGCCATCGAATGAGGCAGGTACAGAAAGAACGGCCGGTCCTTGTTCTTCTCAATGAACCGAACGGACCGCTCGGTGTACCACGTAGTAAGCTGCGTCTGGTCGGGATTGTATTCGATTACCCTTTCGCCCTCGATAAGCGGCAGGTCGGGAAATTTTGTGCTTGTCGGGTGGTTCGGCCACATATCGTTCGAGTAAGGCAGGCCGAAGTAGTCATCGAAGCCGTGGCGCATCGGCAGGAATTTGAGATGATGACCAAGGTGCCACTTACCGTAGCAGGCGGTAGCGTAACCCAGCGGCTTGAGGACTTCAGCGATTGTCTGCTCGGCGCTGCTTATGCCGATTTTCGCGCTGGGGCCGATTACATTCGGCAGGCTCACTCGCTGTGGATAACAGCCGGTCATCAATGCCGCTCGTGACGGCGTGCAAGAAGGCGCGGCAGCATAGAAATCCGTGAACTTTACACCTTCGGCAGCCATACGGTCGATATTAGGCGTCTCGTATCCTTTGGCTCCGAAAACACCGACATCGGCGTAGCCCACATCATCGCAGAATACAATAATAACATTCGGCTTATCTACACTCGAAGTCCGCTCCAAGGCACTGCCGCAGCCCGGCACCGTTAGTCCGCCCAGGCGGACCGCTGCTAAGCCTGCTGTTTTTAAGAAATCACGTCTGTTCAGATTTTTGTCCATTGAAAAACCTCCTATTAGTCGTCTCCATAAGTTTTCTACAAAATATTATTTGGCGTTACTAATCCAGTCGTCACATAACTTGCGCAGCCGGACAAGGACATTGGTATATTCCGGCTTTCCGGTAAGATTATACGCTTCTATTGTGTCGTTTTGAATATCGAATAGTTCTTCGACCATCGGAAGCTGCTCGAAATAGCGAATATACTTCCAGCGTTTGGTTCGGACAGCTTTACACCGTACACTTCGCTCAAGCACCTTCTGGCGCCAACTGCCGGCGTTTGACAGGGCCGGCATAAAGTGCGAGGTAAAATAATTTTCATGAAAAGTCGAATCACGCCATTTCTTTTGTTTTCCCATGACAAGGCCAAGCAAACTTCTTCCCTGCATCGTCGCCGGTATTTTCACGCCCGCCATATCTAACATAGTCGGCGCAAAGTCAATGTTCACCACCAATTCCCGGCGGCGAATTCCTCGTTTAGATGCATCGAGCCGAGGGTCAAAAATAATCAGAGGCGCGCGGATAGATTCCTCATACAACAGGCACTTGCCGCCTAATCCCTTGGAGCCGCAAAAATAGCCATTGTCCGAGGTATAGATAATGACCGTGTTATTATCCAGCTTCAAACGCCTTAACTCATCGCGTATCCGCCCAACTACAACATCGATTCCGCTGATGCACCGATAATGTCTTTCCATAAATTCCTGATATTTTTCGGGGCCGGCTTCTTTTTGGTAAACCCTGCGGCCGCGCCAGTATTCGCGAACCACCTTCGGCAGCTTCTGAAAATATTCATCCCCATCGTTTATCTGGCGGGGAATTTTCACGCCTTTATACATATCCTTGTAGGCCGGGTCCGGCTGGGTAGGGCCGTGCGGGGCCTTAAAACTAATCGACAGGCAAAAGGGCCGGCCCGGCTCGCAGTCCTCGAAAAATTCCCGTGCCTGCTCGCCCATAATCTGCGTCAAATGCTTTCCACTCTTGTCTTTAGGGAAGTATCCACCTTGTCCGGGAAAACCGTACCAAGCGTCAAATTTATCTGCGGGCATATATTCCTGCTTTTTCCACAAATGTCCCCTGGAATCTCGACTGCCGTCCGGATTAAGCGGACAATTCAGGATTTTGTCTTTGCTCACCGCAAAACCGAACTTGCCGATAAATCCCGTTCGATACCCTGCTTTTTGCAAAAGGCGGGGATAACTTTTATCAAATTCGGCATACGATATTGTTCTGTTGGAGGGCCGCTCGAAATTGCATCGGTGCCGGCTCTCGAACTGGCCCAACATTACGCTTGCCCGGCTGGCCATACATATCGAGGTGGTCAGAAAAGCATTCTCGAAAAGAACCCCCTCGGCGGCCAACCGATCCATATTTGGCGTCTTGATTACGGGATTGCCCATACACCCCATTAAGTCCCACCGCTGGTCATCAGACATCATAAAAATAATGTTAGGCCGCTTCTGAACTTGCGTATTTCCGCCCAGTCTCTGCGTGCCGCTCGCGCACCCAGTCATTGTCAGTCCGCCCAGGTGGATTGCACCTAAGCCTACGGTCTTTAGAAACTGGCGTCGATTCATTAAATTCTCCTGTCTTCTTACTACGATCTGCTGTGGCCTTGCTCTTTATACTTTTCAAGCAGCTTCGTCAGACGCTCCACGATTTGAGGATATTCGTTCCATAAGTCATTGCGTTCATACGGGTCCTCTTGAAGGTTATAAAGCTGTCCCGGAGTTCCGGGTGCCGGTTTTTTGCCGCTGGGACGGACCCACCCGCCGGATGTTTTCGTCTCAAGTATCAATTTCCATTTGCCCTGCCGTATAGAGAACACTCCAAAAACAGAATGATGAACGATAGCCGGCCGAATCGGCTCGTCAAGTTCTCTACCTAAAAGGGCAGGAAGAATATTAAAGCTGTCCGGCCCGGCATCATCGGGTAGTTCCGCTCCCACAACAACTGCACAGGTTGCTATCAGATCGGTCAGGCAGATAACCTCATCACTGGTGCTGCCCGGCTCAATCTTTCCGGGCCAACGGGCGATGAAAGGAATACGATGTCCGCCTTCCCAAATATGCGACTTAAAGCCCCGCAACTTACCCGACGATTTGTGGCCCTCCCGGCCGTGACGAGGACCGTTGTCACTGGTAACAATTAACAATGTATTTTCCCTCAGCCCCAAACGCTCCAGCGCATCAAGAATTCGACCCACACACCAATCAGTCCAGACAACCATATCACCCCGCGCGCCATCCCCGCTGCTGCCTTTAACAAAATCCGGCGGCAGCCACGGGGCGTGCGGCGAAGAAAGGGGCAGGTATAAAAAGAAAGGCTTCGCTGGAGTTTGTTTACAGTTGTTCTCCATAAACTCAATGGCTTTGCCGGTAAATACCGTATCGACCTGCGTGACATCAAAACCATCAGCCACCCAGCCGGGACGCGGGCGGTAGTCGGGATGGACACTCTTGTCTATCGGCATCATCTTATTCGGTATCCCGACTGTATGCCTGTTTTCGATATAGCAAAACGGGCCATCAATCGTCGAACAGGCAGCAGTAAAATACGCGTAATCGAAACCCAAATCCACCGGGCCACCGCTGACCGGCTTGGTAAAATCTACATTCATCCCCTTCTCGGGGTCTCCGTCCTGCCACGAAGAATATTTGGGGCCATCTTTGGCGTTACCCACATAGCCGTTGTGCCGCCTCCAGCCTACACCCAGATGCCATTTCCCGATACAGGCTGTCCGGTAACCCTGTTTCTGCAGGAGCGACCCGACCGTAGTGCGACTCGGCTCTATCAACGGATTGGTATAACCGCCCACGACCCCGCTTTTCAGCCAGGTCCTCCAACAGTATCTGCCCGTCAGCACGCCGTAACGAGTGGGCGTGCAAACCGCCGACGGCGAATGGGCATCCGTAAAACGGACACCCTGTTTAGCTAACTTGTCTATGTTCGGCGTGGGAATCTTCGATTCGGCATTGTAGCAGCCCACATCACCGTAACCCATATCATCAGCCATGATAAAGATAATATTCGGGTACCTGGGATTTCTACCACCACGCTGGCCTGCAGCACTAACACATCCCGGCACCGTCAATGCTGCCGCACTTAGACTTATAGTCTTTAAAAAGTCTCGCCGATTAAGGTTTTTTTTCTCAATGCTCTGCATATCTTATTTCTTTTTGCCGGGCTTTTTTACAGGCCAGGGCTGCACGCCACATCTGGCCGCCCAGCTTTCATACATCGCCTTTAACTGTTCAACTCTTTGTGGATACTTCTGTGCAAGGTTATTTAGCTCGGTGCGGTCGGCCTCAAGGTCATACAGCTCCCATGTGCCGGGATGTCTGGAGACCAGTTTCCATTTGCCCTGGCGCACGGCGCGGTTGCCCTCGTGCTCCCAGTAAATCGCTTCGCGCTCGATAAGCTTGTTGTCAAAGGCCGGAACCAGGCTCTTGCCCTCCATCGGAATTATCCTACTGCCCTTGTATTCAGACGGATATTTCGCATAGGCAATATCGACACACGTAGCCATAATATCGACAAGATGCCCGGGCTGATGACGCAGCTTGCCCCGCGCCTTTATTTGCGACGGCCAGTGAGCTATCAGAGGCGTGGAGATACCGCCCTCGTGCACCCAGTGCTTGTACAGACGGAACGGCGTATTCGATGCGTTCGCCCAGGGTCTGCCGTAGGCGATATACGTATCGGCCGGGCCTGGCATCACGCCGTGGCCGGTACGAACCGGACGGCCATCGCGAGTAACCTTAGGCTGCATATCGTACTGCAGCGAGTTCTTATCCATCGGTCTCAAGGGAATTTCTTTCGACGGGTCCGGCTTGACCGGGCCGCGGCTTCCGTATTCTTCGGCGCAGCCGCCATTGTCAGCCAAAAAAAATATCAGCGTATTCTCGAAGTTGCCCGTCCTCTTTAATTCCGAGACGATACGTCCGACGCCCTGGTCAAGACAATCGACCATCGCCGCATATACTTCCATACGGCGCTGGAACCACAGCTTGTCCTCAGCTTCTTCCCACGGCGGAACGTTGGAATCACGCAGAGTAATCTCCCATTTGCTCTTGACAATTCCCATTTCTATCATTCGCTTGTGCCGTTCAGCTCTCAGTGCATCCCAGCCCCGTGCGTATCTGCCTTTGTACTTGGCAATATCCTGTGGCAGGGCGTGCATCGGCCAGTGCGGAGCAGTAAAGGCAACATACATAAAGAATGGATTATTCGTGTTGTGCTCACGAATGAATCCGGCGGCATTGTCACTGATGGCATTCGTGTAATAGAAGTCGTCGCTGTCAGGGACAATTTGCGTGTTGTCGCGCGTCAGTGAGCTGGGGTCGTAGAAACTCCCAGCCCCGTGAATCGTGCCGAAGAAACGGTCGAACCCACGCTGCCTCGGCCAATTGTGCTTTGGGCCGTCCGGCCTGATTGATTTGGTCACGTGCCACTTGCCGCTCATATAGGTCGAATAGCCGGCCGTCTTGAGCACCTCGGCGATAGTAACGCAACGGTTGTTAAGGTCGCCCCGATAACTGTCATAACCTTTGTCGCTCATCATATGCCCGACACCTGCCTGATGCTGGTAAAGCCCGGTCATCAGCGAGGCCCTGGTCGGACAGCAGCGAGCAGTATTGTAAAATTGCGTAAAGCGCACCCCACCGGCGGCGAGCCCGTCCAGATTAGGCGTATGAATCTCACCGCCATAACAGCCGATATCCGAATATCCCATATCGTCAGCCATAATCAGGATGATATTGGGCCGTTTGGCTCTACCGGCAAGCAATCCGGAAGCACTAACGCACCCCGGCAACGCCAGAGCCGCCGCCCCAAAACCTAACACCTTCAAAAAATCACGACGCGTGTAACTATGTTCACTCATGTTTATTCGCCCCTAATCAGAAATAATCGTATCAGCTTCAAATCTTTTCCTTCATTAATTAGTATTTGTTGTGGAAAACGAAAATCGACGATGTCACCCCTACGAAAGAAGGGGTCCAGAGCGAAAAAACTGGATTCCCGCTGGAGTTTATCCCGCACACGATGCGGGGCGGGAATGACAAATATTGCTCCCGCAACAGGAACTATTTAGTCAGTCTGATTGAGATTTTGGCGGACTGTACTTTAGTCCAAGCTCGCCCAGCAAAAAAGCATGGTAATGGACACTTTCCTCAATCTGCTCACTTAGCGGAGTGGCCAAACCATGACCGGTTTCCGAGCTGGTTCGCAGCAGAATGGGCCGGCCCGATGAAGCCGCCTCCTGCAGCCGGGCAGTCATCTTGCGAGAGTGCATCGGATCAACGCGAGGGTCATTGGCACCAGTAATAAACAATACGGACGGACAGGCCGCTGCTTCTTTGACGTTATGATAAGGCGAATATGCGTAAAGTGCACGAAATTGTTCAGCATCTTTAACAGTGCCAAATTCCGGGATGTTAAACTCCCCGTTGGGCGCGAGCTCCACCCGCAGCATATCATATATTCCAACGAAGGAAACCACAGCCTTACAAAGTTCCGGGTGCTGGGTAATCATAGCGCCCATCAGTAATCCACCATTGCTGCCACCGATGATTGCCAGTTTTTCTGATGTTGTATAGCCGGCATCAATCATATATTGCATCACAGCGGCAAAATCATCAAAAACGTTCTGCTTCCTGGTTAGCATACCTTCCCTGTGCCATTGCTCGCCAAATTCACCGCCGCCGCGAAGGTTAGCTACTGCATAAACACCTCCCTGGTCAATCCACACCCGGCGCAGAGAGCTGAAACGGGGTTTGATACTGATTCCGTACCCGCCATAGCCGTTAAGTAAAACCGGATTCGAGCCATCCGGCTTTACTCCCCTGCGACGAATGATATTGATGGGCACTCGGGTTCCATCTTTAGAAATGGCATATTCGCGTACAACCTCACAGTCGGAAAAATCGACAGGCGACCGGCTAACAAGGGCCGTCTTGCTGGTTATTTCCTTGTCAGGGCTAAACAGATACCACGCTGAGGGAACAAGGTATGAAGAGTTCCGATAGAGAATATTATCATTCTCCAGGGCAACAATTTGCCCTACATTAGACACCGGAAGAATTTTCGGCCCTGCCTGCTGCCGTCCCTGGTAGTCGAAGACGCGGACCTCAGAAGGTCCACCGAGCTGGTAGGTAACGTATAGGCGGGTTACGGCAGCCACTACCGGGGGATGGCCGTAAAAATCGGAAACGATAGTATCTTTACCTTCAGGGACAATTACTTCTGCCTTCTCCAAGGAAAAATTAACTAAGGACACCTTCATTATTTTGCCCCGAGGCGCATCGGCCCGAGATATAAAAAACAGTGTGTCATTAGCGCCGAAAGTCGCCTGGACGACTTGGTCATCATAATCAGTTATCTGCTTCCATTGTCCTGCCGGCATACGAATATAGTGGGCGAAACGTCCGCTGTCGCCATATTGAACGGCTGCCAGCACGTTCCCGGAATCGGCATCCGTTTCGAGAATAATTTCGGCTATCCGGGGGAAGTCCCTGCCAATCTCGTAATTATCTTTATCAGGTGATGTACCCATCCTATGGAACCAGACTTGCTGGTAGAAATCCAAATCTTCGGGCGGACGCTCACCCACGCGTGGATATCGCGTGTAGTAAAAACCCGACCCATCCGCCGTCCATACGACGTCACCTCCGGCAGTGCCGCCGTTGACACGGGGAATGACCTCTCCAATTTCCCTGCCGCTCTGTGCTTCATAAATGTGTACATCTCCGCTCTCTGAGCCGCCGACCGAAAGCGAGACGGCGACAAGATTACCATCCGGGGATGGTACATACCAGTCGATGGATGTTGTACCTACTGGGTCGATTTTCGTTGGGTCAACTATGACCCGCTCGGACTCCGGCTCTTCGGCCGATGGCATAACCACCAGAAACGGCTGCTCCAATGGTGGCTGCCGCTTCATAGCAAAGAGTTTTCCTTTGCGCCGGCAAACCGAGTAATAGCTGACAGTCTCTGCAGTCAGTATCTCTGTGACCCGTTCACGAAGCTCTTCGACATAGGGTAGATTATCCAACACACTTCGGGCGTAATCATTCTGCTTGTTGCTCCAGGATTGCACACGGTCATCATCCCAATCTTCCAGCCACTGATATGGGTCAACAACCTCGAGGCCATGATAAACATTTGTAACAGGTATCTGAGCAGTTTGAGGCGGTCCAAATGTTGCGCAGCCACCGAGAACGAGCAGCAGAATAGATATGAGTTTCGCATACCGCATCACTAAATCCCTTCACTTTAATGAGATGATTTACACATCCTTTAAATCCAATTCTACAAGGTCGTGTTTCTCAGGACAATATTTAGTTATTTATCAGCACTTCCTGTCCGTGCCTTTCCACCCTCAGGGGAACCTGAAGTTAGTCTTCGTTTTCAATTGTTCGAGCTCCTTTTTCATCCGCTCCACAACATTAGCACAACCGGCGTCCGCAATCAGATTATTGAGCTCTTCCGGGTCGTTCTCCATATCATACAGTTCGTCGGTCAATTTATCAGCCAAAGGATAAGTAACGTACTTCCACTGTTTCGTCCGCACGGCCAGCACAGTGGGCCTTTTGAATCTGCGGTCCACCTCTTGAAAATATTCGTAGAGAAAGCTCTCTCGGCCCGGCCGACCCTTCAGAACGCCCAGCCAGCTTTGTCCCTGCATTGTACCGGGCACGCTGACTCCGGCTAACTCCAGAAGTGTCGGGGCAACGTCCATATTTAGAACCATCGCATCACACCTGCTCCCGCCCCTGGCAAGGGGCGGATATCTCATAAGCAGTGGAATACGTATGGATGGTTCGTAAGCAGCACGTTTGTCCCACATGCCGCCGTGTTCCCCGTGGAAATAACCGTTATCACCTGCAAAGACAACCACAGTATCGTCCAGTATTTTTTCAGCTTCGAGTGTTTCAAGAACACGCCCAAGACTTTCATCCACAGCAAGCAGAGAGCGCATATAATTACGAATCTGGCTTTTCCAGTTCTTATCCATCTTTCTGCCCCATTCCGGCTTGGTGGCCAGGTTGTCGTCGGGGTTATGCTGTGATTTGATTTCAATATCTGAATAAAGATTCTCGTGTCGTTCGGCAGGCTTAAAAGGAGCATGCACAGCCTTGTGACTGAGGTACAGCATAAAGGGCTTGTTGTGTTTGCTCTTCAGGAAACGGACCGCATAATTGGTCAGCTCATCGGTAATGTAAACTTCGGACCGGACGGTCTCTCCATTCACATTCAGCTTATTTTTATCGTATCTGCCCTGCCCGCTAAAGCTGACCCAGTGGTCGAATCCGGCCCGGGGCGAATCAGCCCTGCCCATATGCCATTTGCCGATGAAAGCCGTTTGGTAACCTGCCTTGCGAAGAAGCTGAGGGAATGTTGGAATGGATGGATTCGGGTCTCTGCCGTTGTTCATAAAGACTTCGTGAGTATGTGCATAACAGCCCGTCAGAAAACTGGCCCTCGAAGGACTGCACAGAGAGGTCGTCACAAACGCATTCTGAAACAGGACGCCTTCTTTGGCAAGACGATCCATGTTCGGCGTTTTCAGCCACGGATGCCCGGCACAGCTCATGGCATCGTAACGCTGGTCATCCGTTAAGATAAAAATTATATTGGGTCTGCGAGCAGCTTGCTCACCACCGACCACACACCCCGGCACCGCTAGCGCCGCTGCTCCACAGCTCACCGTTTTGATAAAATCTCGCCGGTTCATAAACCCTTCTTTCCTTTCGGTCATTTCTTTCCGATACGTTTGGCTAATTGGTCCTCGCCCGGCGTCAGTGTCGCAAGGTGCAGGGCGACCTCTCTGCGGATTTCAGTTATGACCTCCGGGTGGTCCTTGGATATATCATACTTTTCGGAAGGGTCGTAGTCGAGATGGTAAAGCAACGGGGGCTCGTGGTGCATCTCTTTGTTGGCACCCTTACCGTAGGCCGGCTTTGTTATAAAATGCGCCTTGTATGGCCCTTTGCGCACCGCGTACAATTTCGCACCTCGATAATAGAACATAACTTTTCGCGGACTTGGCCCGGTCCCGAAAATGGCGGGTGACAAATCCAGCCCGTCAACCACGCGGTCGGTCGGGACTCTCGCACCGCCTAACGTCAGAATCGTCGTATATAAATCCATAGTCGAACCGATATCGTTCACGACGGCGGGTTTGATTTTGCCCGGCCACCACATAATACAAGGCTCTCTCATGCCGCCTTCGAAGGTGCAGCCTTTGCCTTCTCTGAGCAGTCCCGCCGAGCCGCCGTGCTCTTTGAAGGTAAGCCATGGGCCGTTATCGGAGGTAAAGACAACAAATGTATTTTCCGCCAGACCCTCGCGACGCAGCGTCCTGAGTATCTGCCCGACGCCCCAGTCAATCTCTTCAATCACATCGCCATACAGACCGCGCAGGCTCTTGTCCTTGAACTTCTGCGAGACAAACAACGGGACATGAGGCAGATTGTGCGCCAGGTAAAGAAAGAAGGGCTGGTTTTTGCTTTTTCGTATAAACTTGATCGCCTCCTCGGTGTAGCGCTTTGTAATCGTGTTTTGGTCCGCGGGGCGCTCTATAATCTTTTCATCGCGCATAAGCGGGACATTGAAGTACTCAATCTTAGGCTCAAGGAACGCCTGCCGCCCCTCCCCGCCTATTCGGTCCATATCGTTGCTGTACGGGATGCCGAAATAGGAATCGAAGCCGTTACTTGTCGGCAGATATTGCCGCAGGTGCCCGAGGTGCCATTTTCCGACACAGGCGGTGGCGTAACCTTCGGCCTTGAGGGCCTCGGCGATAGTAACTTCACCTTTCGGCAGGCCGCTCGCTGAATCGGGAAACAGCACCCGCCGCCTGTCGCTGCACATTCCGCTGCGAATCGGCAGTCTTCCGGTCAGCAGTGCCGCCCGGCTCGGCGTGCAGACCGAGGCACCAACGTAGAAGTTCGTCCATTTCTGACCCTGGGCAGCCATCTGGTCCAGATTGGGCGTGCGAATCGTCGGATGGCCGTAGCAGGTTAAATCGCCGTAGCCCATATCATCGCAAAATATGATAATAAAGTTTGGTTTTTTCTCTTTACCCTTGCCGGCATTCAACTTGCCGGGACTAACGCAGCCGGGCAGAGCCAGCGAAACAGCACCTGCACTTAGAACCTTAATAAACTGGCGTCGATTTATCCCGTTAGAAATCTTCCCTTTTACGGAACGGCCCCAGTGTGTAGAATTTCTAACGGGGTTAATTTTCGTTTGCATGGAAAAAATCCTCCATCTGTTGTTCTTATGGTGAACGGTTAACCTGATTTACCTGAGCAGCCATTGATGAACAAATGCCCCTATGATCCACACGGCGAAACTTGCACACAAGACTATCCAGAGAGGCAGATGCCTGCGAAAACATATAAAAGCCACAAGGAAAAACATGATGCTTGGCACAATGCCCCACAAAGCACCTTTGGTGTACTCGGTCATCAGGTTGAAATTGCCGGGGTTATCCAGGTACAGCCAGACCAGCACAATAAGGCCGGTCAAAGGCATCACGGCAATCAGCCCGGCCAACGTCGGCAGCTTGCGCCCTATCCCCGCGCAGAAAGCAATAACACACACACTAATCAACAGCTTGATAGCAAATCGCATATCGACCGTCCCCGCTTCATCGCAAGCAAAGTACAGAAAGTCCAACCCAGGCGCAAAGCAACCTAATATTTAGCACTGGGTTTTACCCTGGGTTTTTTACTTAATGAATCGGATAGTCAACGGATAGCGATAGTGCTCACCATCATTGGCCTTAACCGCTGCAATCAGCAAAAATATCAAGTAAAAAAGGGCAACGGCCGGCACCAAAAATGCACCTATACAGATAAAACACAGAGGGATACATATTACCATGTAGAGTGACATTGAAATCTGGAAGTTCACTGCCTCTTTGCCCTGCTCATCTATGAACGGGTCCTCCTCTTTTTTTATCTGCCAGACAATAAGTGGGGCAACAATATTGCCAATCATAGGCACAATAATCCCGGCAAGCCCCGCCAGATGGCAGAACATCGCCCACATACGGGCATCTCTACCGATTTCTTCGCTGGCTTTTACCTCTTGAACAACTTCGGGCTGTTCAGCGCTTGTTTCTTTCTCGGCAGTTTCAACTTTGGGCTTTTCTGCCGGCTCTGGAGTTTCGTTCTCAGTCTTTTCTGTTGGCTCCGGGGTTTCATCTTCTTTTGCCATAATCCAGCTCCCTTCTATCTAATTTATTTTGATTTGACTCCTGCTGCTTCGCCTTGCTTCGCAAAGCGGCAGGGACTCTTTTTTAACAAAGGCCGATAAAAAGGTCAAGTCTAAAAATTTGCTCACCGCAATCCGTTTCTCAATCGGAAATCAGAAATCGTCAATCTCGAAGATCCGCCGTCTTTTGGCGGAATCAATCCAGAGACGCCGACCGGCACCGATTGCCTGTTCAGGTGCGAATGCGAATCCAATCATTATCGACACAAACGCGATTAAGAAAATAAATCGTTTATTCATCAATTCCCTCCTTCGGCGGACTTAGGCAGCCACACCGCCATCTCGCTTTTGCCGCGGTGTGACCAGGCGTAATAAGGAATTGCAACCACCTCGATACTTTCCTGCGGAATTTCCCCCTGGCTCTTGATCGTTACGATACCGCCCAACAAATCACTGCGATATTCGGTGTATAATTTCGTATCCGCCGGCAAAACCAGCTTTGCCACTCCTTGCGGATTATCCACCCCTTCGAAGCAATACACTACAGGCCCACGCTGGACGGCTGTACGCCCTGCGTTGTCCTTGACGTTCGGATGAGAAACTACACGACGTATCGGCATCGGCAGGGCCAATTCAATTACATCACCCTTTTCCCACCTGCGGCTGATAGATGCAAAACCCTTGTCGATATTCAAATCAACAGATTCGCCGTTGACTTTGAGTGTTACTTTCTCAGAGCTTTCGTTCAGGAAGCGATAAAGGTCGCTGGGAACAGGCTCATTCCGCGCCCAGCCGGGAATGCGAACACAAACCGTAAATTCCCCGGAACGTTTCGGCTCAACCGTAATCTCCACATCGCCGTCCCACGGATAGCGCGTCTCCTGTACTAAGCGCACGGTATTGTTAGCCATCTTGATTGTGGCGCTTCCGCCGATGAAAAGATTCACATACAAAACGTCACCTTGCTGCGCGTAAGCGTAGCCGGGAAGCGACGGCATAAACCGGACGATGTTCGTGGGACAGCAGGCGCAGCCGAACCACGGGCTTCGCTGATACTTGCCGTCACTGGCTAACGGGTTCGGGTAGAAAAACTTATCGCCGCTTAGCGAAATACCGGAAAGAAAACCATTGTAGATAACTCGTTCCAGCACATCGATATACTTCGCATCGCCGCCCAATAAAAACATCCGATGGTTCCACATAGCGTTGGCGATGGCCGCACAGGTCTCACAATAGGCCGTCTTATTGGGCAGCTCGTAATCCTCGCCGAAGGACTCGCCGCCGCGTCGGGCTCCGACACCGCCGGTGATATACAGCTTCTTCGAAACAACGTCCCACCATATCCGCTCGAGCGCTTCGACGTAACCGTTATCGCCCGTCAGGGCCGCCACATCCGCCATCCCGGAATACAAATACCCGGCCCGGACGGCGTGGCCCACCGCAGCGTCCTGTTCAACCACCGGCTTATGGTCCTGGCAGTATTCTCCGTAAATCTCGCGTCTCTCAGATTGGCCGCGCTCATCGAGGAAAAACTTCGCGAGTTT
>SDBU01002358.1_pt1 | contig 25235 bp, 41 predicted proteins | sample 2277071 | NCBI WGS metagenome assembly SDBU01 (sample SAMN10397929, study PRJNA504765) | marine sediment metagenome | isolation source: marine sediment core GS08_GC12, 126 cmbsf | place: Arctic Ocean: Gakkel Ridge, Loki's castle | collected 2008
GTGATGGGGTGGGGAAAAAGCAAACTATTTGAAAATAATGAAAATATACCAGTATGGAATTTAGAATGGCATAACTTCATAGACCACTTGGCGGAAGGAAAATCGGCAAAATCTTATTTTAAGAATTTAGAGTAGTAAGGCGATAGTTAGTTCTTTGAGAGCTGGAAAGCTATATGAAATCACAAATCATAATCCAAAAAACCTATTATCTGCCAACATTTATTGGAGATTTAAGGCAGGGATTTCTGACAACTAGGACTTTTATAGTTAGTAAGACCGATAAAAGAATGTTTCTGCGTAAAAAATCTGATGTAATAGAGTTCAAGGGTAGAAAAGAATTGCGGAAAGCTATAAAAGGGAAACGGCAATTACCTCAAAAAGCCGATGGAGATGTTAAATATGTCCCAAAAGAAATTTTAATGCTGATAAAATCGGCAAGAAAAATACCATTAAAAGTTGAATTATGAAACAAGAGAAACCAATCAAAGCGTGGGCAGTGATAAATAAGATTACAGGGTATATACTTTGGGGAAGATACGGCTATTTTATTACTCTTAACAGGGAAGCGGCTCGGGAATTAAAAAATAGGGAAATGAATAAAAGAAACTTTAAGATAGTTCCAGTAACAATAACCCTCAACCACAATGCCAAAAAATAAAGAGAAACCACAAAAAGCGAGAAATCACATAGGAAGTAAATTGATAAGATGTGAAAACTGCGGAAGAAAATGGGAAGTTGAAGAAGGGTATTTAGAGGTAAAAGGAGCAAAAGATTGTTCTTATTGTAGTACGACAGCAGAAAGAATGATTGAGAAACCACAACAAGGGGTGGGAGAACAGATAAAAGAGTTTTTTAAGGGTAAATATGCCGCCCAAGCATTTGTATTAGATTTATTCCGCCAAGAACTCCAAGCCCAAAGAACCAAGATGGATAAACACATTTCGGGCTTAATAAAAGAAAACACTGACCTTGAAGGAAAGCTCTATGATTTAAGAACTGACTTTGTGGAGAAGCTGGAGAAACGAAAAGAAAAACTTTATTGCACGGCAGATGAATTGGGATATCACGATAAGAATTGTAAAGGATTGCCTTGTGAGAAAGCAGTGCTCTCAGACCTAATCCAGGAATATGAAGATACCAAATGAATTAAAAATTGGAACTCAAACAGTAAAGATTACCCAAAAACCTTTATCAGAGATTGATTCAGATTGTAATGGTGGTTGGGCGAGATGGGAACAGAATGAAATAATTATCGCCAGCGATGTGCCACAAAGCAGAAAAGAATATTTATTCTTCCACGAATTGCTACACTTCATAAACATTTACTTTGAAGAGAAGGAAACGACATTTTTAGCAGAAGCCTTATATCAAGTTTTGCGGGATAATAATTTATTAAAAGATTAGACCTAATCCAGGAGATTAAAGGAGAATGAAGAGTAAAACTAAAAAACAAATAAAAGCAGAGGATAAGGCAATTTATGCTTGTGCCGATTTTCTTAAAAGTCATGGCTGGAATCCATTGGTCGGAAGCTTTATTGGAGTAGAACAAGGAGATTTGAAATACAATTTTCGGCTGATATTTAAGTTTACTGGAAGATTGCCAAAAGAAGTATTAAAGAAAATTAAAGGTCGGGGAGATAACTAATTAAGGGGAGAAATATGAAAACAAATAAAGAAATAAAAAGAGCAGAAATCAAATTAAAAAAAGAACAAGAAATAGGTTGGCACGAAGAACAAGAACGAAGATATTGGGTGGAAGAAATAGATGAATATGATAAAGGAGTGCCATCACTAAACGATTCAATAACCCAAGAGTAGTAAAGTAATGTTTATGAAGAAATACCAAATTATTTACGCTGACCCTCCCTGGAAGTATAAATCTACAACAAGCCCAAATCAGATTGGAAAATACAAAACACAAAAGTCTAGAAATAATTATGAGAGTATGGAATTTGAAAGTATAAGGAATTTATCTGTTCAAAATATAATTGATAAAGATTGTTACTTGTTTTTATGGGTTACATTCCCACTTCTAAAAGAATGTCTTACAATTTTTGAGGCTTGGGGATTCAAGTATAAAACAATTGCTTTTAATTGGGTTAAATTAAATAAAAATAATTGGCAACCTTATTTTGGAACTGGTTATTATACTAAATCTAATTCCGAAATCTGTTTATTAGGCGTTAAAGGAAAACCACCCAAACAAAGCAATAAAGTATCAAGTATAATTATGTATCCAAGAGAAGAACATTCTAAGAAACCAACAATAATTCGGAAGAAGATTATTCAATTATGTGGCGATTTGCCCCGTATAGAACTCTTTGCTCGCCAAAAAACAGAGGGTTGGGATGTTTGGGGGAATGAAATAGAAAGTGATATAGAATTAAGAGAATTAACAATATGACTAAAAAAGACCAAATTATACTCAATATAGTTCTAAAAGAAATGAACAAATTAAAGATTGGACAGGATATAAAGTTTAATCTTGGTAGAAAACGATTTAGATTGATAAGAACCAAAATCGGCTAAGAATAACTAACTTAACTAATTAAGAAACAAGGGGTATGGAAACAGACTTATTCAAAAATTCAATAACTTTTACTAAATGGTCTAATCCGCAATCTTGGTTTTGGAGTAAGAAGTGGCAGAAAATGGAAAAACGGGCGGATAAAGATATTAAAGAGAAACGATTTATTAACCCCCAAGAATTAGAGAGATGAAGCGTTCATACTTAAATCGAATCGGCAGACAAGGAAAACTAAACTTAAGGGCAAACCGCAGAATAGCAGAGATGTGGCAAGAGAAGAAAATCTTTTGGTGTGAGATAGAATTAGAAGGGTGTCTTCAAACATGGACTCTCCAAAACTGCCATCGCCACAAAAGATTGTGGTACAAACATAACCAAAAACTATTATACGATTATAAACAAGTCATAAAAGGATGCCAAAACTGCCACAACAAAATAGAGAACAACAAGGAGCTGACCGAATTAACATTTCAAGAGTTAAGGGGCAAAGAAAATGAAGGAAACTGTAATTAGAAAAAAAGCAATTTACATATTAGAGAAACAGGGTTATTTTTGTTGGTATCCCAAGAAAGCTAAGTTTCAGGAAACAGATATTTTTGGGGTGTTTGATATTCTGGCGGGTAGAAAATCAGACCTTAGGTTTATTCAAATAACAACCTTAACAAATATAAGTGCGAGAAAAAAGAAAGTGTCGGGGTTTATGGAAAGAAGCAAGGTTCAATTAGCGGCAGAGGTTTGGGGGTATAATAAGAAAAAGAAAGTGTTTAGAATAGATATAATAGAGAAATATAAATGAGAGGGATTGAAAAAACAAGTTTACACTTTCATCATATTAAAAAGGGGTGCGATATAGTTCCTAAAAGACACTTTCGTTACGAGGGACAAACAAGACGCTCTATGCACGGGGCTTTTTGTTTAACCCATAAGCAGAACATCTGCCGTTGCGGGTGGTCTTATAAATATCATTTTGGGATTTACTTGCCTGGTCTACCAAACCACAGACATTCAAGAATATATCCTAAACTTGACCAAGCCAAGAAGTATGCTAAAATATAATAAGGTTGGTCTCTTCTTCGGAAGAGGGGCTACAAATCAGCGTTATGAGAAGTGTATAGCTGTCTCAACTTGGGTGGGTATTGTAGCTGATTTCGGTTCTCAGTAATTGCTTGTTCTGTCGCCTGTTCTGTCGCTTCATATCCTCAGTGATTTGCCTGTCCTGTCGGAAGTTCATTAAAAAGAAAAGAGCTCCCGTAAAGGAGCTACAAAAGAGAGAACCAGCTCTTTTAGTTTTAGTACATAATAAGGGCGATTAAACCCTTTTGGCTACTCGCCAAATTGACGAGCAGATAAAAGAATTAGAGGGTTAAGAATATAGCTAAGAATAAGCCAGTTATCATAATATAGGACATAACCCATAATAAGACATTCACCCTTTTAGCTCTCTTTTCAGCGATTTGTTGTTGTTTCCAGTAAGACATATATTTTATGCTTTTTAATGATAATCTCTACTATCCCGCCCACTATCCCCGCAAAGTATAATGGGCAGTAAGTAAAGGTTAAAGATTTCTATTCCAAGTTCAGTATAACAGATCAAGCAAGCTCGTCAACCCCTAGTTATCCACAGGGTCATAAAACGGGCAGAATAATACTTTACTCATAAAAACACAGGCACTAATTATCAACTAATACATCAAAATAAGCCCAGATGGGCTAATAAAGCGTTAAAACAATTATGGCAACTCTTAAACAACGTAAAGCAATCACAAAAACTATCGAAAACTATCGAAATCAAACCATTAAGCCAATGGGTCAAGTTATGGTTGAAAGCGGATATTCAGAGGTAACTGCAACACATCCAAAGGTGCTAACTAATAGCAAGGCATTCAAAACCTTTGAACAGGCTATTAAAGATATAAATTGGGCTAAACATATAAGACAATTAGAAGAATTAGCAGACACAGATAAGAATACCGATAAGGATAATGTTCTTAAGGCAAAAGATATGTTGATTAAAGCGGGTGATAAATGGCCTAAAGATACTAGTAAATATATATCTATGTTTACCAAGATAGAGGCTATTGAAGATAAATAATATGGCAAGGCGTAAGAAGAAGAAACCACCAACAAAGAAACAAGTAAAGAAAAAACGGCATAAGAAAATAAAGAGCCGTAAGCAACGACGTAGACACTAATATGGCGGGTAAAATAATAAAGATAATAAGTGAACATAAAAGGATTTGTGCTAAACCACTAAGTCAGTATAGAAAGCCACAACCACTTCAACAAGGATATAAAAGAATAGAAGCAATAGTGTTGATAGATGATAAACCACAGACAAGACATGTAGATGTTAAGGGCTGAATACCTAAGATACTCCATACACACACACGCACCTAGACATTCAGAGTCGCTTATTCTATGAATAAATAGCTGTATAGGTATATTTGTGAGGGATATATGTCGCTTAATGTATATTGTACGACATATGGGGGGGCATAGTCGAGTCTGAACTTATAAGAATATAATATATGGGTATCACAGAAACAATAGTCAGATTTGACAAGGTCTCTATAGAGGAATATAATAGAACTATGACATTTAAAGCTAAACTATTTAAGTTAGGTAATAGCAGAGCAGTGTATATACCAAAGGACGTATATACGGAACTTAAGGATGGGGAAGTATATACTTTTGACGTTATAATAGATGGGGAGGAAAAGAAGGAAGTAATTACAAAGCCTGTTATAACAGAGAATACAGGGAAAAAGTTCGTATTTGACATTAAGACTGCTACTAATAAGTGGGTATGATAAATGACGCTAAGTTACAGGGCATATTAAAGTGGACACCCCATAAGGGACAGCAGGAGATACTAAAGTCTGAATCCAGGGAAGTGGTCATCTGTGCTGGGCGAAGGTTCGGTAAGAGTGCGGTTTGTGGCTATATTGTGGCTAAGACGTTTCTGGAGGGGTTAAGTGATATTAGACAGAAGAAGAGGGATTCTGTTAAGATATGGATAGTGGCACCGACATACGACTTGGCTGGGAAAGTATTTGAATACGTGGTTAAGTTCTTACAAGCGTTTGATAAGAGGATGCTAAGTTACGTCAGGGACAGGCCTCCACAGCTTAAGGTGAGTGAATCTATCTGGATACAGTGTAAGTCAGCGGATGAACCCAGGTCGCTACTAGGGGAAGAACTGGACCTGTTAGTTATAGATGAAGCGGCTCAGATAAGTAAGACTATCTGGTTTGATAAATTGCAACCTGCGACCACCGCCAAGAGCAGGGAATGCAAAACGATATTTATAAGCACTCCCGTGGGAAAGAATTGGTTTTATGACATTTATATGCAGGCCAAGGAAACAGGCGGGGCGTTCCATTTCAGTTCCCTGGACGGAGTGGTAATGAGCCAGGAAAAATGGGATGAGTTAAAAAAGAAATCACCTACCGACTGGTTCCAGCAGAACTACGAAGCTACCTTCTTAGAGAAAGCCTCAGCCGTGTTCAGAAACGTCATAGAAGCCAATTTTCCAGCCGACTTAGCCCCGAATCCCCCTTACACCCTAGCAGAACCCAGAAGTGGGGGTAGATACGTAGGAGGGCTAGATTTGGCCCAAATCAACGATTTTACGGTTTTACGCATATTTGATTACTTTACACACAAGGAGGTATACTTTGACAGATTTAATAAAATACTTTATCCTTTACAGTGGGACAGGATTGAAAAGGCGTGCAGAAAATATGGAGCTAAACTCCTGGTTGAGATAAATAACGTTGGTTTAGCCACGGCCCAGGAATTAAGGGCCAGGGGGATGAATATAGAGGATTTCAGTACCCAAGGAACAGTGTCTAAAGATATGGAGAAGAAGGGCACAAAGGAAAGGCTAATTAATAAGCTGGCGGTAGACATTGAAAGCCATAATATACACATAGCCCCAGTAGTGGTTTCAAATGACGAGTTAGAAGCCTATACGCACATCTTAAGTCCTGCGGGGAACATCTCCTACGGAGCCCCAGAGGGAATGCACGATGACTGCGTTATGTCATTAGCACTAGCAAATTGGGGATTAATGGGGAAACAGCGTCAGGTCAACGCTGAGATAGCACAAGCTATGCCCCAGCAAAAAAAGAGATTTCAATATTTTTAATATGCCATTTAAATCAAAAAAACAAAGAGCTTGGATGTGGGCTAATAAGCCAGCTATGGCTAAACGCTGGGCTAAGAAGTACGGTACTAAAATTAAAAAGAAATGAAATATTGCTCTAAATGTGTAATGCCGTCAACACGACCAGGCATCACCTTCAATGAGGAAGGAGTTTGTTCTGCTTGTGTTAATGCCAAGAGAGAAGTAAACTGGGATGAAAGGTTTAAGGAACTTGAAGAGTTAGCCAAAAAGTACAGAAAGAACAACGGAGAGTATGATTGTATTATTGCTGTGTCTGGGGGAAAGGATAGCCACTTCCAGGTATTCGTAGCTAAGGTACTACTTAAATTGAATCCCCTACTGGTGAACGTTTATAACTTCAGCTGGACTCAAACGGGCTTAGACAACTTTAATAACTTATCAGAGAAATTCGGGTGCGATACAATTTCAATACACTTAAACAGACAAGCAGGTAAGCACTTAACAAGACGAGCCTTTAAAGAACTAGGTTCACCCACTTGGTACTGGGATAGAGCGGTTTACGCCTTTCCAATTAAGATGGGAGTGAAGCTGGGAATACCTTTAATATTTTACGGGGAGAACATTAATTATCAATATGGCGGAACCCAGGAAGAGGAAACGCCAAGTGCCCTAAACCAAATCAACAACGATGTGGTTAAAGACGTGGGGGGACTAGAACACTGGATAGACGATAAGATTACATTAAAAGATTTACAGGCTTGTGTTTATCCCACAGAGAAGGAAATTAAGAAAGCCAAGCTTAACCCTGTCTACCTGAGTTATTACGTACCTTGGTCTGGATTCGCCAACGCAGGGTTAGCCAAGACTATGGGATTTAAAACATTAGATGATACCAAGGAATGGGAACGAGAGGGGTACATTGAGGGATATGACCAGATAGATAGTGCTGGATACTTAGTACACCCCTGGATGAAGTTTCCAAAGTACGGGCACGCAAGAGCGACAGACATAGCTTCTGGCTTAATAAGAGAGGGTAGGATGAAAAGGGAAGATGCCGTGAAGCTAGTAAACGAAGAGGATTACAAGTTAGACCCAAAAGCCCTAGAAGACTTCTTAAAGTTCACGGGCTATACCAAAGAAGAGTTTGACATTATTGTAAATAAGTTTGCTAACAGAGAGTATGTTCAAAAAATTAATAATGTATGGCGACTAAAAAATCCAATCCAATAAAACTATTTGATTACGGGCAATCGTTTATTACTGGTTCGGGGCACTCAGTAAACAACCCAAGGTTTTTGATTGAGGCGATATGTAAACTGACTATTGATGGAGAGACCGATACTTATTATCAAGCATCTCCATGCAAGGGAGAATATACATTTGGTAAAGATAAATTGTTTTTAGAAAACTCATTTGATTTCCTGCCGATAATACATGAGAACCAAATACTGGTTTTTAGAAACTGGAAGTTTTATAATCAAGTTGAAAAAGTTGAATACAAGAAAGCATATGATAGTAAAATAGTGTTCGGCGACAAGAATTATCTTGTTAAATATAAAGAACCGAAAGCACTTTTAGACACGCCAGAAAAAATAGTTGCTGCGGCTAATAAAGGCGTTCCAATAATGTGTAGATTAGTTCTTAAAGACGGCAAGAAAGAAGCTGTAATAGATTTCCCAATTAAGACAATTAACACCTTTGAAAATAAATATCAGATAGATACGGGTCCGATTATGTTTCCAGATTTAAGAGGAACATATCCGTGCAAGATATTTACTTTTAATCTTGCTTACGTGGCTTTTAATTCATTTGAATTCGCGGAGTTTATTATTGAACAGATGACTAAGCTTTTCGGAGAATACGATGTGGCTAGATATAATAGGATAATTAGGGTAGACAAACCAGAACTTTATTTATATTCATTATGAGGTCAATCTGGAAAAGCAAACTTATTCAGATAGAGGTTACCAATGCCTGTGTACATCAGTGTGCAAATTGTACTAGGTGTGTGGGGCATCACCCAACTCCGTTCTTTATGGAACTGAGCAAGGTTGAAGAAATACTTGCTAGTTTAGAGGGGTTTCGTGGTATGGTAGGGTTAATGGGGGGCGAGCCCACGCTACACCCACAGTTCATTGAAATTTGTAAACTGTTTCAAAAGATTCCCAAAAACAGAAGGGGGTTATGGACATCGGGACACAACTGGGAACTTTATAAAGAAACGATAAACGAGACCTTTTATAAAGAAAATATAGTTTATAACGAACACTCAACAGACGGAGGCGTACACCAGCCATTACTGGCGGGAATGAAAGACCTTATTAAAAACAAAGCACTTCGTAGCGAACTTAAAGATAACTGCTGGGTACAGAGAAGATGGGAAACTTGTTCAGTAACACCTCACGGGGCTTACTTCTGCGAGATAGCAGGAGCGATGGACATTTTATTTAACGAAGGCAAGAACGCAATTCCAATAGAACCAGGATGGTGGAAGAACACAGCATTATTTAAAAAACAATATAAGATATGCAACAACTGCGGAGCACCAATTCCAATCGGTGGAATGTCCGACAGAGCATCGTTTGATTTAATATCCAGAGGGAACCTTAAAAAATTAAAGAAGATAGGTTCACCAAAAGTTTTACACGGAAACTACGCCATTTACGACAAGAAGTGGACCAAAGAAGAAATAATTAATAAGTCACAGGACTGGAAGCCGTGGAATTTCAGAGATTTTTATGCACATGGCCCCTCGGATTATCCAAGAGGTAATAAGGCTTAATTTCGCCAGACAAAAACATGCTGGAGATATTTCGGACAATCCTTTTATCAGCATCCGTATTCCTACCCATAATCGTAGTCGTATTCTTGTTGAAAGGGCTTTATCGTCTGCTATCAATCAAACGTACAAGAACAAAGAAATAGTTATTGTCGGAGACCACTGCACGGATGGCACAGAAGAACTGCTAAGAGAAATGGGATTATTCAGGTCTGGTCTTAGAGGAATTTGGCACAACCTTCCAGAAAGAAACGCATACGAGAAAGAACTTTTAAAAGACCCAGAGATAAGATGGTTTATGGGACCAGTCAGGGCGACCAATAAAGCAACCGAATTATGTTCAGGAGAATGGATAGCTCATTTAGACGATGACGATACTTGGACAACAGACCATTTAGAAGTTTTACTTAAATTCGCCACTGAGGGAAATTACGAGTTTGTGTGTGCGGATTATGAAGAAGAAAGATATGGCGTTAGAAAGAGAGTTGAGAGGGGAACATCAACTTGGTTAATCAAAAAATACGTAGCAGACATTTTTAAATTAGATTCTAACTGCTGGAAAAAAAGTTGGAATAGGGTATCTGACACAGATGTTGTTGAAAGAATGGAATCAGCTGGTGTAAGAATGGGGCACCTAAAACAAGTGGTAGCGTTTGTGCTACCAAGACCAGGAGAAAAAACAGTAGGATTAGACGCTTATCGAGATGACACCATTTTCAAAACTAATTGAACATAATTTAGGGAAAGATTTAATAGGAGTGGAGGTAGGTGTATTCCAGGGAAAAAATGCTGTTTACCTAATTCAAGATTCACCCATTAAAAAACTTTATTTAGTTGATAGTTATAAACCATATTATGATTTCGGGTCAGGAAACTATACTCAAGAAGAAATGGACAACTATCATGCTGAGGCGATAGCAAATTTAGAACCATATAAGGACAGAGTAGAGTTTATTATAAAAGATTCAGTAGGGGCGGCTAAAGATTTTAAAGACGAATCACTTGACTTCGTTTACATAGATGCAGGACATTCATACGATGAAGTTTTCTCTGATTTGACCGTTTGGTTGCCAAAAGTAAGAAAGGGTGGTATAATTGGTGGACATGATTATGGAACCGTAAATGGTCACGATGTTAAGAAGGCTATTGATAACTTTTTCAAAATTAAAGAAATTAAAGCAGATGACCCATCTCTAGGATTACGAGTGGGCGAGGCAATGGAATGGGGCATAATTAAACCTTGACATGGAAATAACAATCTTAGGCATTATACCAGCAAGGGGTGGTTCTAAGAGAGTTCCCAAGAAGAATACTAAGCTATTAGGAAAGAAACCATTAATTGCTTACACAATAGATGCGGCTACAAAATCAAGATTCTTAACCGACTGTGTGGTTTCCACAGACGCTGAATATATTTCAGAGATAGTTAAAAAATACGGGGTTAGAACAATAGAGAGACCAAAAGAATTAGCAACCGACAAGGCAAAAACAACAGATGTTCTCTTACATGCAGTAAGACACGTAGAGTGCGATATTGTCGTTTGTCTTCAGCCTACAAGCCCGTTACGGACAGCTAGAGATATTGATAACGCAATAGGACTTTTTCTAGAAAATGATTGCGATTCGGTGATTAGTTGTTCTGTGAATGGACCGAATGGGGCAGTATACGTTTCCACCCCAGAAAACCTTTTGAAAAATAAAACATTTTATGCTGGCATGGTTCTTGTTTATACGATGCCACCAGAACGAAGTTTAGACATAGACGAACCAGGAGATTTTAATAAAGCAAAAAAAGCATTATGTGTGCATTCATCGTAGCGGAGGCAGGTGTAAATTATAATAGTTTTGAAGACGCTAGGGCGTTGACAGAGATAGCCGCATTCTGTGGGGCTAACGCAGTCAAGTTTCAAATCTTTTACAATATAGGATGTTTAGAAAATTACGAGTTCACAAAAGAACAATGGACAGAACTTAAACAAGTGGCTGAACATTTAAATATAGAATTTATGGCAAGTCCACATTGGGGTTCTCCACTATGTGGTTATAAGAAAGAAGACTTTGAAGTGATAGATTTTGTAGATACGCTAGTGAAGCGTCATAAAATAGCTAGTCCTTATTTGACAAATAAAAAATACGTTAAGTATATTGCTTCCAAGGGGAAACCAATTTTATTAAGTACGGGTTCAATTACGAGAAAAGACGGAATGGCTACAATGGCAGAAATTAAGAAAACCCTTTCGTGGATGCCAAAGGCCGATGTGACATTATTACATTGTGTCAGCAAGTATCCACCCAAGAAAGCACACTACGAAAGAATACTTAAATTAAGGAAGTTCGGTAAACCAGTTGGACTATCTGACCATACAACAGAGCAAATGATTCAAGCTTGGCCAGTGGTAGAGAAGCACTTTAAATTATCGGATAATTGTATAGATTATAAGGTCTCCCTTGACCCAAATAAGTTTAGAGAAATGGTAAGAAATATTAGGAATTACGAGACAATTTTCGGTAGAGTATCATGAAACTGAAATTCTTTTTAGCATCATTTAGCAGAGCTTCTAATGGGGCAATATCTCTTCTTACCAAGAAATTAGTGAGTGAGGGTATGCTCACTTATGATTTAGAGGAAGCACATTACGTGATAGCAGTTGGAGACAGATGGGAAACCTACGACTTTATATTTCATTGCTGGCAATCAGGAAAAAGGATAATTCACTTATGGGCAGGAGAATGCACACCAGGTTGCGATGACGAGGTTCATAGGCATGCTATGACGTTGATGTCTGACATACAACTATGCACCAACGAACACGCCAAACGCAGAGTTGAGGAATTATGTAAGATAGGTGGCAAGGAACCAAAGGCAACTGTTATAGGAAACGTAATGATGGAAAACTTGGTGCTTGATGATAGTATTTTGGCTGAGGCTAAATTAAAGCCAAAAGAATACGACATAGTTTTATACAACCCATTTAGGGGACATATTAAAGAGGACATTCAACAGGTTTTCAGAATGTTAATGGAGGGCGAAGTGGAAGATATAAAAGGCGATAAGGAATCTGGATTTAAGGCACCATTCATTTGGCTTAGACCAAACACAGATAGGGGGTATGAGTACATTCTTCAGTACGCTAACTCGCCAAGTCAATCAAGACCAAAATTCCTTTCTCTTATAAAGAATTGCAGGTATTTTATTACCAACTCATCGTGTGCTTATTACGAGGCTCCTTTCTTAATTAATAAGAAACAAATAAAACAAATAGGATTACGCAATGCAGAAAGAGAATCAAAAATCGCCAAGATGGATATACCAAATGCAAGCGAAAACATCATCAGAGTCCTCAAGGATTTGGAAAAAACCAAAGATAAAGGAGGGGAAACTTTCTAAATATTTGTGGGTGGTTCAAGGGGTTGATGATTTAGAGCTTGGAGAGTTTACAGATATAGGGGCTTTCACGTTAATTAATGCTCAAAACGGAGTAGTTATAGAGGATGGTGTTGAAATAGGACCACACTGTGCCATTTTATCGGCTTCAACAATAGATAATAAACACGGACCGATTTTCTTAAAAGAACATTGTAAAATAGGAACCCACTCAACTGTGATGCCAAATGTTACGGTGGGAAAGAACTCTATTATAGGGGCACATAGTTTTGTAAATAAAGACATACCAGATAACGTAATTGCTTTCGGAGTTCCCTGTGAAGTTTTTAAGACAATAAAAAAGGAGGACTGATATTATCAATCCCCTTTAATGTGAAACCACGATAGAACATCAAGAAGCTCTTTATTGATATCTACATCACACTGTTCGCAAAGCATAAACAAGTCTGGAAATATGGCGGCTATTCTATGTTGAATCTCGGTGCCATCAAACTGGAGTTGTTTAGAAACATCTGCTAACTGTCGTGTAATAGCCAATAATCGTTCTTCTTTCGTCCAGGTTTCGGGAAACTTGCTATTCATAGCATCAACAAATTCTTTCTGCCATTCTTGAATATCCATACTACCTCCTTAAAGAACTACCTTAACTATATATAATCATCGCAGGATGTCAATACCACTTTTTAAAATCAATTATACTAAAGCAGACATCGATGCAGTTTCAAAAGTCATTAAACGTGGTGGCGATTGGACTATTGGAAAAGAAACCACGGAACTTGAAAATGCTGTTAGCAAGTATGTGGGAGTTAAGTATGGGGTTGCCTTTAATTCTGGCACCTCAGCACTTCACGCCATTATGTTTGCGTATGGGATTGAATTTGGAGATGAAGTTATTGTGCCGTCATTTACATTTATAGCAACAGCAAATTGTGCCCTCTTTACTTGGGCTAAGCCAATATTTGCCGATATTGAAGAAGAATATTATGGACTTGACCCAGAAGACGTTTTAAATAAAATAACCAAAAAGACAAAAGCAATTATTGCTGTTCATTATGGTGGTTGCCCATGTCGGATTAAAGAACTTAAGGCGATTGCCAAAAAATACAATATACTTCTCATAGAGGACGCATGCGAATCACTTGGGGCAAAACTTAATGGAAAAATGGTTGGTTCTTTCGGAAATGCTGCGGTATTTAGCTTTTGCCAGAATAAGATAGTTACAGGTGGAGAGGGTGGAATAGTGGTGACCGATAATAAGAATCTAGCGGAAACATTAAGAACGATAGCCGACCACGGTAAGAAGGGAGATGAATTTATTTCGCTTGGATATAACTGGAGAATGTCGAATATTACAGCATCGCTTATTCTTTCTCAGTTTAAAAGGATAGAGTGGATAATTAAAAAAAGGATAGAGAATGTTAATTATATTAGTAATAAAGCTAAATTTATTTGGAGTGAAAACAAGAGCATTAGAAATGTTTTTCAACTTTTTACAATACGATTTAGAAACCGAAATAAAATACAAAAATTATTAACTAAAAATGGGATAGGCAATAAGGTCTATTTTGAACCAATACACCTTACTCCATTTTATAAAAGACTTAGCTATGGGGAAAGTCTTCCCGTAACCGAGAAAATCTCAAAAGAAGTATTAACGCTGCCTTGCTATCCAGACCTTACCAGGAAAGAAATGGACCGCATAGCTAAATTCTTATGGAAGAACAACTAGAAGCACAGCCGTATCTTAAGAGAATCAACGAGGAACTAAATGATTTTCAAAACAAGGAAATACAGATTGTCCCTGGTTTTTACTTTAATCAGAAAGACACAGTAGAGAGAATCTACAGGCATTATAATTCAAAGTTTGAAAAAGGAGATGTTGACCCCGATGGAGACAAGAAATACTTTTATAATATTGTTAAGAACCCTTGCAAAGTAACAACTAAGGCGATTGATTTTGATACTAAAGACATCAGGATGCTTACAGCTAGTGGCGGAAGTTCATTAAAGACTTGGTTTTACGAGAAAGACCTGAAGTTCTGGATGAGAGATAAAAACTTCGGCAAGGTTTTAAATAGAATATTTAACGAACTACCCATATTTGGTTCAGTTGTTTTAAAGGTTATAAAAGGAGTTCCATATTTCGTTGACTTAAGGAATTTTATAGTAAGTCCGTCTGCCGACACATTGGGAGAAGCTAACTATATTATGGAAAAACATCTTTACTCTCCACAGCAATTTATGAAAGCAGGTAAAGAGTTTGGCTGGAAGGACACAGAGAAAGCCCTAACAGAATTTAGAAAGATGAAAGACGTTGATTACATCTGTGTTTATGAGAGATACGGTGAGATAGAAGAGGGAACAGAGAACAATAGAAAATATCCATACAAAAGAATATTTATAGCTGATGTCGGGGTTGACGAATATGACAAAGACAGAGACAGAACATTAATACCCCACAAGGGAGTTATTTTACAAGAAGACGAGGTAAGCGAAAACCCATACTGGGAGTTTCACCTTGATAAGCTTCCAGGCAGGTGGCTTGGAGTTGGAGTAGTTGAGGTGCTGACAGACCCACAAATTAGGCAGAATGAAATAGCCAATCTACAATCAAAGGGAAGTTATTGGGCAGCTTTAAGAATATTCCAAACAAGAGACCAGGCCATTAACAGAAACCTAGCGACAAACGTTAAAAATGGCGAGGTACTCAAAGTAGATAGTGAGATTACCCAGGTAGATATGTCAGATAGGAACCTAGCGTTCTTTAATGAGGAAACACAGAAATGGCTTAGGAATAGAGATGAGTTATCATTCTCTTATGACGTGGTGCAGGGGGAAAGGCTACCATCTGGAACGCCACTTGGTTCTGCTAAATTAGCGGCAGGCATGGCGATGAGCTTCTTTGCTCAAGTACAAGAGAATATAGCCCTTGACGTTAAGGAACTTTTATACGATGTAATACTTCCAAGCTTTGAAAGCGATAATAACAAAGAACACTTATTAAGGCTGGTTGGAGAAGACCTAGACGATTTAAATTCACTGCTTATAGAGCAAACAGCTATGGATGAATTATTTACCTCTATAAGAAAAAATGGTAAAATACCAGATAAGGATTACTTTGAAGTAGTTAAAGCGGCTATTGGAGAAAGGGTAAAGCGTGGCAAGGAGAAAATGGTCAAGATACCCAAGAGCTTTTACAATGACCTTAAATATAAGATTGACATTGTGATTACTGGAGAAAGCCAAGACCCGAACAACGCAGCACAAATGGAGTTTGCAGCCCTACAGGCAATTACAGCAGACCCAACGTTACTGGCTGACCCATTAAAGAAAAAGATATTCTTCGGAATACTGGAGAAACAAGGGATTGATATTTCCAAGTTTGATTCCATTAAGCCAACAGACGTATCAAGTTTAGTGGGCAGTACGCCAGTTAAGGGGTCAGGTGGTGGAGTTAGTGCTCCAGCACAAATGGCAACTAATCCAGTAGAATCAACAATATGATTCAGGACAAAGAATTACGACAATTAGCAAATTCAGACATCGGCATAACGCTGGCGAAATACTTAGATGAAAGAGTTAAAGACATGTCTGACCTTTCTAAGATTAAGACCTATGACGAGCTTCTTGGAAAGCAGGAGGCGGTTAAAATCCTGAAAGAATTATTTAGCTTCTTAGAGAAGGCAAGGGAAGAACAGCCTATTATTACAAAAACTGATTATAAATAATAGGAGGCGTACCTAATAAAAACACCAAAGGTCGAGTTCCATCAACTCGCAAACAAACAAAACATGGAAAACGAAATTATTGAGGAAACCAATGAACCCCAGGAGGAGGCTCCTGCTGAAGAAATTCAGGAACAACCTAAAGAAGAGGTGAAGGAAACACCCAAAGAAAAAACCGAAAGTCCAGAACAATATTCTGAGAGGGAAAAGCGGTATTACGCTCGAATGAAACAGGCGGAGAATATGACCAAGACGGCTCGTGAAGAGCTTGCTAAGGTTAAAAAACCCCAGTCTGTTCAAGACATAGACGCTATTATTGAAGTTCAGGAAGCCACTCGTGGTCTTTCTGCAACTGAGATAGCAGAGTTAAAGGTCAGGGCTGATATACAAAAAACCTCCCTATCAGATGCTCGCAAAAACGAGAACTTTGTTCTATGGCAAAAGGCGTATAAGGAAAAGGTCGAGAAAGAAAATGTACCTCTTCCTTCAACTACGCAAGGGGAAGTTGAGGGTGAAAAAGATTTAAAAGACTTGTCTCTCGATGAGAGAACAAAAATCTTTGAAAATCTAGGTTTGATTACAAAACAAATCCCCCCCAAACCATCCCGACAGTAGGAGAGGAGGAGTGAATAGCAATGGTTACAACAAATGATGTAACAGCAATTACGCCAGAAGTATGGTCTCAAATACTACAAGACAACCTTGAGAAATCACTGGTTGGATTAGGAGTAGCAAATGTTGCCATGAAAACGCCTCTGGGATATGGAGATGTTATAAATAAACAATATTTCACTTCCGTGTCCGCAGCTGCGTACACTCCTGGCACAGACGTTTCACTGGATGATTTGGAATTTAACACAGACCAACTGACAATTAACAGAAAGTTTTACACTGCTTCCTATGTCGATGACCTGGAACAGTTACAAGCCAATGTTAGTATTCAGAAGTCTCTGTTGGAAGACGCAACCTACCAATTAAGAAACATAATTGATGGGGAAATCTTAGGAAACGTTACCGCTGGCACAACCGCTGGTGGAGCTCAGTTAAACTACGGTAATTTAGGAATCAATGCCTCATATCATTTGAACAGTGCTTCAGCTGGTACTGGCGAAATAGTTAATATTTTTGCCAATGCCACTAAGATGTTACTGACAAATAACTGTGAGAACTTTGGTGACTGGATTTCAGTAGTTAATCCGAGAATTGCCAACAAACTGGCAATCAAATCCACTGGTTTAGGTTTCAATTTTGCTGACGCTGCGTTGAGAAACGGCTACATTGGTGATTTTATGGGCTTTCAGATTTACGTATCTAACAACCTGCCTACAACGGCGGCTACTGGATATGGACCATCTGGATGGCACGTACCTCTCACTGGTATAGCAGATGTCTTTGACGTCTACTTCGGCAGAAAAGGAATGATTGATGTCGTTCTTCAGCAAGCTCCTAAAGTGGAGATAAAAGACTCTCCGTTAAGAGTAGGCAAGAACGTTATCATCTGGAGTTTGTGGGGCGACACAGTCTACACAAGGAACAAATCAAGGTTCCTTGATGGGATTGTACACGCTTCCGCAGAAAGTGCAGTCTAGTTTTAACTTTTATCCTGTGAAAAGTCGTTTGTCGGGCAATAACCTTTCGGAAATTGCCTGACAGCGAAAGGAAGCGACTTATTTACACAAAACTTATGACAATCATTGAAAAATTATTATCAAAATGGACAAAGCAATCTCTCATCTGGCAACAGAAGAAGAATATTGCTTCCCTACAAACGCTTGAGAACTACTTCACCAACTGTATATTAAAGGGAGACGAAATGAGTAAGGGTAAGTTGGTTGATACCCAGACTAGGCTCAATGAATCTGTAAGGTTCTTAAACTTTTTAACCAACAAATAAGATGAAGAATATACTTGAGAAAATTCAACATCTTATTCGAAGAAGAAACGAGAACAATATTGAGCCAGGGGTGATTATCTTAAATTCTAAGCAACAAAAAGAATTGGCAAATATATTGAGTGGAATGGTTGGGGTTAATCAAGAAACACGAACTAATAGAATTTTGGGACTTCATATTATAAATAATGAAGAAGAAATAATTAAGTCTGAGGAACTAATCTAAACTAACATGAAGATTTTATACATCGTAGACACCCCTATGGCCTTCACTGGCGGATGCTGGTTTCACAGAAATCATATACCAGCAAAGGGACTGATGTCTATGGGACACGAAGTAAAATTGATTACGATTAATCCAGACCTTGACCAAGAATACTTTGCTTGGCCAGATGTGGTGGTGTTCAGTAGGGTTTATCCCCTTGACCCATTGCCTCTGTTAAGAAAGTTTAAGCAATCGGGCAAAAAGGTAGTTTACGAATTAGATGACGACCTATGGAGTGTTAATCCAGACAACCCCTCTATTGCCTTATCAACAGAAAAGAGATGGCAATATGAACATATTATGGCTGAAGCCAATGTAATCACCACAACAACAGACCATTTAGCTAATAAGATTAAAAAGTTTAATAAAAATGTAGCAGTTTGTCCGAATGCCATAGACTTTGACCATTATTTAGAGAGGTTTAAGACGAATACCAGACTACAAATAGGATATTCTGGAGCTGCTTCACATTGGAAAGACCTAGAGTTAATTATTGACCCATTACTAGACCTACAAGGTAAACATGAGTTTGATTTTGTCTTACAAGGCATGGTGTCTTCACCCCTTGAATCAGATGCCTATATTATGAGGCAGATTATTAACCTCAAACTTCAACCAGAGAGAACGAGATACATGGAATCTGTGTTGAATCTTTATGAGAAGTTAAGGGGATTAAAATACTATCACGTTTCATTTTATGTGCCGTTCTTACATGCCGCGGCATTAAGAAGAACTGACATGGATATAGCTTTGGCTCCGTTATACGATAACGAATTTAATCGTAGCAAGAGTTGTTTGAAGTTCTACGAGTACGCAGCCATGGGTAGTGCCACATTAGCATCAGACGTAATGCCTTATAAGAAAGAAGTTGGATATACCGCCAAGAATAACCAAAAAGACTGGTATAATAAATTAGAGAAACTAATCGTTGATAAAAAATTCAGAGAAGAATTAGCGGCTAAACAGCAGAAATGGGTGAAAGACAACAGAAGCTTACTGGTGGTTGAGAAATTATGGGAGAAGGCACTAGACCCAATGCCAATTACTAAACATGAATAAGATTCCCTTTTTAAAAGTAAAGTATCCCATCCGTCTAGATGTGGGATGTGCCGATAAAAAACAAGAAGGTTACATTGGTTTAGACATGGATAGTTGGGGACAAGAAATTACCTGGGATGTAAGAAATGGAATACCATTACCAGACGAAAGCGTTAAAGATGTTTATGCCAGTCACTTATTAGAACATTTTACAAACAGGGAAATGCAGGGGTTTATTAGAGAAGTACAAAGGGTGTTGGTTAACGAGGGAACCTTCACAACTAGACAACCCCACGTCAATCATCCAACGGCTTATTACCCAGACCATGAAAGTTTTTGGAACGAAGCCAAGGTTCAATCAATACAAATTAATGAAACGGGTTGGGAGATAATGAGTAATTACTTTGATGGATTCGAGTTACATTTTCAGTTACGTAAGGTTAAATCGAGTTATACAATATAATTAAAGTCGAGATTAAATAACACAGGTAAAAACATGCCATACGAAAATTTAAACGAAGATAGGTCAGTTGCTTGGAGGGCAGGAGATTGGTATTCCACATCTGCTTGTGCCAGTTTTTCAGCTACGCCATTACAAGTAGCACCATCAGCGGGAGTAGGATACGACAACTATATCAGTACCATTAATTTCTCATCTGTTAGTGCTCAATACATCACCATGTGGGATGGAGCAAGTGCTGTTATAGCAAAGTTTTACATCGGTCCTGCAACGAATAACCAGTATGTTTTCCCAAGGGGATTGGAAATAAAAGTCCCAACTACTGGGTCAAACATTAAGGCTTTAAGCACTGTATCTGCTACAACCGACTATCTTATTACTGGATTCAAAATCAAGTCTTAATCTCACGACACAGGATGAGAAAGATATTTCATGTTGAGCATAACGGGATATTGGAAGACATAATTCCACACTTTGAAGTTGTCAAAGACATTGAAGCTTCAGACGTGGTTGTTCTCTGGCAAGATGTGGTTGGATGGTGTAAGAGTTATGCTCATCTGGCTAAATCCTTAAAAAAGAAAATAGTAGTTATTCAGCACGGAGTGGGGGCTGTAGACGATTATGGACCACCACTCCACTACGAGTTACTGGCTGATAAGATATGCGTTTGGGCACCTAACGATATAGACATGTTAAAGAGGTTCGGTATTAACAAAAAGAAGTACGAACTTACTGGAACCACGATTTGGTCTCATTTAAGGCCCAGAGAGAAACACGAAGGCATAAACGTTCTTTTTAAGCCCGCACATTGGGACGTAGAGGTTGAGGAGAACTATATGATTAGGGATGCCTTAAGGAAAATCAAGGGCATTAACGTAACCACTAAGACACATGAATGCCAGAATTTGGCTAATGGGGATTTTGATAACGTGGTCTTTTCAAACAGGGAAGAACCTGGTCACCTAGACATTTGTGCAGACGTGATGGCTCAGGCAGATGTTATTGTGGGAGCAGGTAGCGAAGGAACTATGGGGCTCATGGCTTATTCACAAGACATACCAGTGGTTGTTCCAGATATTTGGAAGCCAAGAATGTTCCTTAATGGACCAACCCCTGAAATGAAGAATACTGAAGCGTGCCATAAGATAGAGCTTAAAGATTTAGAGAGTGCCATTCACAACGCTGTTGACCATCCAGAGTATAAGAGAGAGGAAAGGAAGCACGTTGCAGAATACTATGGGGGAACCAACATAGAAAGCCCATTAGACAATATAGTCGGTATTATAAATAAGATATGAACCGAAAAAATCCTTTTAAATCAATATACGAGAGCCAAGAGTTTAAATCTGGCAAGGACAACCCAATGCCGTCTGTGGTTGATATTGAGTTGACTAACCACTGCAACCTTAATTGTAAGATGTGCGACAGGTCACGAATGAACAGGTTAAGGGGGTTTATGTCAGAGAGCACTTTCTGCAAGGTAGTAGATGAGTGTCAGAAATACAAGATACCAATAAGGCTTATAGGCTGGGGTGAACCATTTTTACACCCCAAGATAATAGACTTTTTAGAATACGCTAAACCATTACCCGTACATATTACAAATAACGGGCAAATCATCACAGAGAGGCAAATGAGGGACATAGTGAAGATTGGGCTGGATTCCATCATATTCTCGTTCCAGGGGGCAAATAAGAGGGGCTATGAGGACATGAGAGGGGGAGACTACAACAAGCTCGTAAACAACATTTTAAAACTGGTAAAAATAAGAGGAAAGAAAGACAAGCCATTTATACACGTTTCTTCTACAATGACCAATGAATCAAGGGATGAGATAGGAGCCTTTGTAAGTTATTGGAATAGTATCGTTGATTCGGTGGGTTTCGGAAAGACTAATCTACATGAGAAGAAAGAGTACACAAACTATCGTCCATGCTCAGAGGTATACCAGAAGCTAACAGTTAAGTGGGATGGACAGATTTCAGCTTGCTGTGCTGACTACGACAATACGCTGGTTATCGGCAATATGAAAGATTTCACCTTAAAAGAGATGTGGAGTGGAGAACAATTAAAAGCAATCAGGATATTATTAGCTAATAACAGGTTTAGGAACCTTACGCTTTGTAAGGATTGTGCCTACGCCTACAATGATTTTTAATATGCGAATTTGCATTACAGGTGCAGGGGGAAGTATAGGTTCGGCTTTAGCGGAAAGGATTTACAGAAAACAGCATAAAGACTTGGTTTTAATTGACCAAGACGAAACTGCTATATTTTATTTACAGGGTGTATTAAGGGAAGCTGATTGTTTGGTTGGCGACATTACAAACAAGAAGAGAATGGAATCCTTATTTAAGAGCTTTAAACCACAAGTGGTTTACCACTGTGCCGCCTACAAGCATGTTCCAGTAATGGAGAAGCAAAAAGCAGAAGCGATAGCAAATAATATCTACGGCACCAAGAACGTAATAGACCTATCTATAAGGCATAAAGTAAAGAGGTTTGTGTTCATTTCTACTGACAAAGCCGCAGAACCAATATCTGTTATGGGTAAGACCAAGAGGATTTGTGAGCAAATGTGCTGTGCCCAGCAAAGCAAAACAAAGTTTACAATAGTAAGATTCGGAAACGTTTTATCAAGCAGAGGCAGTGTATCAGAGATTTTCAGGGAAAGGATTTCACAAGGAAAGTCCATAGAGATTACCCACCCTGAAATGGAAAGATACTTTATTAAAATGCAAGACGCTCTCACCTTAATTTTAGAAGCAGCCAAGAACGGCAAGGATAAAGAGTTGATGGTTTGGGATATGGGAGACCCGATTAAGATAGTTGACCTGGCTAAGAGCATTATGAAAGAGGAAAGAAAAAGGGTTAAGATAAAGTTTACAAAGCCAAGACCAGGAGAGAAAATGAGAGAGGAGCTATTTAATGAGGGGGAACACCCCAAGAAGAAAGGTAAAATATTAAGAGTTCAATTTCCTTACAAAGAAATATCATTAAGTCAAGAGATTAAAAAAATATGACACAGGATTTAGAAACAAAAACAATGGCTACTCCAATAGTGGTTGACGTGGCTAAAAAAAGAGTCCTTATTACAGGTCTGGCAGGATTCATAGGAAGCCACTTCTGCGAACACTTTTTAAAGAATACAGATTGGGACATAGTCGGAGTGGATTGCATTAATTATGCTGGAAACCTTACCAGACTGACTGATATGAGTATTTGGGAGAAAGAGAAGCACAGGGTTAAATTCATCTGGCATGACTTAAGGTCGCCTATAAGCCCACAGATTAAACAAGAAATAGGAGAGATTGATTACATAATACACATGGCGGCAGAAAGCCATGTTGACAATAGTATTACAGACCCCATGAAGTTTGTGATGTCTAATGTGGTAGGAACGGGAAATATGCTCCAGTACGCTAGAGAACTTCCCAACCTTAAAAGATTTGTATACTTTAGCACTGATGAAGTATTTGGTCCGATAGATGTCGGAACCCATAAAGAAAACCAAAGACACGCACCAGGCAACCCCTATTCAGCTACTAAGGCTGGAGCAGAGGACTTATGCCTAGCATTTGCAAACACTTACAAGTTGCCCGTAGTAATAACTAATACTATGAATGTGATTGGTGAACGGCAACATCAAGAAAAATTTGTTCCACTTGTTATTAGAAGGGTGGTATTAGGAGAAACAGTTCAAATACATTCCACTCCAGACTTAAAGAAAGCTGGCATTAGATTCTACCTACACGCCAGAAATGCAGCTGAAGCTATCCTTTTTATACTCAATAAGACAACCGAGAATTTGGATGTTAAAACTCCAGCACAAGGAAGATTTAACGTAGTCGGAGAAAGGGAAATAGACAATCTAACTTTGGCCCAAATGGTGGCAGACATTATTGGAAAACCTTTAAAATATGAAATGATTGATTTCCACACAAGTCGAAAGGGTCACGACCGCAGATACGGATTAAACGGCTCTAAATTAAAGTCATTGGGATTCGAATACCCAAAGACATTTGAAGAATCACTCGCTAATACAATTAATTGGTCATTATCTCACAGGAATTGGCTCTAAAACAAAATGGAATTTTCCAATCCAGTAAATAAATTGGGGTTAGTAGAAGACATAGACTTTTTATGTGGAACAAACGCCACAACTTACCCCTTAAACGATAAGGTAAGAAATATAAATTACGCTTATTTTGACGTTAATAGGCTTATTTGGGAGTCTTCAGATACTTGGCAATACGATGATAATGCCAAAGGGGATATGCCTAAAATACTAACGACCCTGTCCGATGGTACATCTCAATATGCTATTCCCTCAACAGCTCAGAAGATGCGTAGAGTTGAGATTAAAGACGCTAATGGACTTTGGGTTAAATTAAAACCCATTGATTACAGGGACTTAGAAGGAGTTGCATTACCAGAGTTTATGAAGACAGCTGGGTTGCCAATTTATTATGACTTAAATGGCAATTATATTAACCTATATCCAGCTCCAGCGGCTACTCATGTTACTGTTGCAAGCGGTATGGCAACGTATGTGGACAGAGACGTAGACTTGTTTACTTCAGCTTCAACAACTGCCGTTCCAGGTTTTGCACCTCAGTTTCACAGACTAATATCTTTGAAAGCATCCTTGGACTTTGAGAAGGACGCAGGTCAAAGAAACCTTTTCTTGGCAGAACATCAGAATCTAACCGATGGGTTAAGGAAGTTTTACGGCTCACGTGCAGTTGAAAGGAGAACAGAAATAACTCCATCTAATAAAAAAAGACACAGGATGTACGAATAACCATGTCTACACCTGAATTTAGAAAGCTCAAAAATAGGATAGAGAAGATGCTAGATGAAGCGGAAAACGAAGCCCTCAAGGGAGGAGCTAATATAGCATCTGTTGATTTTCAAAACGTTCTTAATAAACTAAAAGAGAAGCTTTTAGAAGAGCACGGTTTAACTGTATTGGATTATGAGATGCTTGAATTACAATTAGAATCTTCGGAAACCAAAAAAGAGGTTGACGAAAA
>SDBU01002359.1_pt1 | contig 25217 bp, 21 predicted proteins | sample 2277071 | NCBI WGS metagenome assembly SDBU01 (sample SAMN10397929, study PRJNA504765) | marine sediment metagenome | isolation source: marine sediment core GS08_GC12, 126 cmbsf | place: Arctic Ocean: Gakkel Ridge, Loki's castle | collected 2008
GACCTCCCCCAAGGGTGCGTGACCTTTGGCGGAGGCCTGCGTGTTCTATGACTGTCGGGTTGTCGGCGCGCATCCAGAGTGCCGGTTCGGGGACAACGGCGCTGGTGGCAGCTACCCTTTCATCAGGGGGATGTTGGTCCCGCAGTAGGGACACTCGACGGCCATCATGCCCCTGACCACCTGGATGTCAAGTCCGGCTCCGCAGGTTGGGCACTTGGAGGGCACCTCGATCACAGGCTCTTTGACAGCGGCTTCCTCTCTCCCAACCCGCTCCTTGTTCATGTCGCCGGTGACCACCCGGTTGATGAGTGCGCGCCAGGCATCAGAGTCTGCTGACAGCTCCAGGAGTGCCTCCTTGACTGTCGCCGGCTGCTTGCAGACCAGCGTCAGAAGCTCTCTCTTCAGTATCAGGGCACGACGCTTCTCGGAAGCCTTGAACTCGACCAGGGTTCCTATCGGGGCTTCCCAAAGCATCTCTTGCACCAATTCCGAAGACACCTTGATGAAGAGGACCTTCTTCTTGGCCACCTTTTCGCGCTGCTCAAAGATGAGTCTGCGATCGGTCAGGAAGAGGATGCCCCTGGGTCCCTCTTTCTTCCGGTCCTTCAGCCACCTGGCCTTGACAGCCGCAACTCCCGCCTCGCGGGGCTGAAAGCCGAAAGATGCCCCATCCATGAGATCGAGCAGTTCCACGCACCCATCGACCTCTGCGGTGATCTGCTCGACGTCCGATTTCACGGCGTCGAACATGCCTTTCACCGAATCGTTTGCCGCCTCTACCCTTCGCTCGGCGCTGGACAGCCGGCTGTCTACACGATTCAAGGCAGACTGGGCGATACTCAGCGAGCGCCCCCTGTAGCGGAGGAGGCCGCGAACGGCCTCCTCCGCTCGATGCAGGTCATCTTCCAGATCGCGCACCCTGCGCGAGATCTCCCGCTGCGCGTTCTGGCGCGTTGAGTTCCATCTCTCTTGGACTGCTTCGATCTGGTCCGCCAGGTAGCTCTTGAAGACGTATCCCCGGGCACGGGCTTGCGAGAGTTTTCCGGGTAAGCGTGAGACGGCTGCGTCAAGGTCCTCCAGGGCGTCACGAAGGTCGGCCAGGAGACCTGCCCTCTGCAGACTAGCTGCCCTGTCCTCCAATCTACCGATTTCATAGTCAGCAGTCTGATCAGTCCCATACTGCGCCACGGTGACACGCTCCTTTCAGGTTCGCCAGTCGCATTCATTCTGGAGGACAGGGACGACCATGCTCAGGTTGCCACCATCCCATCGGGAGGACAACGCGTGGCTCTCAACCATGAGAACGTCGTCGCCGTCCATATCCTATCAGGACACATATCGTGTGCGGAGGCAAGACCGCGAATTCGCGCCAATTCTACGCGATGCACCTCCCTGTGTGCAAGTGGCCGGCTGCAAGACGACTCCTCGGCCACGTCTTCCACATGCACTGAACCAGGCCCTAACGGAGGTCCCCTTCAAAAGGGAACGGATCCTTGGGAGAGGTGGGCATGCATGGTCCGCCGCCCCCGGCCGCGTCGCTCACGCCGTTCCCTTCCCCTTGACCCAGCCGACCGCGCTCGTACTCCAGCAATGACTCGACCTTGCCCCACTCGTTGACTGGCACAAGTAGAGCCTCGGCGAAGAACTGGACGATGTAGCCCTGGTCGTCGATCTCCAGGGGGATCTCCTGGGTGAGAGCGCCCAGCAGACCTCGCGTATGTCCCGCCTTGGCCAGGGCGGCATCGGGGTTGGTGGGGACTAGCAACTCCCTTACGATCTTGGTCAACGAGCGGCGCAGCGAGCCCGGTTGGCCTTCCTTTGTGCGCCGGTAGTCTTCCATCCAGGCCGCTACACGCGGGATTACCCAGCTCTTGCGCACCGCCCAGCCGGGGCACGATTTGGTGGAGAAATCGCGGTGGAAGTTGAGGTGCTCCGCGACCAGTCCCAATCGTTCGTGCAACACCCCCAGCGCGACTATGGTGTTCTCCAGAGTGGCCCCTCGCGGCAACCGGTGGTCGTAGTTGCCCACCATCTCAATGTGCCGCGACCGGTGATTGTGTCCGTAGACGCCCACACCATCCCACCTGAGGTCGCTGAAGAGCCAGATCCCGTCGTCGGCTATAAAGAGGTGGGGTCCGGCAGTCCAGCCTTCGTGGAGGCGGCCCTGGTCATCTGTCCAGAGCTGTCTCTCGTAGTAGTCCTTCATAGCCAGGAGCGAGCCCATTCCTCGCCACTGCTCCCGAGTGGGACGCCAGGTGTGATGGAGGAAAATGCGCTTGGGAAGAGGTGGTGAAAAGTCCAAGTTCTCGACATAATGCACGAACTCGTCCGCGGTCATCACCCGCCCAACGATCTCCATGGGCGGCTCCTTGATCACCTCGGGCACGTCTTCTTCTCCGGGCACTGATGTCCCAGGCTCCTCTACTCGGGCCGCGTTGCGAAGACGTTCCGCAAAGGCCCCCAGGAAGGCTTTCCACGTTTCCATGTCTCTACCTAGCCCCCAACGCCACCGATCGGCGGCGCCAACGCTGCCCGTGCCGAATCGCTTCCCTGGAACCGTCTCTGTCCCTCGCGATGTCACGCATCTCGCCCAGCTCCCACCGGTGAGCCACAATGTCCAGACTGTCTCAAGCACCCGCCCCCTGGCCCATCGGTGAGACCAGGATGGCCCTTTTGAATCTTTGCCCCCACCTTCGATGGGTCTGCGCCCTCTCGTCAGATGTCGCCAAACGCAGGGTGTGCAAAAACACACCAAAAGGCGGTCGCATTCGGAATCAATCGCGCGTACATTACAGGAGCTATCCGCTGGAGCCTGTCTAGTAGGGGCGCACGCATCGTCGCAGATCGAAGATGCGGTGCAGCCGCGCCCGGCACAGCCGGGGCACATGCGCCCCTGCGCCCTAGCGCAGGACTCTAAAGTCGCCAACGCGCTTGGTTACGCGTTGCTGGTCCAGGTATCCGAGCAATCCCAGGGCATACTTTCGACTGGTTCCCAAGAGATCCCGCGCCTGGGCGACGGTCATGCTCTGGTGCTCGCGGATGTAGGCCACCACGCGGCGCTCCATGTCGGCGAAGCTCTCACTGTCAAAGAGCACGGCGTCGCTCGCTTTGATAAGCTGGGCCTGGTCGAGAAGGAACTGCAAGAGTTCGTGCCCCAGAGTTCTTTCGACGTCAGAGTAGGAAGGAGGGGTCGAGGGGTTGGCGCGGAACCTGGCCATAACGCGCGCCACCGCGTGCCGCTGCTCGGGCATCAGGTCGGGCTTGTGACCGACGAGTGCCACGGTTGCAGATCTGGCAGCGATCCTTTTCTCCCGCACGGCCCGATCAACGACCTGGTTGAATAGCTGGCCGCCAAGATGCAGCCTGCTCTTGAGTTCCTCCCGGGGCATCCCCGAGCGGAGAGGATAAGCTTTGTGATAGGTCTCCAGCACTTTCGCCGTCTGTGACACGATGCCTTGCCATGCGCTGGGCAGCAACACGCCGACGGCACTGCGTGGCACGAGGCCAGGGGGTGGCATTTGGTCGCTCAGAACCACGATTCGCTCCTGGGCGAGGAGCTCGTGGATGGTCGAAGCGGCTTCCTCTGGCGGCAGGGCGCTGCGCTGAATCAGCTCCCGCAACTCGAGGATCCTGTCCTGGCTCAGTAGTTGCAGCAAGACGTCCTCTGGGGCGCCCGTGGAGAGGGCTTCCAACCGCGCCAATAGCTCGGGTCTGAAGCGCTTGTACCGTCGCCGCGGATGAGGCTGCACGATCGCTCCGCCCCCCAGGGTGAGGCTGGGTGAGGCCAGGCGCACAACGTAACGATCGCCTCGGACGACTGCCACCGGCCTGGACAAGCGGAACTGAACCCAACCCCACCGGCCAGGTTCTAGCTTCTCGGTGTCCAAGAGTCGCACGTGAGATGCCACGCGAGCCGCGCCGCTGTAGAAATCCACCACCGCGTTGTGCTTGAGTGGCTTTGGCGCTACAGGCAGTAGCACGAGGCGGGCGTCGATGAGTGTGGTCGGCACAAGTTCGCCGGGTCTGGTCAACACCTGTCCGCGCTCCAACGCGCCGGTGGGCACACCACTGAGGTTTACAGCGACCCGCACTCCAGGCTGGGCGACTCTTACGCTGACCTTGTGGGTCTGCAGTCCGCGAATGCGTGCGCGTACGCCTCCGGGCACGATCTGCACCTCGTCGCCGACGGCCAGATGGCCATCGATCAGGGTTCCAGTGACCACAGTTCCGAATCCGGAGATGGTAAAGACGCGATCGATGGCAAGTCTGGGGCGGCCAAGATCGCGCCTCGGTTCAGCATGGTCCAGCACGCGATCCACTTCTGCCGCCAAGGCCTGCAAGCCAGCCCCAGTGACCGCCGAAACGGGAACAACGGCAGACCCCTGGAGGACTGTCCCCTGAAGCTCCTCCCGTACCTCCTCCTTCACCAGCGCCAGCCACTCTGGGTCTGCCACCAGGTCGATCTTGGTCAGTGCCACCACACCCTTTGCGATTCGCAATAGATCGAGAATGGCCAGGTGTTCGCGCGTCTGGGGCATCACCGATTCATCGGCTGCCACGACGAGAAGGGCCAGGTCGATGCCCCCTATGCCAGCCAGCATGTTCTTGATAAAGTCCTCGTGGCCGGGCACGTCAACGATGCTGACCTCCCGGCCACTTGGCAGGGTCAACCATGCAAAGCCCAGGTCGATGGTCATCTCCCGCACGCGCTCCTCGGGGAGCCGGTCGGGATTGATACCAGTCAAGGCATGCACCAGCGCGGATTTGCCATGGTCCACGTGGCCGGCCGTGCCAATGACGAACACTACCCCGCCGCCTCCTCGTTCTTCAGGAGCTCCTGAATCTCTGTGAGCACGTTCTGATGGGCTTTGACTTGCATCTGCAAGGCCGAGAACTGGGCTTCTCTGAGTCTCTCGGCTTCGCCTTTCAACTGGGCAAAGAGGGCGTCCATGCGCTCCTGTAGCATGCTCATCTGGGCCAGGTCATCGTTTCGCCACTGGGCCAAGGCCATCAAACGCTGATCGTGAGCACCATGCAACTTGGCCTGGGCTTGTTCCGCTTGCTTGCGCGACTCTAACTCCTGGGCCCAGCGTCGCTCATTCTCGCTGCGCCACTCGCGAAAGTCATGGCGCATTCGGTCCTCAGCAATGCGCTGTACCTGTCGTAGCTGGTCCTGCTGCTGACTCACCTGGCGAGCCAGGTCCTCAACCTCGCGCAGCACGCGCCGGTTCTTCTCGTGCTGGTCGGCAAAGTAGCGTAGCTGTTCAGCCCAGCCTTCCATCTGATGAGCAAAGCCCTCCATCTGACGTCTCCACTCGGTCAAAGCCCGGGAGCGTTCGCCTTCTGCTCGCCTCTGGCTTTCCAGGAGTTCGTCCTGCTGATGCGACAGTTGCTCGCGCATAGACTGCAGTTCTGCAACGCGTTGCTGGAGCTTGGGCAAAGCAGTCTCGAGCGAGAGAATGCGAGACGAGCTCGCGTGCCTATCCTTTTCCGCGTCTGCCAGGGTCTCTGTCATCTGTCCCAGTCCCAGCGAATTGTGCTCGATGCGGTCGGCAAGTTGCCGCCCTACCTCCTCCTGGAGTGACAGACGCTTGACGATCGTTTCCAGCGACTGTTCCAGGCGAAGCACACACTCATTCAGCCGGCGCTCCTCGGCTTCCCGAGCAGGAATAGCTTGCTCGAGAGCGTCGAACCGCTGCAACTCGAGACGGATCTCTTCAACGGCTCGGGCATCCTGCTCGCGCTCGGCCCGGCGAATGCTCGCGGATTCTGCTTGACGCTGCTGCTGATCTTGACGCAGGTCGGCGAGCATCAACGCCAGTTCATCACGCGTGTGGCGCAGCGCTTCTTCCACCTCTGAGATGCGCAAGAGCTGGCCCTGCAGCTTGACCAGCCGATCCTCAAGAGCCAGAGTGCGCTGGGCCTGGTCGGCCAGCAGAATCTGCTGCTTGTCCACGACATCGCGAAGCTGGGCAACGATGGCCTTCTCTTTGCGCAGCTCCTCATCGAGCCACATGGTAGTGGGACTGGTTTGTGAAATGGCGCTCATTGGGGTGTGCCTCTCTTGGACCTGGTGCTCGCCCTTGGGCGTGAGGATCTGGCTTGCCACCGGGAACTACCCTCTGTCAGGGCACGATACCCAGGCCGGAGCCCACCGACGCAGCAAGAGCACGCGTCCGAATCGCGCTCTTGACGGCGTCTGCCGGGGAGACTCGCACCGACCAGCGCAGTGAAGCGGTCTGGCGAAGACCGGGCGATCCACATCGAGATCGCGCCCGCCACCCATGCCCAGGGGCGTCCGGTCTTCTCCGCATCACTGATGGCTGGCCCCGTGGGTCATTGTCACCACCCGCCGGTCATCGACGGATAAAGACTACCGTGCCCAGCTCGGCCCAGTCGTAGAGCCATTCCTGGGCCTCTGTGGCCACAACGATACAGCCGTAGGAGCAAGGCCTGCCGAGGCGCTCTCGCCAAAGCACCGTGCCACTGCGTGTTAAGGGCAGGGCGTGGATTCCGTTCTCCGAGCCCCCAGCCCAATAGATCCCAAGCCACAGAGGCATGTAGATGTCCCACTTGCTGGCGTAGGCTTGGGGCAGCTTGGTCTGCACCTCGTAGCGACCAGGCAAAGTGGGCGTGTTGGCACGCCCAGTGCAAACGGTCCATCTTTGGACCGCCTGGTGGTTGTCCATGACGGTGATAGTCTGGTCCGACAGGTCTATCTCGATTCGCCTGGGTGGTGTGATGGCATCCAGAACCAGCGCCAGGCGGGATTGGGCTTCGGGGAAGTCGGGCATCAGGTGTACGGCTTGCTGGAAAGCGTCGCGGGCATCTTCCCAGACCTCTTCCTGCTGCAGCTCCACCGCGACCTCATAGTAGGCCTGGCCCAGCATGACCCGCGTATCGCGAAAGTCCGGGTTGAGATCGTATACCAGTTGCAGGTACTCCAGGGCTTGAGGCCAGTCCTGCAGCCAGTACGCATCGAGGCCATCGAGGTACATCCGGAGCTGGCTTCGGGCCTCGGGCAACCCCTGGATGCTGGCATCGAGACGAACGGCCTGGTCCAATTCTAGCCTGGCCGCTTCCAAGAGATTGGTCTCTCCTGGCTTCTCGTCGCGCATCATGTCGAGGGCACGACAGTAGCGGGCTTCAGCAAGCCGTGTCCTCGCCTCCGCATCATAGGGATCGATCTGCCGTATCCTCTCCAGGGAGGCGATGACGCCATCCCAATCCTCCCTGGTCCAGGCGACATCCATCTGGACCCATAGAGGGCGGCTGCGCTGTGCTGCCGTCAGCGTGGGGGTGCTGTTGGGAATGGGGGTGGGCAACGTCAGCGCCTGCGATACTTGAGGTTCGCGCCTGAGGTTGTAGATGATCCCCAGCGCGACGAAAGCGATCATCGTCGCAATGGCCAGCGACGATAGAATGGGCACCACGACGGCCGGAATACGCCCCATTTCCAGATTGGGAAGTGATATGCCTGGCATCCTTCCTTTCAGTTGCTCGAAGGCCCGGGTGGCGCTCGCCTGCGCTGACCGGGCAGCACGGCTTGCCTCCGCAGCCAAGCGCCTGGCATCGAACGTGAGCCCTCGGACGGCGGTCCTGCCCGAGTGCCCAGCTTCGGCGACGCGTGCGGGTTCCTCAGTTGCCCAGCGAATAGCCTCTGCGATGCGGGTGCTGTTGGGCAAGAGAGTCTGCGCCTCTCGCAGATAGCTCAGCCCCAGGTCCTGGGTGTCGGCAACCCAGGTCAGCCATAGCCAGGCATCCTCGTCGTAGGGCGAGGCATGGATGATCTCGCGGAAGACCGCTCGTGCTGCAGCACGGTCGCCGGCACGGGCGAGGGAAACTCCTTCTTCAAGTCGCGACTGGGCCATGCGCCGTGTGCTTGGACCAGGACCTCTGTTTGCGGCCATTGGCTAGCCTCGCCTCAGGATGACTTTGGCCCCACCCACTTGCACGTCCATCACGCGGTCTGTGATTTCCTCAAGATGCCTGTACTGGTAGCTCGACCAGCCAGACCCAAACAATCAATGCTGATTATATCATCAAAGAGGGCGAGCTGCAACAGACGTGAGGGCTTGTGCCGATCTGCCATGTCCGCTCTGGACAGGATGGCCTCATCGTGCTAAACTTGTCGTCGTTGTGGGCCGTCTCTCACCTGAGCGCACGGGCGACCGCTCGGTTGCCTTGGGGGTGTTCTTGTGATGTGTGGTCGCTTTGATAGGGGCTCGAGACGGTCTGCCATTCACGGGGTGTCGCATGGCGATGATCGGTGGTGAGAGGAGGGGACGAACATGCCCGAGCTGAAGCAACTGGCGATCCTGTATACTGGGTTGGTGCCCGTGCCTGGCACGCTTGCCCTGGCGAAGGAGATACTGCCGGACGTGCGTGTGGTCAACATAGTGGACGATAGCCTGCTGGGCGATGTACTGGCCGCGGGAGGGCTTACCCAGGACATTACCCGGCGCGTCTGTCAGTACGCCCTTGCGGCGGAGGATGGCGGTGCCGACGTGATTCTCAGTCAGTGCTCATCGGTTGGAGAGGCGATCGACGTCGCTCGGAAGCTGGTGCATATTCCGATCGTCAAGATCGATGAGCCCATGGCCGAGGAGGCCCTGACGTTTGGCAGCCGAGTTGCAGTCGTGGCCACACTCTCCACCACACTGGATCCTACCTGTCGTCTGATCGAGCGCACCGCCCGCTGTCTTGGCAAGCGAGTACAGATCCGTCGGGTTCTGGCCGAGGGTGCATTCGATGTGCTGAAGGCGGGCGATGTCCAGGGCCACAATGCCATGGTTCTGCGTGAGATTCGGTCGGTGCAGGGAGCTGCCGACGTCATAGTCCTTGCTCAGGGAAGCATGGCGGTGTTGGTTCCTGCGCTGCAGGGGTTGGGCGTACCCGTTCTTACCAGCCCCCGTTTGGGCGTGATGCGGGTGAAGCAAGTGCTGGAATCGGTCTGACACGTACCCCTGAAGTGCGAGGCACACGTACCCCCGAACTGCGGGGCACACGTACCCCCGAACTGCGGGGCACACGTGCAGATCAATGTCTGTATTGGGGGCCGCGTCGCGGGAAGTGACCTCGCGTGCCCCATACGGGGTACGCGAGGCCTGCCTGCCGCCGCCGAGCTCTCCGTGTGAGTGCGGCCATTGCTCCTTGACATGCCTGAGCAGGAGCTTCTATGGTATCCGCGTTCGCAATCCTTCAGGGGCGCTCTACGATCAGGAGGCATGAATGGATTTCCCCACCACGTTCATAGAGGACTTGGAGGTCTCCCGACTCATCGTTGGCACGAACTGGTTTCTTGGCTTTTCGCACTATAGCGCGGCAAAGGATAGATGGATCAAGGAGCATATGACGCTAGAGCGGATTGTGGAGGTGATGTGCGTCTTTGCCCGCAATGGCATCAATGCCGTGATGTCGCTACAGGGTCCCACTATGAGAGAGGTGATTCATCGGGTGAAAGAAGAGACCGGCGTCGAGATGCATTGGATCTGCACACCGAGCGGTGAAAGCGTCGAGGACCTGATGGCCGGCATCGAGGAGAGCGCCGAGATGGGTGCCAGGGTATGCATGCCACATCAACACTGGACCGATGGCAACCTGATCGTGAACCAAAAGCGGATCATCGGTCTGGAAAGGGTCACCCGGCGCATCCGCGAGCTGGGCATGATTCCCGGTCTCTCAACCCATCGCCCCGAGACTGTGGTGGTGTGTGATGGAGCGGGCTACGACGTCGCGACCTACACCCAGATTTACAACCCCATCGGCTTCCTTTGTCAGGTGGAGACGGACTGGATCGCCAAAGTTATCAACGAGACCGAGAAGCCCATCATGTGCATCAAGCCCCTGGCTGGCGGTCGGGTCTTGCCTCCTACTGGCCTGAGTTTTGTGTACAACTCCATCAAGCCCATCGATATGGTGTGCATCGGTACCATGAGCAGATACGAGGCCGAGGACGACATTCGAATCGTGCGCCAACTCCTGGCGCCTGGTACCGCAGATGGGCGAGACCTGCAGTATTCCCGAAGCAAAGCCCCGCTGGTCAAGTAGAACTGGGCTTGGCGGGGGCTGCGCTGGCCACGACTCTGAGGATGGTGCCGCTTCGGCAAGCTACCTTCAAGGGAGGATGATTGTGCGGCGAGTGCGCGTGAGCTATGACCATGGACTGACCAAGACATTGGCCCTGCTAGCCAATCCGGGCTTGCTCCTGGCATCGACCAAGCGCTCAGGGGCATCGAATGTCATGACCATTGGCTGGGGGAGTGTGGGCATCATATGGGGCAAGCCCCTCTTCGTCGTGTTGGTGCGTCCGTCCAGGTACACCTATGGATTCATCCACGATTCGGGCCTATTCACGGTGAACGTGCCCACCGAAGAGATGCGCGAGTGGGTGAACCTGTGCGGGACCCGCAGCGGACGAGAGCTGGACAAGTTCGCGGCCTGTGGCCAGAAGACGACGCCGGGCCACATGGTGGATGCGGTCACCATCGATGCCTGTCCCATGGTCTATGAGTGCAGGGTGGTGCACCACAACGACGTGCTGCCCCCGAACCTGGCCCCCGAGATCGAGAGGTCATCGTACCGAGGATCCGACTATCATCGGGTGTTCTATGGGGAGATCCTTGGTGCCTACGCCGCCGAGGGTTGGTAAAAGCTGTTGCTGAATTCGGGGACGCGCGTTTGCCACCCCACCCGCGCTACTGTCGTATAGATGTTCTCTTAGTTCGTTGTGTTTTGTAGGGGCGCATCGTCGCAGATCCCGGTCGAAGGCCGAAGGCCGGAGATGCCGGGGCGTATGCGCCCCTACACCCAGCCATATTCTCCAACACTCTCCTGGGCGATAGGCGATGGTCAAGGAGCGTGTGTGGCCAGATCTCCATGCAATAGAGGAGCGCGCGTGGCGGCACTGGGGCAAGGAGCCGTCGCGTCAGAATCCACGAGACACCCACAGTTTCCTCCTTGGGCGTCCATGGCCGATTCGGCCTTGACATTGCCGAGTCCACATCTTATAATGTAGATGCTAAGTGCGGGTGTGGCAACGGGTTTCCCTCAAGGCTGCTGGCCACGCCGTGGCATTCTGCCGTGGTGATCGGCCATGCGGCTTTCCGCTGATCGGTAAGTTGTGCCGAACTGAAGCGGCAGCGTGGCCTTGATGCACACCTGTTCAATGTGGCTGACCGTCTCTTCTGGTTCTTGCATCGCCAGGACCCGCCGGTTGGGTTGCGAGCTGTTGTCGTGCGCAGTCTTGGAGGGCCTTGTGTGTATCGTCTGACGCCCCCACCAGTCTGGCTTGGACATGGGATCACCTGAGAGAAGAAGAGATTCCACCATGGACATTCCGAGGGAGCCTGATCTCAGCCTCAGACATCTTGAGGCCGAGGTGGCCCGGATCGACGTGCTGATTCGGCGTGAGGTCAGGCGATGGCAGTTGGCCGGCCAGGATCCAGGCGATGCGTTTCGGGGTCTGTATGTCTCTGATGCCGAGGCCGACATGCTGCTCGGGCGCGCCTTTGGCGCAAGCTGGGGGCAGATGGCGGCTCTGGAGCCTGAAGAAGCGCAGGCCTATGCCGACGCCCACTTGCGAGCTGCGCGCCAGGTGTCACTAGTGGCTGAGACTGCCCGGAGCCAGGGCCAGATTCTTCGTCTCGAGCACCTCTGCTCTGCTTTTGGCCTGGATCGATTCGACCGTGATGTTCTGCTCATCGGCCTCGCTGTGAACCTGGACCTTCGCTATGAGCGCCTCTACGGCTATCTCCAGGACGACGTGACCCGCAAGCGCCCCACGGTCAATCTGGTGCTCAACTTGCTGTGCGAGTCTGGGCAGAACCGTTTGTTGATGTTGTCGCACTTTGCCGCCGAGGCGCCGCTGTTCAAGTACAGGCTCTTGGAGCGAGTGTCGGATGGGGGCAGCGCCAAGCCAGGCTTGCTGAACCAACTCCTTCTCCCGGACGAGACTATTGTGGCTTGGCTTCTGGGGAGGTATCACCCGCGCGCAGAGTTCCGGGCGAACGCTGCCCTGGTTTGGCCTCACGAGAATCATCAGGACAGGTTGCTGGCGGCGGGGAAGTGGGCGCAGTTGGAGGGCGCAGTTGCAGAGCGGCCGATCATGGCTTTCTACGGGCCAGACGGCGCAAGTCAGCTCGCTGCTGCCAGGCTGCTGGCGGCTCACGTGCGACGCCCCATCTTGAGGGTGAATCTTGCGGCAGTGATGGACGGAGAGCTATCTGCGCTGGATGCTCTCAGGCTGACACTGCGCGATGCCCGGCTAACCAGGGCCATTCCCTATATCTCGGGATGGGACACCTGCCTGACAGATGGCGCGCCTCCGCCAGAACTTTTGGAGGAGTTGTGTGCATACCCTGATCTCGCGATACTCGGCGGGCAGACCCTGTGGCGACCGGCGGGGATCGAGCGAGATCGCAATGTGTTGTGGCTAGAGTTTCCAATCCCGGCTTATGGGCAACGCCGTGCCTTGTGGATACACTTTCTGGGTGAGGATGCCTCGGCGGAGGACCAGGGTTTGACCGCCCTGGCCGGCCAGTTCACGCTGACCGCGAGCCAGATACGGGATGCGGTGGCGTCGGCCAGGGATACTGCGGCCGGGCGCGGTGGTCCGGTTGAGAGTGGCGATCTCTTTGCTGCGGCTCGGGCCCACTCCAGTCCGCGTCTGGCCACTTTGGCGCGAAAGATCGTCCCTCGCTACGATTGGGAGGACATCGTATTGCCCGATGACCAAGTGGCCCTGCTGCACGAGATCGTGAACACGGTCCGTGGTCGTCCTCTGGTGCTTGAGCAGTGGGGTGTGGGGCGGAAGCTGGCCTCTGGGTCTGGAGTGACAATGCTCTTCGCCGGGCCGCCCGGCACCGGCAAGACCATGGGAGCCGAGGTTATCTCCCGCGAGCTGGGTCTGGACATGTACAAGATCGACCTGTCAACTGTGGTCAGCAAGTACATCGGCGAGACGGAGAAGAACCTGGAGCAGATCTTTAAGGAGGCCGAGACCAGTAACGCCATCCTGTTCTTCGATGAGGCCGATTCCCTTTTTGGCAAGCGCTCCGAAGTACGCGACTCGCATGACCGCTACGCCAACATCGAGATCGCCTACCTGCTGCAGCGCATGGAGGCCTATGATGGCGTGACCATCTTGGCGACCAACCTCAGGGCCAACCTGGATGAGGCCTTTACCCGCAGGCTCCAGTTCGCCGTCGATTTCCCCTTCCCGGAGGAGGACTACCGGCTCCGTATCTGGCAGGCACTCTTCCCGCCAGATGTGCCCCGTTCCCCGGAGATCGACTTTGGCCTGCTCGCCCACCGCTTCAGGCTTGCTGGAGGTAACATCAAGAACATCATCGTCAGCGCTGCCTTTCTGGCCGCTTCCGATGGGGGGCTGGTCAGGATGCGCCACCTGCTGCACGGCACGCGCCGCGAGCTCCGAAAGATGGGAAAGCTAGTGGACGAGGAAGACATGAGGATTTGACTTGGGCAGGCGCGAGGAATGCTTGCCTGAGAGGAGAGCGGAAACTCATGGTCAATCAGAGTCAACCCCTGAAGGTCCAAGCTGACAAGAAGAATCTACGGAAGGTTGAATCGACTCCGGTGGAGCTTGCCGAGGAGCTCACTGGTCTGGAGCGACTGCCCGGCGGCCCAATGCTCGCCTTTGGTGGTGGCTCCGCCGAAGATCAGGCTAGGCGGCTGGGAGACATCAGGCTGCAGAGTGCTCAGCGACGAGCCTTGGCCAGACAGATCGGGCGGACACAGGGAAACCTGCACCTGCAAAGACTAGTGAGTCAACTGACCCAGGACGAGGAGGAGCCGATCTCCTCTCGCTCCTCGTCGCTACTCGGGGAGTCCACTGGCGTTCCACAGGCAGTTCCTGGCCAGGACCGTGACGAACAGGAGGCGTACCCCGTAGTGACCAACCCTTATACCTTCGTTCAGCGTGGCCTCTTCGGTTCGATCGGCGGATCGTCGGGTGCGCTGATGGACCCGGACCCGGTCACCCGCGGTGGCCTGGGAGGGCTTGGCGGTGGAGGCATGGGTGGACTGGGCGGCATGCTCGGTGGGGCACCTGGCCCGGCACAGGGGGGCCTTGGCCTTAGTGGAATGATGGCCTTGCAGCAGCAAATGCAAAGGCAGCAGCAGGTCTTCCAGATGATGAGCAACATGATGAAGATGCAGCATCAGGCGGCCATGGCGGTCATCAGCAACATACGCTAGGTGAGCTATCCGACAGAGGGAGAGCGGCTGAGACAGCGAGATGGACAAGGCAAGCCCGGTGAGAAGAGGCTCTACCTCCTTGCTTGGCGGTGAGGCAGGCTTCTGTGAAAGAAACGTGAGAGGTTATGGCTGAGCGGAATCGACGGGTCATGGTTGAGGCTGAGAGGGGGGGCCGGCGACAACCCAGGCCGGCCTCCGGCGGCTTTGCTGGAGAGTGGGCCGGTCTGGCGCAACTGGCGCGACAGCCGGCGAACGCTTTTGGTCGAGCCTCTATCGCGGATCAAGCCGGTCGGCTGGGCGACAGGCGGCTGCAGACGGCACAGCGCCGGGCCTTGGTCACCCGTCTTGGGCGGACGCTGGGCAATCGTTCGCTCCAGAGGGTGCTGGCGAACGCCGGACAGCGGGCGAATCCGCGCGGTGGCATGGCCCCATCGCGCCCGGGGGCCATCAGTGCCTCGCTTCCTGCTCACGACAAGGACAGCGCTCCGGCGCTGGCCCAGGCGACCCCGGCTTGCGACAGCGACACGATCCAACGATGGGCTGAGGAGGAGCACAAGTCCTTCGGAGACCTGGCGGCCCAGATGGCCATGAAACACGATTGGTCGTTCAAGGTGGGCGGCGAGACCATAGTCCCAATGGGGGTTGGGGCCAAGAGTGATGCGACGGTCGAAGACAAAAAGTCATATCACGAGTTCATCACCGAAAAGGTTGACCCACTCAAAAAGAAGCTCAAAGGGCGCATTGGGAAGGGCGAATTCGCCGAGGGAGGCATAGGGGTCGCCCACTATAAGGAGGTTACCAAGTACGTCTATACGCCTCAGGGTGCCATCCCCGTCACCGAGCATGTGCGCAAGAATATGTCGTTCGGAGATGCCACCATGCTTGGCGGAGACTATTTCAAGACGGCCGAGGGTGGCACGTTCCAAACGCGCGGACTCAAGCAAGCCCAGACCGTGAACCCCAGGGAAATGGAAGGGGTGAGGATGAAATACGTGGCCGCCACCAACACCAGCCACTTCTTCCCCTTGGCGGCCAAAGAGTGGATCACACAGCGCGCCCAAGCGATCAAGTACGCGAGTGATGCCCACAAGAAGTATAGCGAGGGAAACAAGAACGAGGGGGACAGCAATACCGAAAAGGCGGTTCGCTACCTGGGTGTCGCGGCCCATTTCCTGCAGGATACTTTCGCCTCCGGTCACCAGTACCCGCGCGCGCTTGACGACATCGACTCTTGGACGGCGGCAGGAACAGCGCTGGAGGGTGCCGGCCCGGCCAAGACCTATCACGATGCCCTGTGCGCGCTCAGAAACGGCTTGCCCATGCGGTATGGCGGTGGACGCCGGTTCCACGGCGACTTTACGGCGACTGCCAGCGACGCGCCCGTCGTGAAGGAAACGTACCGTGCCCTGGTCGATCTTCTGTCCATCATCAAGACCGGCAAAGGGTCTTCTGTCAAAGCCACGTACAACCCGGGCCCCGACGTACCCGCGATCATGAGTGACGCGGAGGCAGGACCCATATGGTCCGCCATGGTAGAGCACCTGAGAAAGGGCAAACTGGCGAAGGGGAGGGAGGCCGCCGCGGCCGGCAAGGCTGGCTACACCACCAGCGCCGGCACGTCATACTCGGCGAAAGAAGTCATGGATGAGTGGGAAGGCCTTGGAGGGGACGTAAGAAAGCCCACGACCCAGGTGGACAAGTTGATGGCCGCAGCCCTGAAAGGACAATCCAACTGGCTGCATAGCCTGACCAAGGAGGGCAACCTCGGGCCGGGCAAGTCGCTCGACACCAAGGCCGACGACGAGATCCGTTCCATCATCAATGCGGGGGGCGTGCCAAAGCTCACCCACAATCAGGCGGTCACGATCCTACCGGCGCTCATATCGGGTGTCTGCGGTGATGAGGATGAGCAAGCGGTTCTGAAGATACTGAAGGTGCAGAGCGATGCTGTCTTCAGGAGCACGGTGAATACGCTGACCCCAAACTACATAGATTCGGGCGTCGATGGCGAAGAGTGGGACACGTTCCTGTTGCTCTGTGCTGGCAAGTACCGGCCGGGCAGCAATGTTGGCGCCTCTCTTATCGCCTCGGAGAAGAACGATGATGCTGGAAGGATGCTGATTACCGGTGGACTGTGCGGTATACCGTCGCTTGTGGGCAGCAGTAGAATGAACAGGCTGAGCGGGACGGAGTGGATAGGTGTCATCAACGCCTTGCTCAGCGGAAACTGCACCGACGCCGATGAAGACGCTATTGTCCGAATCGTGCAGTATATGGCCGATACTGGGCAAGCGGGCCTCGTCCATACCATGATCGGTGCATCCAAGATGGATAGTGGCGTGGATGGGAAGCAATGGAACCAGGTTAGAGCGATAATGAGAAAGGCCGACTACAAGTGGAGCTGGTGGGGATAGCCTGGATAGAGCCTGCCGGACCTGTCGCTCCCCGCCTGTGGGGCCGGTAGGATGGGCCTGTGGCCGGGCACGTGAATGGATTGCGCTGGACTTGCGAAACCGATCGAGGTAGAATAGGGGTATGGCACCGGAATACCTTCCCGGGAGAAGGCGAGTAAGGAGAAAGCGGCGCAGGTCAGATGACGAGGAGAGGCTGAGGCGCGGGCCGAGGCATGGCCTGTCCGAGTTGCAGCGGAGCGTCGGCAATCGCGCTCTGCAACGTGCGCTTGCCCGGCTTGGGAGTGAGGTTCCCAGGCAGGCCGACTACAGGCTGATCGGGCGCAGGGGGAGAAACGTCTCCGATTCTGACAAGGACAAACAGGGAGAGGAGGCCGAGACCACGGCCGGACAGCCCAAAGAGGCCGGCAGGGAAACCATGAAGGGCCTCACCGGTCGCGAGTGGGCAGAGACGTACCCCGCGAGCAAAGAGCTGAGCGATCTGGACGCGAGCTTTGCCCTCAGGGTGCGCAAGTACCTTGATGCCTTGCGAAAAGCTGGTGCCACTGTAGAGATCCTGGCCACCAAGCGCCCCAAGGAGCGGACCTATCTGATGTACTGGGCCTGGAGAATCGCCAAGCAGGCGTTCGATCCTCGAAAGGTTCCCATCATGCCGAGGCTCGACATCAACTGGTGGCACGGTGAGGCCTCGAGGTCGGTGACTGCGGCGCAAGAGATGGTCGAGGCGTTTGGCATCAATGGGCTGAGAGAGCCGCCGGCGCTCACTTCTCACCACAATGAGGGAAAGGCCATTGACCTGCGCATCTCCTGGGCTGGAGATCTCAAGATCAGAGACGGTCGCGGGCTAGAACGGATCATCACCTCCGTGCCCAGGGACGAGACCAACCTGGAACTGATGGCCGTGGGAAGGAGCTATGGGGTCTTTCACGCGATTGACGTGGACAAGGAGAAGGTTCACTGGTCTGTCGATGGGCGATAGAGGTTGAACTGGGCAACGATGATCGGGGAAGAGGCACGCGAGGGGTTCATGGCCTGACCGGGGATTCTCTGGCGCCTAAGCGGGTACTGGTCCAAAGGAGGGAACGGACGACATGGCTCCGGAACTGATGTCAGAAGACAAGGCACCTATTGGCAGCAAAGCGGAGAACAAGCAACAGGAAAAGAAGCATGCACCTGGCTCTGCGCCCGATGTGCCGGCGCTGACCAGCTTGCAGCAGAGGATCGGCAATCGGGCCGTGCAACGTATCCTGGCCCAGCGCGCCGGGGATGGATCCTTCGAGCTGGATGATGCCACCGCTGCGCGCATCAAGGGGATGCGGGGAGGTGGGCAGGCCCTGGAGCCGAACATTGCCAAGAGCCTGGGCTCAGCCATGGGTGCCGACTTTGGTGGGGTGCGGGTGCATACCTCTCCTGAGGCCGACCACCTGAGCCGAGAGCTTGGAGCGAGAGCCTTCACCACGGGAAAGGACATCTTTGGCCGTGAGGGAGCCCTGAATCCTCACACGTCTGAGGGACAGAAGACCACCGCTCACGAGCTGACCCATGTGGAGCAGCAAAGCTCTGGCGTGGGAGGTGGCGTGGGGCGCATGAGGGTGGGCGCCGTCGGCGACGCCTACGAGCAGGAGGCCGATTCCATTGCCAACTCGGTGGTGGGCAGCGGCCTGCAGGTGCAGCCTCAGGCCGAGGAGGAAGAGGAAGCCGTCCAAATGCAGGTCGAGGAAGAGGAAGAGCCCGTTCAGGCCCAGGCTGAGGAAGAGGAAGCCGTCCAGATGCAGCGCGTGCAGAGGCAGGAAGAGGAAGAGCTGCAGGTGCAGCCGATAGAGGAAGAGGAGGAAATGCTGCAGCCGCAGCGCGCGCAGAGGCAGGAAGAGGAAGAGCCCATCCAGGCGCAGGCCGAAGAGGAAGAGCAGCCTGAGGAAGAAGAGTTCCAGATGCAGGCCGAAGAGGAATGGGATAAAGAGGAGGAAGAGGAGCCAGTCCAGACTAAGCGCGAAGAAGAGGACATGGAGGTAGTGGCGTGAGCCCGCCAGCAGCACGGATGGGAGATACGACAGTGCACGGGGGCACTATCGTGCAGGGCTTTCCGCAGGTTCTCATCGGCGGTCAGCCGGCGGCGCGCCTGGGCGACATGCACGCCTGTCCCATGGTCACGCCTGGCACTCCCCCCGTCCCTCACGTTGGCGGCCCCATCATGATGGGAAGCGTTACCGTGCTCATCGGCGGGCAGCCGGCAGCTCGCGTGGGGGATATGGCCACCTGCGTGGGACCTCCCGATAGCATCGCTATGGGCTGCATGACGGTGATCGTAGGCGGCTAGGCGCAGGTCCGTGGGCTACAGCGGTGGTGAATAGCGCCAGTGCAATCGCGCGGCCGCCCAGGAGTGTGGGGCCATCGGGCCGCCCCAATGTGGTGTGGCCTCAGGCACCTTGAGACGGCTTCTCTCGAGGTTGTGTGGGATATGTCAGTGGCATGTGGGTTGACGGCCGCTGGTTGAGAGGGTACAATAGTCCATGGAAGGCTACGCGCGAGAGCCCAGAGCGAGGAGGGGCTGGAGATGATCGACGATTTGGACGAGTTCCTGCGGCAATTGCTCATCCGCGAGATGCCCATCAGGAACAACGAGGTGGATATCGCATTTGATCAGCCCAGCCGAGAGTGGTCGGGGCGCCTGAATCGCCCCACGCTCAGTCTCTTCCTGCACGACATGCGTGAGAACAACCAACTGCGCCGAAACGAATGGGAGATCATGGCCCGAAGTGACGGCAAGCTCACCAAGCGGCGGCCCCACTTCAGACTTGACCTGCATTACATGGTCACGGCCTGGGCAGCCGAGCCTGACGACGAGCATCGTTTGCTGACTCGGGTCTTGACGGCCTTTCTTCGGTGGCCCAAACTGCCCATAGAGGATCTGCCCGAGAGTCTGCAAGATCAGCCGGTTCCCATGCCGATGAGGCCAGCCCATCACGATCAGTTGCGTAACCCGGCCGACATCTGGAGTGCGCTGGACAACGAGATAAGGCCGGCCATCTCTCTGGTGATCACTCTGGCTGTCAATCCCTACCGCCTGGTCACCGAGCCGTTGGTGCGCACTCGTGAGCTGGTGGTTGGTCACGCCAGAGACACGCTCCGAATGCTCCTTGACGAAAGGATGGACCCAGACCACTTGTTCTTGATCAGTGGTCTGGTGCGAGGCGACGGTCCTCGAGAGAATCTTCGCCTGAGACTTGTGGAGCGAGGAGTGAACGTGCCGGTCAGCCCGGAGGGCGAGTTCGCCGTCGGCCACTTGCTGGCTGGTGAGTATACACTGGAGGTGTGGTCCCAGCAGGAGAGGATAGCCAGGCGCAAGATCACAGTTCCTTCACCAGAGTATGACATGATGACTTGATGTCCCCCCCCGGTGCTTTGCGGCGCCGAATCCGATGCTGCACTGAGGCCGCACGTCGCAGCAATCGGTGAGTGGAGGGATAGTTGACAGCGGCGGCAAGTGTCTTGAATGGCGGCAGTGTTGGCCAGAGAGGAGGTGAGAATCGAACAACACCGTGCGGAGCTCTGCGAAGGGCGAATCAGGCTCCATTAGAGAAGCTGAGAAGGAGGCTCACAGATGCCTGTTTATCTATCTCCCGGTGTTTACATTGAAGAGCAGGACAGGGGAACCAAACCCATCGAGGCGGTGGGCACAGCGACCGCAGCGTTCATCGGCTTCACCGAAAAGGCCGAGGAAGAACGAGATGGGCAGACGGTGCCGCTTCTGCACAAGTCCGTTGCCGTCGCCAACTGGTCTCAGTTCCTGCAAAAGTTCGGCGGGTTCATCGAGGGAGCGTATCTGCCCTACTCGGTGTATGGCTTTTTCCTGAACGGCGGCAGTCGCTGCTACGTAGTCAGCGTCAAGACGCTCGCCGCTCCTGCCGAGGGAGCCAAGGCGATTGCAGCCACGGCAATGCTATCCAGCCGCGCTGAAAAGCCGGCGGATACGCTTCAGATCGAGGCCAAGGCGGCAGGCCCCATGGGGAATGACATCAAGGTCGAGATCAGGGACGAAGAGGACGAGAACACCTTCACCATCATCGTGGAGGGACCCGAAGGCCCCCCCGAGCGCTTTGGTGGGCTGACTCTTGGCAGGGGCGACACGAACGTGGAAACGGTGGTGAACGCCCAGTCCAAGCTCATCACGGTCAAGGTGCTGAGGATAACAGGAACGCTGGCCCAGCGTCGCCCCTCGGCGGGGACGTACACCCTGGCCGGTGGCGAGATGGAGACCTTGCCGGTCAGCACGAAGGACTATCAGGGCGATGTCTCCGAGCGCACCGGTCTGGGCGGGCTGGAAGCCATCGATGAGGTCAAGATGCTGTCAGTGCCCGACCTGATGCGGAGCTACCAGGACGGCGAGATGTCGCTCAAGGACGTGCAGGCCGTGCAGATGGCCCTGTACCAGTACTGTGAGCGCATCAAGTACTGCTTTGCCATCCTCGATGCGCCGCCAGGCTTGAATCCTCAGCAGGTCCGCGAATGGCGGCTGGAAAGCAACTATGACTCCAAGTACGGGGCTCTCTACTACCCGTGGCTCGAGTCCGCAGACATGGTCAGGGGGCGCGGCACGGTGCTGCTTCCACCCTCTGGGCACATGGCTGGGCTGTATGCCCGCGTCGATACCGAGCGGGGGGTGCACAAGGCGCCGGCCAACGAAATAGTGCGTGGGGCCATCGGTCTGCCCTATCAGGTCACTCGGTCTGAGCAGGACAGTCTGAACCCAATCGGGGTCAACTGCATACGGGCCTTCCCCGGCCGTGGTATCAGGGCCTGGGGTGCACGGACAGTCAGCAGCGACCCGGCCTGGCGCTACATCAACGTGCGGCGCCTGTTCAACATGATCGAGGAATCTGTTGAGCGAGGCACCCAATGGGTGGTCTTTGAGCCCAACGACTACAGCCTGTGGGCCCGGGTGCGGCGTGACGTGACTGCCTTTCTCACCGTGGTGTGGCACTCTGGCGCGTTGTTCGGCAGGACTCCGGCCGAGTCCTTCTACGTCAAGTGTGACGAGGAGCTCAACCCGCCCGAGATCCGCGACCTGGGTCAGCTCATCGTTGAGATCGGCATCTGCCCGGTCAAGCCGGCCGAGTTCGTCATCTTCCGCATCAGCCAGTGGGCGGGCTTGGGGGCCGAGTAATCGATCGAAGGGCATCAACATACTGAAGGGGAGGGACACACATGCCAGCAATGAGAGGCGTCAGCGATAGATCAGACCCCCTCGTAGGCTTTCACTTCGGCATCGAGATCCAAGGGGTCATCACCGGCTACTTTACCGAGTGCAGCGGAATAGGCTCCGAGAACGAGGTGATCGAGCACAAGGTTGTGGATGGGACGGGAAAAGAGTTCATCCACAAAATCCCTGGCCGACTCAAGTGGGAGAACGTCACCCTCAAGCGCGGCATCACCGAGGACCTGCAGTTGTGGGAGTGGCGCGACATGATCGTGGCGGGAAACGTAGAGTCGGCGCGCAAGAACGGCTCGATCATCATGTTCGACCAGCAGTTCAGCGAGGTGGCGCGGTGGAACTTTGAGAATGCCTGGCCACTCAAGGTGAGTGGGCCAACACCCAAGTCGGACAGCAACGAGTACGGTATCGAAGAGATCGTCATCGCTCACGAGGGGATCTATCGCGACACCTAGCCTGCGGAGGGCTGTGAATGCAGACCGAGTTCGAATTCACTCTGCCCCGAGGCTACGTGGATAGTGAGGGCCAGGTGCATCGCAGAGGTAGGATGCGCCTGGCCACAGCCATGGACGAAATCGCGCCCGTGCGGGATCGTCGCGTACGCGGCAATGAGGCCTACCTCACCATCATCCTCTTGTCGCGGGTGATCACCAGGCTGGGCCGATTGCCCGATATCACCCCCAAGACCATCGAGGGGATGTTCGCCGCCGACCTCGCCTACCTGCAGGACTTTTACCGACGGATCAACGAGGTGGGCGCGAACCGCATCACTGTGGTCTGCCCGGAGTGCCAGAGTCGCTTCGAGGTGGAGGTAGTGCCCTTGGGGGGATGACCCGCTACCCCCTCGGCCGGCTGTACGAGGAGGTAGCCTACCTGGCCTATCATTTCCATTGGAGTCGGGAGGAGATCCTCCGACTTGAACATAGAGAGCGTGCGCGGTGGGTTGAACACATCGCGCGCGTCAACACGCGGTTGAATGAGGGCGCGAAATAGGGAACTGAGAGGCGGGCTGTTTGCCGTTTGGAGGCAGTGCTATGGCTGACCCGTATGCGGCGTATCCGTTTGTGGTGGAGATCGACGGCATACCGCACGCGGTCTTCACCGAGTGTACCTTGCCTGTCTTGGAGGTTGAGGTAGAGGAGGTGAAGGAGGGTGGGTTCAACGTTGGTACGCACCTGTTGCCCGGTCGCGTCAAGAGAGGCTCCATAACCTTCAAGCGTGGCCTGGCAAAGTCCCCCCGTCTGCTCGATTGGTACGAGAACATCGCGCAGGGCAGCATAGAACGTCGAAGCGTTTCTGTCATTTTCTACGACAACCAGCCCGGTCGTGGTTCACAAGTAGTGATGCGCTGGAACCTTGTGGGAGCCTATCCCCACAAGTGGACCGGCCCCACCCTGAACTCGGCCTCAAACCAGGTGGCTATCGAAACCTTGGAATTGTCCTTTGAGAGTGTGAGCGTAGAGTGAGCGCGACACAGGAATCCTTAGCGCCTCAACTGGTTGCGCGCAGGTTTGGTCGATCAGTGATGAGGCGAGTGATGCCCGCATCGATGACCCTGCACCGTCCCTGGAGACCTCGCTGGATACGGGAGTCGGGAGCCCTTCTCCGCACGTTGGAGCGGCCCCTGGGCCTGATTTCGCTGACTCCGCTATCATCTTTGTCATACGGATCCGTCCGGGAGCGTGCTCCCTACTACCAGGGGTCTCTGGTGCTTGCGGGTACCTCGATGCCGCTTGAGGCGGCTGAATCGTCTGCAGGAGCAGCGAGGCGGGCTGTCCTTCCTTTCAGTGTCGCAGAAGTGCGTCGTGCTTTGGAGAGGCCGACTGCTTCCAGCTCCATGGCTCCCACGTCTCCGACGAGACCTGCCTCAGGTAGCAGGCGACGTGTTCGGCGAACGGCGCCCAGGGATAGGGTGCCTCTCTCCCGGGTCGCTGAGAGGCTGCAGAGGGGTGTGGCCGGCATGCGGCGCAGGGGCCCATTGCCCAGACCTGCCCTTCAGGAGATTGGTCTGGCGGCGCCAGAGGGCGTGCCGCCAGTGGTTATGCCGGTGCAGGAGACGCCACGTGAGATGGGGCCTGCACCAGATGTCTTGAGTGCTGAGGAACGGCCCGAGCCTGGGCGGGCAAGCCCTCCTCTTGAGGTGCGGCGACAAGCAGAGCGCGGAGCTGTGGAAGGCGCGCCGTGGCCCGAAAGAGCCGCAGAGGGAGAGCGGCGGAGGCCACCCGTTGCCGCAGAGGGCGGGGCAAGAGGAGTGTCTCCGTCGGTGACGGAACCCCGGGTGCGTGGGCAGCTCGAGACGCCCGCTGAGCCGGCTCGTGGCGCAGAGCCCCAAGTGGCTCCTCGTCCGTCGGTGATGGCACCTACGGCGGACGTCGCGCGCCGCGCATCGGTCGGCCAGGAGGCGGCGGAGGGGGCTCAGGTCCGGGAGACAAGGGACCTCCAACTCTCGCGGTTGGTCGAGGAGGCTCGCAAGGAACCTGAGGACGATGAGGCCATCCAGCAGCCGGGTGACCTGGAGATGGCCCCTTCGGCAGAAGTGCCGTCGGTGCAGCCGCGACCGGAGATCGAGGATGCAGGACTCACGGCGATGCCTTCTCCGGCGGAGGCTGGTGAGGCGGTGCCCCGGTACCGAGACCTTGAGCAAGCCAGTCTCGGGCCAGCAGCCCCAGAGCCAGGCGTGGGAAGGGAGGCTCAGAGGGCGGTATCACCTCCGTCGCGGCCGAGAGGTGATGTCGCCGCCCAGCCGGAATTGGCCAGGCCCCCCACCGCCGGACCACGACGCGTTCAGCGGGCGCGGGTGTCCGAGGTGCCGCAGCAAGTTGTCCCGCCCTTTGAGCCGCCCACGGCGGCCCTTGAGCGGGCTACGCTTGTGGCAACAGGGGCAGGCTATGAGCCAGCGGGGCTTGAAGGAGTTGAGGCTCTTGGTGCGCCTCCCGCCGAATTGCGGGAGCCTGAGGCGGGTGTCGTGCGGCAGTTGCCTGAGGCCGTGGGCCAGGCAGATGTGCAACTGAGCTATACTGCGCTGGGACCAGAGTACGACGAATTGAGGATCGGTGTCGAGTCGTCCAGAGCGGTCTTCCAACGGCAAGCTCCTGGTGCGCTCCCGCCTCTTGCTGCCAGGAGGGAGGTTCCTGCCGAGGAGCCTATTGGTGAAGCGGCTGTGCCGCATCTTCGCGCGGCTGCGCCGCATCTTCGACCGGAGCGTGACCTTGGGGCCGAGGAGGCGCAGCCTCCCGCGCCGTCACTCGAGGTTCCGACCGGCGAAAGGGCCCAAGTGGTGCGGCCCATGAGGGTATCGGGCCAGGAGGTGGAGGCACCGGTTGGCGAGGCGGCTGTGCCGCATCTTCGCGCGGCTGCGCCGCATCTTCGACTGGAGC
>SDBU01002360.1_pt1 | contig 25208 bp, 24 predicted proteins | sample 2277071 | NCBI WGS metagenome assembly SDBU01 (sample SAMN10397929, study PRJNA504765) | marine sediment metagenome | isolation source: marine sediment core GS08_GC12, 126 cmbsf | place: Arctic Ocean: Gakkel Ridge, Loki's castle | collected 2008
CAATCAGCTGCAGATATAGAAGTTGCATTTAACAAGATAAGTTTTAATATTTTTCAGACTCTACAAAAAATGGCTGAGAATAATTTAAATTAAAGGAGGTAAAAATGGCTCAAGGAAATACAAATATTCAAATGGCTCTAGCAACTCAAGCAATTGAGTCCATTGAAGTCTTAAATAAATCAAGAACAATCGATATTTATAGAAAGATTTTAGAGGCTCAAGAAGCAACAGACGCTACTGCTAAAACTCAAAAAAAACAGGCTCTCCCAGATGGTTTAGCACTGGCATTAACGGGGGTATCAATGGCAGCTTCAGCAATTTTTAATAAGCCAGATTTACTACCGACTTTAACTCAATTAAGCTCATCTTCTAGTTCTATTTGGTCTAAAAGACTAGAAGGAAATGTAACCTCTCATTCTCATGAGTCTAGAGTTGCCGACATTGCAAGAGATCGTATTTCAAATACTGAGCATTCTACAGATAGATCTATAACTGATATAGCAGAACAAGTTGGTAGGTTAAACCAAAAAGAAATATAAAAAGACAAAACAATCTTTTGTTTTGCTAAGAAATTTCTAATTTCATATAGTCCGGCTTAGATAGACAAATTAGGCTTATGTATATTATACTAAGGGATTCTTTTTTAAACTTTTTAGCTGGCGCTGGAGAATACATCAAATTAATATCAGATGTATCAAAAACTATATTCCAAAAATTCCCTAAATGGTCACTTATTAGAGATCAACTTTTTTCAATTGGAGTTATGTCACTTGGCGTAGTTGCAATAACAGGACTCTCAACGGGTGTAGTACTAGCAGCGCAAAGTATTTATCAACTAAGTTCTAAGGGCCTTGCTAACATCACAGGAATCATGGTTGCAAAAGCTATGATTACAGAATTAGGACCGGTACTCACAGCTTTTATGGTAACAGGAAGAGTTGGAGCTGCTATGTGCGCTGAAATTGGAACGATGAAAGTAACCGAGCAAATTGATGCGATAAGATCGATGGCAGTAAACCCTAAAAGCTATTTAATAGCGCCGAGATTTATAGCGGGGATAGTTATGGTCCCGCTTTTAACAGTATTTTGTATTCTTATGGGAATTTTAGGAGGATATTTAATATCCACCTATTTTTTTCATATGAGCTCAGCGGCTTATTTCACACCTATGCCATTGCATATCACTCGTTTTGATATAATTGCGGGAGCAGTAAAATCCATAATTTTTGGAATTTTGCTAGTTACTATTTGCTGTTATAAGGGTCTCAAAACTAAAGGCGGCGCTGAAGGGGTTGGAAAAGCAACAACTAATTCTGTGGTTATTAGCTATGTATCTATATTGATATCTGATTTTCTGATAACTCTAGCTTTAAATGCTATACATCTAAAAATTAAATATGGCTGGCACCTATGATTAATATAAAAGATTTATATAAAACATATTCTAATCACTTGGTTTTAAAAGGACTTAACTTAGAAGTTAAAAGAGGTGAAATTCTAGTAATTTTAGGAAGATCAGGTGTTGGGAAAAGCGTACTTTTAAAACATATTATTGGGATAGAAAAACCAGATAGCGGGAAAGTTGAAATAGATGGAGTTGATATTACAAATCTTTCATTTACTGATTTGTATAAACACATCAAAAATATGGGAATGCTTTTTCAGGGATCAGCCCTCTTTGATTCAATGAATATCGAACAAAACACTGGGTTTTATTTAGAATATAATCTAGATCCGATCTCTAAAAAGAAATTAAACAAAAAAGAGATCAAGGAAAAAGTTTGTGCAGCACTTCAAATGGTTGGTTTAGAAGATGCTAAAGAAAAGATGCCATCTGATTTATCCGGTGGCATGAAGAAAAGAGCAGCTCTTGCTAGGTTAATCGCATATAGACCGAAAATACTTTTATATGATGAGCCTACAACTGGTTTAGATCCAATAACATCTAATCAAATAAATGAATTGATCGTTAAAACTCAAAATGAACTTGGAGGAACATCTATAATTGTAACTCATGATATTCATTCAGCTTGGTATGTAGCAGATAGGATAGCAATGCATAGAGATGGTAAAATAATTTATATAGATACTCCAGAGGAGTTTATTAAAATTGACGATCCTGATATTGCTTATTTAAAGAAGACTTTAACAAATTTTGAAAGGGGCAGATAAACTAAGGTATAAAAAATGTCTGATAAGCTAAAAAACATTTTAATAGGTTTGTTTGCACTGATGGCAATAATGATTATTGCTGGAACTGTACTTTTTCTGCAGCCCTCAATTGGCGATGGGGAAAAAACCTTAAATGTAAGATTTTCAAATATAGCTGGAATAAACATAGGAACAAGAGTTACTTTTGCAGGAAAGCCGATTGGAGAAGTTGCCAAAATTTTAGAAGTGCAAGATGCAAGAGATGATCAAAGAGATGACTTCTCTAGAATCTACTGTTATCAACTAGTACTTAAAGTGGACTCAAGCATCGATGTTTATGAAAACGATATTATCTCAATCCAAACAACCGGGCTTATGGGAGAAAAATCTATTGGTATCATCCCTAAATCTTCTCCTAAAGAAGCTAAACTCGTTACAAATGAAATCATTTATGCAAAGTCTGTAGATTCTATTGAAAACACAGCTCAACAAATATCCCAGCTTTCAGATAAAGCAGAAAAAACCCTAGATAATTTCAATGTATGGTTTGAAAAAAACTCCCAAAGCATCTCTCTTGCAATGACGTCTGTCTCTAATCTTCTAAGCGACATAGACAATCAAAAAGTAATTTCATCAGTGCATAGCTCTATTAACTCTTTTAATCAGAGTTTAAACCATGTGAATAGTGCTTTAAAAATTGTAGAAAAAAACAATACTTTTGATAAGCTAAATGTTTTAGTCGACAATATCACTTTAACAAGCGATTTTATCTCTACTGAAGGCAAAGAGACTATGGAAAATATAAAATTATTAACTCAACATTTCAATAACTCAAAAACAAGTATTGGTAAACTTTTAACTACAGATGATTTATATTTAAAATTTAATGCTTTATTTGGTAAAGCTAACACTCTCTTTAACGATATAAATCAATATGGTGTTTTATTTCAGTATTCTAAAGGCTGGCAAAGACAAAGAACTAAAAGAGCAAATATCTTAGAATCTTTATCTACAGCAAAAAGCTTTAGAAGCTATTTTGAGACAGAAATATCAGATATTACAAGTTCTCTTGGCAGAATCAATACTCTTGTTGAAAAGTCAAGTGATCTCTCTCAAAAGCAGCGAATTGAAAATAGCGAAGCCTTCAAAAGAAACTATGCGTATCTTCTAAGGCAAGTCGAGAGTCTATTAAATATGGTAAAACTATATAATGAAGATCTATCAGATCAGTCTAATGATCAGTAAGCTTGATAGATTTTAAAAAGACTGCATCATACATTGAAGAAATCCCCTTTAAAACTTTGGCTCTATGGGTTAACATTTCAACGTCAATAGTGTTAATAGATGATATCATTCTTGTTAAATCTAAAGAGTTTATAGATCTTTCACGAATAAGCAAAGCAGGCCCGTATATGAGCCATCTAAAATAGTCCTCAGACTCTTTAGAAAAACTCACATTTTTCAAAATTTTCAAAAAGTTATAAAAGCAAGCTGCTGCTAAAGATCCATTATCTATAGCATCTTTATCAGAAAAGCTCATAACTTTTGGATTATGCACCTCTATCAACTTTAGAACAAAGAAGTTATAAAATATTTCAATAAAATCTAGTCTATTTTTTCTAGTTAAGACATTTTTATTCATGAAAAATTGCTTATGAATAAATTCTATTGCTTTATCCATAAACCTATAAAGCTCATCTGTAAATTTTATTGTAAAAGAGCCCTCTTTAGAAATAATTTCATTTCTAAAAATTTTTATAAAATCCGTAGCTTTATTTACATTCATATAAGTACCTGATTGATGATAAAAATCAGATTCTTTATCCAAAGTAACAATAACTATATTATTCTTAAAATCAGCTCTTTTCTCTAATAGCTCTATTGCTTGGCTTCTCGCTTGATCTTTATAAGAGTTTTTTCCCTGCAGGTTGATGAACAAATACTTTTGATCTCTCTCAAAAGATCTTAAAAAACCTTTAAATGCATCTACAACCTCAGCTGATGATATAATGTATTGTTTAGTTGGGCTGGGACATCTAATGACATTTAACTTATTTTTCTTATGATCTATCTCATATAACTTTAAAGGAGCGTTATCTTGAAGCAAAGGATCGAAAAGAGACATCTCTTCTAATCTAATAACATCTAATATTTTCATGAGAGGTCCACTTGGATATGCATCTAATATAATCTGAATACTTTCATCATTCTCTAATATGGTATTGTAAAAGGAGGCTTTTTTAGGATATTTAAATTTTCTTTTTTCATCCCCTTTTCTAATAAGCATATGGATAAAACCGATCACCTCTTGCTTTATAAAAGAGTTTCTTAAAAAAAAGTTTTCACATAGAGTATGAACTAGATCTATAATGCATTTAGCTCTCTTATCATCAATGTCATAAGCTATAATTTTTTGATATTCATCTGTAGATATAATATCCCTTAAAAAACTTTGAAAATCATGAAAATATTCTATGGAATTTTTATAAAAACTACTAGTTATCAAATGTCTAGGATTAGCCGCTAAATCAAGAGCAAAGATTGCCTCATTTATTAAAGTGACAATTTGAGAGTTTATATTTTTATGAAAATTTTGAAAAAAATACTTATCAATAATCTTTTGAGACTTTTCTAAAATATCAACAGCTGATCTTTGAAAGTCTTTATCTAAAAAAATTCTAATTCTGAGTAACGGATCATCTTCAATATCTTTTAATGAACTCTCATCATAAGTGCAAAAAAGCTTAATATTACGAATTAGCTCATGATCAAAAAATGGCTTTTCTTCATCATCTACTAAATAAAAAAGCTCATAATCTTCATCTTTTTTCAGGGTTTCAAAATCCTTCAAACCACTTTTTTCAATATCTAATAAAAGCGAGTGTTCGTTCTCTAGCCATTTTTTATCCCAAGGCTCTTCCCCTTCTAAACTTTGAGTAAATTTTTTAGAGATACTATCTACATAAAAACTTTTAAGATCTTTATATTCAGTTGTATCTACAATTTTTTCAATATTTGGGACATCTTCTAAAAGATCAAAATACTTATCAACCTTATTTGCAGCATCTGTTGCCATAACCATTATAGCTTGAATACCTTTTCTGCTTTTAGGATCATCAAAATCTATAAAATCCCTTTCATAAATCTTTATTAGATAATCTAAGACTACTTTATAGGTATCTTTTATACTCTCTATTAAAGACTCGGCATCATCCGAGATAAACCAATCCATAGATCTATAGCTAAACGCTTCATCTTCAATAACAATTTTATGTTTTTTCACAATCCCAATAGGCTCTTTAGCATCGATTTTCATCTCGCTTAAAGCTCCCAAGTTAGCTAAAGCATCATGAATTGTTAACTCTATTATCTCTTTAGTTTTCTGTCTCAACTACTTACCTATAATTACTATACAGTTTATGTCGCTTTCTAACTTAATTATTATATTATGCTCATTATTAATTCAACTTTATTACATAAAATGCTAACAATAATTTATCTATATAAAAACGAGCTGCATTCAACTAAAAGATCATAAATGAGTTAAAACCCAAAACCTCATTTTTTTGAAATTTTGCTCTTTTTTTAATCAATCCTCTCCAAAAATTTGGAATCTTTACCAAAAATTAAAAAAAAGTTTATAGAAATTTAAAATATTTTTTTCCAAAAAATAGGCTATGTGTTATATCTATGTAGTTTTTTTTAGAAACCATAAACAAAATATTTTACTTTTTTTCGCTTAAAGCCCTAAAAGTAAAAAACATAAGGAGAAATTTATGAGTAAATTATCTAGTATCTCTAATTTTTTTTATACAAAGCCAACTGATGCTAAAGTAGCATCTTTTGCCTACACAGATGCAGAAGGAAAAAACCAAGATGGATCTGCAGTTACTCTAACAGCCGGAAAAGTTTCGCGCACAGTTATTTTTGATCCTGAAAAAGAGAATTATCAAATATTAAAACCGACAGGCCTTAGCCTGAATCAAAGAGTTGTTGTTTTGGATGGCAAGGAAAATGAGTTTGTAGCAAAACCTATTTCCAGCACTCTAGATTTGAAAGGCTGGAAGTCAATCAAAGGTGGTGCTTTAGAAGATGAAGCTGCAACCAAAGCTTTTGCTTCAAATGTTGTTGAAAAGGCAATAAACTTTAAAGCTAGTAGATTCTTTAGATGGTCTGCTCAATCTGTTTCTAGTGGAGTTTCTAAAGCCTATTCTAATCTTAACGGCAAAAAAGTAGCTCTATTTACTACAGGAGCACTACTAGCAGTTGGTGCATATTGGGTTTATACGAACCCTTCTGCTTGTGAAACAAAGCTTAAAGAATTTCAAGAGGCTGCAATTCACGATAGTAAAATGGCTAACGCTTGGTTAGGTTTTCGAGCGTACATTGGATTCTAAAAAAATAAATAAAAAATAGAGGAAAAAATATGTCAGTTAATAGCGCAACATTTGTAAAATCAGTTACCATTTCTTCTGAAGATGGTAACAAAATAGCAATTGCTACTAAGTGGAAGGTTAACTTTAAAGCAACTTCAACGCTGTCTTTCAGCTCTACAAAAACCTATCACGTTGTAATTCTAAACGAGCAAAAACGAAAGGGTTTGCTTGGACGTTCGAGCACTAATATGTCAGCCTATGTAACGAATACAATCCCTAAAAAGAGTGATTTATCTAAATCTACTCTGCATTTAGAAGCTGATAGTGATAATGAAGTATTAAATGATCATTTAAAGAATCCAATATGCTCATTTAAAAAAACGGATTTAGTAGATCTAGGATTCACTATTGATAAAGCTGAGTTTGAAAAAGTTGACTCTATCTCTCCTGAGATAATAAAAAATATTGGAGATTTTCTAAAAACATACTTAGAAGCAACTTCTTCTTCCTCGTCTTCTTCTTCTTCTTCTTCTTCTTCAAAAGCAGAAGAAAAAAAGGCAGAGACTAAAACTGAAGATAAAGTAGAAGAAAAAGCATCCGCTACCACAAAAAAAGATGCTCTCAAACCATTAGACTCATCTAAAGGTTGGACAAGACCTTCTCTATCCAATTTATGTGCTAGAGCCACACCTTTAGTAGCTGGTTTTGTTTTCTCTGCTACAGCATTAGCTATATCTCATTTTGTATCCTCAGAGGGAAATATAGTCTAACTTCTCATTAAATCTTTTAACAAATCCCCTACTAAATTTATTTAGTGGGGGATTACTTTTTCATTTTTAAATGTTTTAACTCTAGATAATTAGTAAAGTAGCTAAATACCCAAACTAACGATCCACCAAGAACTATCCCTAAAATATTAGATGTAACACCAAAATCCACAATACTAATGATTATAAATGATAGATAACTTATCACAAATCCAATAATAGCTATTTTTAAATTAGTAATCTCTACCTCTAGAAGAACTAGAACTGGAACGATAATAGAATTTAAAAACCCAACAACTATTGAAAATAAAATATCAGCTCCTATATTTGGAACATTTTCATAAAATTGAATAGTGATTCCAGGCATAACCCTGGCTGCAAAAAAAACAATTAAAAAATTTAGAAAAAACGATCTTAAGTATGTCATTTTTCTTCTCTTTCCTTTTCTTTCATATAGTGTTTAATTTCGAGATGGTTAGTCAGATAAGAGACAAACCAAACAATTAAAGATGTCCAGATATAAGCGCCTGCTGCTGTAATTTTAATCCCAACCGGCAAGATATTTACAATTGAGTAAGCTGCAAAGCTAATAATAAAGCTAGAAAGACCTACTTTTAAATGAGTTGATTTAATTTTAAAAAGCACAATCACTGGATAAATCAAAGAGTTCAAAAACCCAACTAAGAAAGCAAAAATCAGATCGCCACCGATGTGAGGCAGCTTTGAATAATAATCGATTTCGACATTTGGTATAACGTGATTTACAAAAAACACTGTCAGGAAATTTATAATAAGGCTTTTGAAATAGGTCATAAAACACCCTTTTTTGTTTTTATAACACCTTAATTAAAATATTGCAATTTGCCTCATTTAAAAAATATAAAAATTTTTAATTTTATTTTCACAAAGGCAGAAAATACAGCCGTAGATAAACCCATTTTAATAAAAGTCCTATTTTGTTAAAATTTAAACCTTTTAAAAAATTAATAAGGACAAATATGAGTATCGCTCTCTTAAGCTGTGCATATGCCCAAAATTCTCCAGTGAACTTAAAAGGAAAATCTAAAGATATTTTAGCTATGAAATGGCTTGTTAAATTTTCAAATGGCACTTGGAAAAAATATCAACTAACTCTTTATATCCCTTCTAACAAAAAAAAATATGGAACTATTTCTAAAGCGCTTAGCTCAAAAAAGAGAAAAGAAAATATAGAAACTACATATATACAAATTAACAACTTAGAAGCTGTACAAGATCTACAAAAAAAAGCAGAGGCAATTAAAATAAATATAAAATTTAGAGAGACCAAAGAGAGTGACTTACCGGATCTTGCAAGAAACGATAGTGAAGATCATTTTATCGATCCAAATGCTTTTGTAGATAGTAAAGAGCATCTACTTTTCTATCCTAAGTCAAAAGAGCTCTGCTTGCCCAACTATCATAAAATAAAACAATATTTAGAAAAACATATCGAAAAGCAAATAAAAGCTACTCCTAAAGCATCCCCTAAAAAGGAAAAACCAGAAATAAATGAAGATGATAAAGAAAATATTTCACCTTCATCTGATTTAGCTAATGCTCCGAGAGCTTTAAAGAGCAACAGTAGAATAAAGTCTATATCCTCTTGCTGTAATTTAAAATTCATAGCTGCCATTATATTTGCTCTATCGGTTAGTTTACTTGGACATTTTTATAAAAATCAAAATCTAAAATGATATGACATATCCTATCGATACTTTTCAAATAAGATGCCTTCTATTAAATAGCGCTTTAGTAGCTTCCCTTCCAGCAGATAAAAATATATGTTAAATAAGTATTGATGATTGTTTTAAGAAAAAAAAAGATAATAGCAGAAAAATTCCTGTGTTTGCAGGAAAGTCATTAGCGGAAAGAGATTCAGTATTAAAATAACTTTTTTTTTAATTTCAAAAACCTTGATATTTTAAAGTTTTTTTAAAGAAAATATAAATTTAACTTTAAATTAAATTGAAAAAACAATATATAAATCTATGTTAATTAGTGGATTTTAATGAAACGTAGCTATTTTTTAGTATTAATACTTCTTTTAACTTTTTCTTGTGAAAAAAAAGAGACTGCACATAAAACTCTGAGAACTTGTATATACTCAGATCCTCAATCATTAGATACAAGAAAAGTTGGAGATTATATTTCTTCTGAAGTTTTATTTATGTTGTATAGAGGACTGATGCATTATTCAGCTTCAGGCGAGCTAAAACCGTCTCTTTGTAAAAGATATGAGATTTCAAAAGACAAAAAAACATATACGTTTTATTTGAAAAAAGCATTTTGGTCTAATAAAGAACCTATTGACGCATATGATTTTGAAAGGTCATGGAAAAAAATACTAGACCCATCTTTTCCATCGCAATATGCTGAACTTTTATATCCCATTAAAAATGCTGAAAGAGCAAAAAGAGGCCAAATAGATATTAATGAAGTTAAAGTAAAAGCAATAAACAGCAAAATCTTAAAAGTTGAGCTAGAACATCCAAATCCTTATTTTTTATTTCTAACATCATTTTCTTCATATTTTCCGATGCCCAAAAATATCGATGAAAAAATAACGTTCAATCAAAATGTTAATAACCTAGCATTCAGCGGACCATTTATATTAGATAAATGGGTCAGGAAATCTGAAATCATTTTAAAGAAAAACCCCTATTTTTATAACAAAGATAAAATTGACATAGACGCTATACATATCAGTATAATTTCAAATGAAGAGACCGCATTTCAAATGTATGAAAATAATGAAATAGACTTTTTAAGTTCATTTTTATCTCCTTTAGCAATTGAGACGCTTGGAAAAGTTAAAAATAGAGATGACTCAAAATTTATTGCAATCGGAGGATTTAGTTTCCTTTGTTTTAATACTGAGAAATTCCCATTTAACAATAAACATTTAAGAAAAGCTTTCTCTCTTGCAATAGACAGAAAAAAAATAGTAGATAATATAACGCAATTAAATGAACCGATAGCACTAAGGTGTATACCTCCAATATTTTTAAAAGGCCCAAATAAAGGACTTATAAAAAATAATGAAAAAGAGCTCGCTAAAAAGCATTTTGAAAAAGCGCTACAAGAACTAGGAGTTTCAAAAGATAAACTAAAAATTTCTTTTACATTTGGATCCTATGTAGTTCATAGAAAAGAAGCAGAAGCTCTAAAGCAAATGCTTGAAGATACTTTTAAAATTTCTATTAAACTAAACCTTGTAGAAGACAAAATTCTTTTCTCTAAACTGAATAAAAAGGAGTATCAGTTTGCTCTCTCTCGATTAATCGTTAGATATAATGATCCATTAAATATTTTTGAGAGATTCAAATATAAAAACCATCCTAAAAATTATTCATCTTGGCAAGATGACAATTTTATAGATATTTTAAATCTAGCTAAAAAAGAATTTGATCCTGAAAAAAGATTTAGGTTAATAGAGGCAGCCGAGAGTCTACTATTAGAAGATATGCCAATAACTCCAATGTATTTTTATAACTACACAATCCTTACTAAAAAAAATATCAAAGGTATTTATACAAATATAGTTGGAGATTTAATATTTGATAATACCAAAATATTAGAAGAAGAAATTAAATGACAACTCAGATAAAAAATAAGATAGATAAGAAAAAAAATATTTTGGAAATAACCCCTATTTTTTTTCCTCCTTCAAGTTATAATCTTAGAGATTTTGAAAATTTTATAACTTCCACACAAAATCAGATTGAATCTATTATCCCTAAAAATATTTTAAATGATTTTAATAATGCTAAAACAAAGGATGAGATCAAGAATACTTTCTTAAAAATGAACCAAGCTCTACCTTATATCCTTCATAGTAATATAGCAGAAGAAAAGCTTCCTTTTAGCGTTTCATTCTCTTTTTTTTCTTTTTCAGATTTAGTAGAGGGTATTTCTAGATTTATTTTTGATATGCTAAATAAATGGCTAACCTTAACTCATCCTATCGATATAAATGCTAATAGATCTATTAAGTTCAAATTTAAAAAATTTCCTCAAAAAACATATTATTTATCTGAGTATTTTATAAATGTTTCAAATGAAAAAGAGAAAAGCTTAATTAAAAGAAATATAAAATCCTTCATAGATGAGATGAAGCTAATAATAATGTCCGCGAATTACACAAAAAATATTAGCTCTTCAATCCTCTCTAAAAATAGTGCCTCTGCTCATATGCATAACTACATTTCTAAGTTTTCAAAAGAAAAAAAATTACATGAGATTAAAGAAAACCTAGCTTTTTTAATGTATAAAAGTCCAAAGATTTTTGATAATGATATATTTGATTCTCTTCATCTAACCTCTTTAATATTCAAAGGTGATTTTACAACTATCAGAAACCCAAAACATGTCTCTAGAATAATCGCATTTAGCTATTTTTTTAAAAAATCTATTAATCAAATTAAATCTCAAATTCAAACAAACAAAAGATACGTTAAATTAAAGATATTAAAAACAAATCTCTCTACCCAAAAAAAACCTATCTTAGGCATTTTAATTGTCATGGATCTTTTATATGAAAATGAATACTTTGAAAAAAAATATATTTTAGAGTCTATTTCTCAAATCATAAAAAATCTTAGATATCTAAAAAACTCATTTATTACAGATAGAAGAGATCCCAAAGTGCTCTCCTATTATTTGGAGATTGAAAAAAAAGAGTTAAATTATTTTTCTCTAAAAGAGATAACAGATCTGAAAAAAAAGCTAAGCCTCGCTTTTAGCTCAAAAATGAAAAAATTAATAAATCCAATATATTTACCGAGAAATGAAGAAGAGATCTTAAGAAACATTATCATTTTAACAAAACAGCTAAACTATGTTAAAGATATCCCTCAAGTAATAATTTCATTTGACAAACAGAGCTCAAAAGAGATCTCTTTTAGAGTAATTTTATTAAGACTCCTCAAGAAGGACTCCCTTTCTTTAAAAGATCTCTTTTCATATTCGAAAACACTTTTAAAATTCTCTTTAGATGAAACTAAAAATGTAGGCCTGCTCAAGAAGAATTACCCAAAAGAGGCAAATGTTTTTAAACTCTCTTTAAACAAATTTGATTTTTTAAGAAGAGATCATTCTATAGATCTTAGAAAGGCAAGGCAAACAATTTTCACTGAACTTACAAACATCTTAGGTAACTTTAGAGATTTTAATGGGGGTCTTTTATCTAAACAACTAGATGCTATGGAGAATCTTAAAAAAATAATGCTAACTAATAAAAAATCTTCAGATTTTATATTAGAAGAGTTTTTCTATTCAATAAAACCTACTATTCAACAAACCATTGTAGATGCTAAAATTTTAAAAAAACTTTTTTTAATGTTTATAAAAATTTTAAAAAAAGAGTTTAAAAATAGCAACTGCCTCATTGACACAAAAACCGAAAAAAATCAGTTTTATATCATAATAAAGACTCCCTTTACAAAAATAAAAGATGATATTATTTTAGCTGTAAAAAAACTCAAATTTAAATCTTTTGAAACCCTTACATCTTCAATAGATAGAAATGATCAAAAAACACTAGGATTTGCATTAATATCTAAAGATATCACTAAAAAAGATCTGCTCTATAAAACAATTATAAAAGAGATCGAAAAAAGCTTTAAAATTTAACTCTTTGACTTACACCTTATTTTTTTTCTTTTGTATCTAACCAGGACCCAAACAATACTAATTAAAACTAATAAGGCAGCAACTGCGTTAGCTATTAAAAATGATTTTTCAGTAGCTTCAAAGTACGCTTTTTTTACAATAGCTTGAGCGTTTATAGATAATTTGTTAAAAGCATCTACAGCTTTGGGAGCTTTTGCAAGCAAGCCATCAAATGAAGTTGGATCTAGTGCGCTCGTTAATTTGCTTTTTTCTAGATCTTTTGAAAAAAATATATGTTCAACATTTAATATTATAGCGCCTGTAACAGCAAACCCAATCGATCTACCGGCGTTTCTAAGAGTTCCAAATATTCCAGTTGCCATACCTCTTGTTTTATTTGGGACAGAAGTAATACCGGCAACGATTGCCGGAGTTAAAGTAAAGGTAAGGCCCCAACCAAGTGTTAATAAAGAGGGAAGCAGCCAAATCATAGATCCTTTTTGAAAGAAAACTATAAACCAAATAAAAGAGAATAGAGTTAGAAAAAGCCCTGTAATAGTTGGAACTTTAACGCTGTATTTATCCATTAACATTCCGCCAACTGGAGCCATAAATATTATGGGAATAGAGCTTATTAACATTGCAAAACCCGCTTTAGATGGTGAAAAGCCTAAAAGATACTGAAAATATATTGCCCAAAAAATAATAGCCCCTGTAGCGAAAAGCTCTAAAAATATAATTAAACTCACAACTGAAAACAGTTTATTTTTAAATAAAGAAAAATCTAAAAATGGATGCTTTGCTTTTTTTGTAACTACTATAAAAAACAAAAAAAAGATTATAGCAAAAATGAAAAGCAAAATTATTGCAGGAGATAAAAACCCCCAGCTTTTAGCTTGCATAAAAGCTAAAATAATCGATATCATTGCAATTGCAAACAGGAAAAATCCCTTAAAATCAAAAGTTTCATTAGAAACTTCTGGTTTTCCTATAGCTAAAATACCAAATATTTGTCCGATAAAACAAATTGGGATATTTATCCAAAAGACCCATCTCCAAGTTAGATACTGAGTGAAAAGCCCTCCAATATATGGAGCTAAAGCTAAAAAAAATGAACCTACAGCTGTATTAATACCAACAATAAGTCCCCTTTTATTTGCAGGGAAAAGATCGAGCAAAATATTATAAGATGAAGGAACCATAAATGCAGCGCCAATCCCTTGAATAAATCTAAAAATAATTAGCCAAATAGCATTCATACTAATAGCGCAAAAAAACGATGCAAATAAAAATATTGTAATCCCCAAAAGAAAAATCCTTCTAAAACCGACAATATCCCCTAGTCTTCCAGCTGCTAAAATAAAAACAACCATGGATAAAAGATATGAATTTATCATCCATTGAGATAAAAAGCTCGTTGCCCCAAGCTCTCTTTGAATCGTTGGAATAGCAACTGGCAGGATAGATTGATCAGTAAAAATTAAAGCAATGCAAGATACTACCGATATAAATCCGAGCCATTTTCTTTGTCTATCAGAGAGCTTATGTAGCATACAATCTTGTTATAACTTTATTTTAGCTATAATAATATTTTAATTGATTGTAAAGCTTCTTGTAGTATCGTTAAAAAAACCGGGAACTTTTTCTATGTTTTTATCCATTAGCTCTAATCTAATTGTATGCTTTCCTTTTCTAAGTCCATAAATATAATATGGCGACCATTTAGATAGCTTTCTTTTAATTTTGTTATCGATAGTAAGCCTAACAAAATATCCATCTTCAGAAAGAAAAACATTAGTTAAATAAAAATCTAATAAAACAGGCTCTTTATCTTTGATATTTAGAAATCCAGAGGGTTCATTATAAGTTAAATATGGCCCTGATAGATTCATTTTGCTATTAACTCTTTTGTTTTGAACATAAAAATTAGTTACTGCAAAGCATCCTTTTTGTCTTAAAGCCTCTCCATATGATCTTGCCGGAAAAACCCTTAAAAAATGCTCTCCTTGAGATAAGGAGTAGGGAACTTTAAATCTATACATAGATTCATAATAGTTCCCCTCTTCATCAAATGGAGAAAGGCTCGGCCCTGTTCTTGCAAAATATGGGTTATTATCAATAATTACATGTATGCTTTGACCTAACTTTGAATTTGCTATTTCTTTTGCTCTTTCATTATTTGAGATATTACCTAGAGGATACCCTCTTAGTCTTAGTTGGACCCAAACTTCGCTTGAGCCATCTACTTGATTTTCTTCAGGATAAACTATATATATCCTTACATTTTCAGATTGTTTAGAGTGATCTACCGGGACTACTTGCACTTTTTGATAAGCTACTAAATTAAAAGCAAATAGTAAAAACAAACATCTAATTAAGATTTTCATATTTACCTCTTTTTTCCACTAATCATGCCTATTTCATTTATGAATTTCAATTTTTTTAACTAAAAACTTCAAATTAAATACATTTTGAGTTATTCAAAAAACAGGGATAACTTTATGAAAGAGCGTCTGAAAATATTATTTATTTTTTTTGTAAGTGTAGCGATTGTATATGGCAGCTTTTTAGCATCTGAAAAATATCCTAAAAATCCAAGTCTCACTACAAAAGCATCTTTTGTCAAATCAAGATACATACATCCTGATGAAAAAGTTATACGAGTTGAAATCAAAGTTTTAGATGACACAACAAAAGATCATCATGACATAATGGAAGTAAAGTTCAATAACCAGCAAATTCCACTTTTAAAAGCTGATGCGTTAGGGAGAAGAGCTAGAAAATATTATCAAGTAAAGCCAGGCACATATGATTTAGAGTGGAAAGTATCAAAAAGCAAAAGCACTTGGCCTAGATCTAAAAGTTATAAAAAAGAAATCACTTTGAGAGAAGAAAATAAATTTGTCTACATTATAATTGTAGGCGAAAATGTAAGCGTTAGTACATCTTAAAAAATTTAAACCCCATTTATAATTTAACTTTCAATAAAATATTTTCTTGATATTTTTTTAGATTCGATGTAACCATATTTTTCATAAATTAAAATTTTAGGATTCATTAAAAATTGATCTTTTAAAATAAAAAAGAGAGAAAATATGACAACAATTACTAAAATAACACCCACATTTTATAGATGCGCTGAAACTTTAGGGAGAATAGACTTTGGGGTAACCGTAATAGCTAGCACTTGGAGAGTCTCCTTCTCAGATCTCTCTACAAAACAATATAATGTCACTTTATCACCTGATAAATTAGATCCCGAGTATGACTCTCGAAAAGACTCTCATAGAAGTTCTGAAGCTCGCTCTATACGCTCTAAATTTTCCGCTCCGCAACCTAAAAATTACTACATTCAAATAGATGATTCGCCTAAATTTATTGAGTCGTTATTCAAAAAAACTATCTCTGAGAGATCATTAGCTGACGCTGCTAAAAACTCTAAAGATCACATCTTATGTCCTAAAAATGACAAAGGAAGACCTTTATACTTTTATGTTATTTCACCAAAAGATTTTGAACAAATCCCTAAAAACGAATTTGACGATATTTCAAATACAAAAGAAAAAATAGATGCAATATCAAAAAATACAATTCTTACTTCTAAGGCCTTTTTTTCTTCAAATAAAGTAAGCGAAAAAGAATTAACAGATGAAAACCCCACCACAATTAACAGAATTAAACGGCTCGAGCTTGACGAATTTGAATCTAAATTACTATTTCATGAACTTTTTGAGCAATACTTAATAATTTATATACAAGCAAAAAATCCAGCTATTACAGATGAAAGAGCGAAAAAAGCAACTGAAAGAACTCCTCTTGTTAATAATCAAACATGTTCATGTTGCACAGTAGTTTAAAAAGTTGACAAGATATATTTTATTGCAAATATTTTACTTAATCTTCACATTTTTTTTTAAAGAAATACCCTAAATAAGAGTTAGCTAAAAAAGCAAATTAAATAAATTTTTATAATTTTCATTTTTTTTTTGATAATAAATTGATAATTTCCCATAATGCTGCTAGAAAAATAAATTATTAAAGTTATGTCTAGTATATCAACGTCACGAAACCCAACAATAACAACTTTTTGCTTTACTAATGAGCATTTATCTCATCCTGAATATTTTGCTATAGACTCAAAAAGAGAGTCTGATGATAAACCTTCCATTAATTTCTCAATGTTAGAACACAAACCTGTTTGTGCCATTTTAAAAACTTCTTTTGAAGTCGATGATACTGTAGCTAAATGCACAAAGTGTTTTAATGCATTTTTAGCAAGAAATCTATATCGTTATTTTATCTCCACAAACAGTAAAAGAATTAACCCAGAAATAAGGTTCATGACAGCTTCTTGTCCAAATTGCCGTTCGATATTAAAAGGCGAAGATTTAATAATTACACCAATAGAAAAATTAAAAATTCAAATCGATTTATTAAATGACAAAATTGCTGACTTTGAAGAACAACAAACAAGACGCAAAGAAGAGATCGATCGATATGCAATTCGCGAAGAACAGTCTTTGGGGCCGTTTCTAAACCTTAAAGCTGAGCCTGATGAAGAAGAAGGCTCAGAGGCAAGTTCTGCCGTAGCAGATTTAAAAAATAGTTCAGTTTCTTCCATCGCAAGCTATAAAAGCAGTAGAGAGAGCGAAATCGCTGAATTACAAAAAGCAATAGATAATTCCAAAAAGAGAATAGAGCAACTAGATACACTAATAGCAACTGAGTCTGAAAAATCCGGAAGAGCAGAAGATTCCTCAAAAGTACGAGAATTAGAAGATAAGATAGTAGCACTTCAAAGTGCACTTAATTTTGAAAGAACCAAAAACGCAAAAGATATACTAATCCCAGATAACAGCAATTTGCAAGACAGCACAGCTGTAATATCAGTACTCGCTTTAGCTATCTTTTTTTTAAGCTATATTCTTCTACAAAAAACCACTTTCTTTTGTCCGATACCTCAACATTAAATCAATCTCTTTATTGACGAAGATTTATTTTTTAATTATCTTAAAAACTTAAATATAAAGAGAGTTTATATGACATATTTTGGAGCGATAGAAACTGGTGGAACAAGATGTAGCTGCGCAATTGGCGACGATGCAGGAAATATAATAAAAAAAGAAGTCTTTCCTACAATAAAACCTGAAATGACAATGCCTCAAATTTTTAAATTTTTCATACATGAGCATGCTAAAACTAAGTTAGATGCTATTGGAATTGCATGTTTTGGACCTTTAGATTTACATAAAGAATCCCCTACTTACGGATCTATTACAACAACACCTAAACCTTCTTGGTCACATTTTAATATTGTTCAAGCAATAAAAACAGCGGTATCTGTTCCGATAGGTTTTGATACAGATGTAAATGGAGCAGCGCTCGGAGAACAAAGATGGGGAGCTGCTGCGGGAATCGATACATTTATTTACATAACAGTAGGCACAGGAATAGGAGTTGGAGGAATAATCTATAATCATCTTATGCATGGCCTCATTCATCTGGAGATGGGTCATATTTCTATTCCTCGATATCGAGGAGATAATTTTGAGAGTGTTTGTCCATTTCATGAAAATTGTTTAGAGGGTTTAGCGTCTGGGCCAGCTATTGAAAAAAGATGGAATGTTAAAGCTGCTACTGATTTGCCAGATGATCATGAAGCCTGGGATCTAGAAGCTTATTATTTGGGGACAGCTATCGCTAATTGGAGCTTAACCATATCTCCTAAAAAAGTGATTTTAGGCGGCGGTCTTTTAAATAAAAAATCTTTGATGGATAAAGTTAGAAAGGAGTGCCAAAAGTCTTTAAATGGCTACTTAAAACACAAAATAATACTAGGAAATATAGATGAGTATATAGTTTTTCCAAAACGTATGGGCGAATCAGGACTACTCGGAGCTTTAGCACTCGCTGAAAGAGCAAGAGAGGTATAATGTGAAAACAAACGTTGAACATAAGATTTATAAAAGACCTTGGGGAACTTATCAAACTTTAAAGATTGAAAAAACATGCCAAGTTAAATGGATAGAAATTAATCCCAAATCGAAACTATCTCTTCAAAAACATAAAAAAAGATCTGAGCATTGGATTGTAGCTAAAGGAACACCTATAGTGACTATTGATAAGATGAAAAAAAAATTAAATGAAAACGATCATGTATTTATTCCAAAAGAAGGTGTTCACAGAATAGAAAATGATACTGACAAAAGAGTAGTTATAGTAGAAGTTCAAATAGGCTCATATCTTGGAGAAGATGATATTATAAGATTAGAAGATATCTATGGAAGAACTTGAAATAGCCAAAGAGAACTATTTTTTTTGCAAGTCTTTAACTTTAATTTTATCTACATTTTGAATAGCAAAACAGATCTCTGCCCCATATAAAAAAATAATCCAGCTAATTTGAAGCCATATTAAAAAGAGAGGCAAAGCTGCAAAGCTTCCATAAATAGCATTAAATTTTGTAATACCTATTTGAAAATTCACATAAATCATTTGCGTAATTTGATAGATGGTAGCTGAGATAACAGCTGATAAAAAAGCATATTTTATTTTCACCTTAACTTTTGGTATAAAAACGTAGACAAAAGTAAATAAAGCTAAGATCAAAAAGTATGGAACCAAAGTAAGAGGCAACCTAAAAATATATTCAACTACGATATCTTTAGATATCAAATTTGTGACATACATTCTAAGAGTTATAAAAACTACTAAAAAAACAGGAACAACAAACATAAAAGCTAAATAGTTAGAAAGCCTTCTTTTGAACTTTCTTATATTTGTAACTCGCCATATTTCATTTAAAGATGACTCTAAATTAGAGAAAAGTTTTATCAATGTCCAAAATAAAAAGGTAATACCAACTAGTGCTATCAAGCCTCCTTTAGCTTCTACAATCAAGTTTTTAGCGAACTCAATAACCTTAACAACAATTTCTTGTTGTTCTTTAAACCTCTCTAGTATTTCTTTTTCAATAGTTTCTTGATCCCCTATCTTTTTAGCTATAGCAAAAATAAGCGCAAAAAAGGGCACTATAGCCATTAAAGAGAAGTAAGTTAAAGCAGACGATCTAAGTGTTATTTGATGCTTAAAAAAGTGATCTATAGAGATCCAAAACACTTTTATAGTTTGATAATAAAATCGTTTTACTTTGGATAACTTTTTCAGTGACTTTGCAAAAAGCTTATTTAACAAAAAGTTTTTAAATTTTTTTAGCATTATTTTTTAAAATTCCTTCAAATCTTTAAAATGATAAAAAAGAGAACTAATATCAAGCAAAAAATTCTTTGAAAGAGGTTTTTAGCAATATTTACTTAAAAAAACTACGATAATATAAATTGGTAAATGAAGTAATCTGCTCATACATTCCAGATATTTTTTTTGTAATTGCTCAATATTTTGAAAAGTTCGATCAAATATCTGATACGGAAGTTATCGAAATTTCAAGATAATTTCTAAAAAAAGCAGTAATTATAATTTTAATTTAAAATCTAATTGTTTTTTTTTTAATTTTTATATAAATTTAATAAACAAAAAAAAATTAAGAGGTAATAAAATGTGTGCATTTAAGGTTCTAACCTGGGACATGAGTACAGACTCAGATTATAAAGAAGCGCTAGAAAGAGCTAGAGAAGCTTCGCCAGTGGATACTATAGGATTCTCTGCTTTAAGAGATAAAACGGCAAAAGTTGCTTTCAATTTTCTTATAGACTCAGGTAAACTCGATATATTATGTCTACAAAATATCGGATCTGATGAAGCTAAAATAAAAGATTTTTTAGGAAATGATTTCGATATATTAAGTGATGGCCAAGATACAGCTATCGCTTATAGAAGTAGATTTACTTATACAACCTCTTACTTCTCTAGCATAAAAGAGGGTCGTAAATATACAATTCTAACTCTAAAAGATAAATTAACCGAAAAAACATACAATATTGCATCTGCTAATATCTCTAGATTTAATTTAAGAAATCCCATCGAAAGCATGCCTAGTGGCTCTAGCGGAGATGAAGAGTTAAAAGCGTTACTATCCAAATTAAATGAACTCGAAGCAGATGGAACTATTATCGGTTTAAATGCAAATACTACAAAAAAACATTACAAACCGAGACTAGATCTATTAGAGAATGCAGGGTTTAAAACCAATGATGTAGATACCACTGCAACAACCTACAATAAATTTCTTAGTGAAACTCCCGATGAATGTAAGATTAAAATAGATTATATTTTTACAAAAAATCTCGCCTTACTCGATTCTAAAAAATTAAACCTTAAATTAGAAAAACCATTAGATAATCCAAGTATTCATATTCCTGTTATTGAAAAATTAGAATTTGATTCTAGTTTGCTTGAAAGCTCTAAAGAAGAAGAAGAAGAAGAATTGCCAGAGCTTGATACAAAAGACGTAAAAGGCTTATTAGCCTTACTTGATGATATAGATACAGTCTTTGATTATATAGATGAAAAAGACTCTCAGGAAACTCCAAATCCCTCCACAAAAGAAACTTCATCATTGTTTTCTATGGAACCTGAAGAAGAAGAAGAAAATTTCGATGTTAAGAAATTAGATTCCGATAGTGATCCAGAAGTTGAAGAGGCAGAAGAGAGTGAAGAAATTTCTATAGCTGATCATCTTTCTTCAAAAAAAGAAGAAAATTCTGATGTAAAGCCATTAGATTCCGATAGTGATCCAGAAGTTGAAGAGGTAAAAGAGAGTGAAGAAATTTCTATAGATGATCCTCTTTCTTCAATAAAAGAAGAAAATTCCGATGTAACGAAATTAGATTCCGATAGTGATCCAGAAGTTGAAGAGGTAGAAGAGAGTGAAGAAATTTCTATAGATGATCCTCTTTCTTCAATAAAAGAAGAAAATTCCGATGTAAAGCCATTAGATTCCGATAGTGATCCAGAAGTTGAAGAAGCAGAAGAGAGTGAAGAAATTTCTATAGATGATCCTCTTTCTTCAAAAAAAGAAGAAAGTTCCGATGACACAGAGAAATTAGATTCCGATAGTGATCCAGAAGTTGAAGAGGCAGAAGAGAGTGAAGAAATCTTTATAGAGGGTCCTCTTTCTTCAAAAAGAGAAGAAATCGATGACAGCATGAGCAAAGATTCTTCAACTACAATTACTTCAACCAAAGATGATAAAGAAAAACGAAAATCACCTTTAGTAAGCTGTATGAAAAAAACAGCTGTTGTAGCATTAGTTGCATTGGCATCAGTAGCTATACCTCTTGTTGGAACTTTTTACAGTTTTGAGTAAAAACAAAAAACCGAAAAAAAATAAAGATGCTTTTTTAGAAATCTTAAAATATTTTAAAAAGCATCTTTAAATAAGAGAGGTTTTTTTGTTTGAAAAGGGAAAACTCATTCATTGAATTTTCTTAAAAGCTCATGCCTTTACTTTAATCAAAAAAATAAAGAAATAACTTTGCAAAAAAAAAATAATACTCTAAGTTTTTAATACAAAAAAAAAATTAACAAAGGATTTTTTATGATGAATGATTATTATGTTCCACCAGAGGATTTTAAAACTCCTCCAGCTATATATGTAACACTTGAAGAAGTTCAAAAACCAATGGATATAAAGCCTCTTCTAGTAGAAAAATCAAATAAACCTACAGATGAAGAATACAAAAAAGCTGCAATATCGATAAAAGAGATTTTTGAAGATGGGTTTCAGTGGAGAGATCTAGCAAGCTTAATGAAGCTTTCTCTGGAGTACGTAAATAACTTCTTTACAATGGACGGTCTAGATAAAAAAGAGGCTGTTTTAAACATTATAGACTTTGTGATCGATGAGACAGATACTCCTTATTTGCCAGATTGTATTACAGATCCAATTTTTAAAGCTTTAGCTAGTTCATTTGTTAATATTATCATGCCGGATTCTATTGATACAATTGCTCCAAATAAAACGATTGAAAGTGAGATTACATTAGATGATATCGAAGAGTTTATTAGTGATATAAAAGAAGGCTTTAAAGATGGTTTTCAACTGCGCGATATTGCAAGTATCACAATAGAAACTATTAAATTTACAAGCGAATTTATAAATACAACAGCAGATGAAAAAAAACAGATAACAAAAGATATTGTAAATGAATTAATAGAGAGTATAGAAATATCGTTTATTCCGGAAAATTTCTCTGATAGTATTTTGAAAGCTTTAGCTGATGGTTTTATCGATGCTAGTATTGATACTTTAGAAGAAATTTTTATTTCTAAATAAATTTCTAGCTTTGTGCTTTATAAAAGAGATCATTAAGGATTTTCACTTTAATGATCTCTTTAATTTAAAACTCGTGACTTTCAAACTCTTCGTAATATTTACTTAAGTTTTCATTTAAAAAACTTATTTTTTCAGGCTCATTATCTTCTAGATATTTTTTTAAGATTTTCGTAGCTTTTATCATTTCTTTTTTATATCCGGCTGGAGTTTGAAGTTTTTCATCAAAGTACCATCTTCCTATATCTATGGTTACAGCTTTATTATCAAATAGCCCCCAGTTTCTTCTTTTTTTGCCGATATCGTCATCAATTATTAATTTTTTGGTTCTATTGTGAACCATCTCTAAAAAGGACTCTATTAAATACATTTTATAGTCTTCATCTGATGTTTTTTCATAGACCTGATAAAAAATATCACATTTTTTTTGAAGAATAAAAAATATGTTATTTAGGTCTAAATCAAAGTTTTTTCCATATTTGTTTTTTACTTTTACCCTATCTTTAAAAACATCTGCAATATTTAAATTCACATAGATAAGAGCAGAGTCCTCTTTTAAGTTATCAAAAGCAAGTTTTGCGCTAGAGAGATTAAAAGCGAGTTTTTTACATCTTCTATTGTAGTGTTTTTTTCTGTAATTATCTAAAAAACTTGGAAGAGAAACTTTTGGAAAAAAATACTTTGTATAATATCTAGACGAATCAAAAAATTTTAAAACATATTTTTTATCTTGGCTCTCAAATATAAAACACTCCCTTCCCCTTGTTAAATAATGAAAATTTTGAGATAAAATTTCTTTAGTTTCATCTAAGTTTTTTTCTACATCGATTTTGTATGTATCATCTACTTTATCAAATTTAGTGATTAGGCTCGATCTAAAGCCATCTGTTCTATTTAAGGCTAACCATATAAAAAAAACTAAAGCTAAAAATGGAAGAGTATTTTTTAAAGTTTTATTCATATTAGGATGCATTATTTTCCTCATTTAATTTTATATTTTTATTTTGAGTTAGTTCAAGAAGCTTTGCATCTAAAAATTCTATAGAATCTTTAGAATTTTTCAAAAGCCATTTTTTTAGATATGTAGTGTAATGAGTAGCTTCTTCTTTTAGTTTTTCTTCATTAAAATCATTTTTAATAATAAATCTACCAATATCTATTTCTACAACTCTATCATCTATAACACCCAGATTTTGAATAACATGTCTATCTTTATTTAGAAGGTTTTTAGAATATATCGATTGTAGATTATCAAAAAATGAACTTAAAAGAGTTTCAATGGTTTTTTTATCCTTTTTAGCATTTAAAAGAGCTTTCTTAAAAGGAAAAGCTTTTTTTTGAAGAACAAAACCAACCTCATTGAGATCCACTAAATGAGTGTTTTTAAATTTATCTTCTATTTTAAATTTTCTATTTAAATCGTTAGTTTTATTTAAATGCACATAAATAGTTGCTGTTTCATCTTTTAGTTTTTCATAAGCTAATTTATAGCTGTTCATAGACTCATAATATAAATCATCTTTTTCATCTTGAATTTTTGTTGTATATTTTTTTGCTATTTCAAATGAACTAATCAAATTACAAAAAATTGATTGTCTATATCGATGAAATCTAAAAAGTTTTAAAACATATCTATTATCATCACTTACAAATACAAAGGATTGTCTACCCTTACTTAAAAACCTGTATTTTTGGTTTAAAATTTCTCCTAAATCTTTATTTTCTAAGACATTGATCTCAAAGCGATTCAAAAAAAGCTCTTTTGGCTCAATTTTATCCAATCTAAAGCTAGAGCTATAAAAGACCCAAGCCTTTGAAAAAACAGCTACTAAAACTAGCAAAGAAATGATTTTTAGAGGTATTTTTAAAAATTTCATTTTTACTATTTTTATAGAGATTATATATTATATATTATATATTATAAATTATAACTGATAGCCTATTTATATTTATAGAGGCAATTGCGAAGCACCTAATTTTTCAAAATATTTATAACTTATCTTTCCCAAAAAACTGTTTCAAATAATTTTTTATCAATAATTTTTAATTTCC